>Ga0182015_10000142_pt1 | contig 98576 bp, 80 predicted proteins | sample 712P3MmetaG_FD_120478 | JGI IMG/M metagenome (GOLD analysis project Ga0182015, IMG submission 120478) | Permafrost microbial communities from Stordalen Mire, Sweden - 712P3M metaG | ecosystem: Environmental > Terrestrial > Soil > Wetlands > Permafrost | place: Sweden: Stordalen | collected...
ATTTACGAATTCGGAGAGGAAAGGAGGTCGCGGAGAATCGCCAGAGCCATTTGCCGGTCGCGGCCGATACGATCTACCGCACATCTTGCGGACGTCATATCAGCCGCGGCCCGGCCAATGAATCAGGCAGAACGTAGGATTCATCCGGCGACCCGAACTTTTCAGGCTCTTCGAATCTTCGTAAACCGCGAACTGGACGATCTGCGGGCGCTGCTGGATGCGGCGCCCCGGATTCTGAAGCCAGAAGGACGCGTGGTGGTGATCAGTTTTCATTCGTTGGAAGATCGCATCGTAAAGGATGCCTTCCGCGAAGCGGCGAAGCAGGGTTACTTCAGTTTGCTGACGAAGAAGCCATTAACGGCAACTGAAGAAGAGAGCGATCGCAATCCCCGGGCACGCAGCGCGAAATTGCGGGCAGCGGAAAAAGTTTAGATTCCGGAAAACCTGCCGGAGTCCCCGGCACAGCTGTAGAAAGCGTGCCGGGCGTTCAGGTTCTGAAAAGAGCGGACGAAGATCCGCCGAAAGCACGGGTTCCGTGGTAGGAATCCAATTTTGAGGTCAGGAAATGTACACAGGAACTTTGATTAAGGATCTGATGGCGGCAGTGGAACGGGTGGAACAAAGCGCGCAACAGAAGCGCCTCGGCGAAGAAATGGAGCTGCGGCGGATGTTTGAGCTGCAGACTCCGCGGACGCAAAGAGAAAGAGAACCAGAACGGGTTTTTGCAGGAGCAGCATAAATGGCGGCAGCAACAGTGGCAATTCGAAGTGCAATCCTGGCGGAGCGGCGCAATACGTTCTTCACCGGCACGCCGGAAATCTACTTTGCCAAGGCGATCGACAACTCGCGGCTGGTGAAGGTGGAAGATCCCCAGCGCAATCGCGAGATGAAGCAGTTTGGCACAGCTCTGGCTTGTCTATTTCTGCTGGTGTTTACCTACGCCTGGCAGCACTTCCGAGCGATTGAATATGGCTATCAGGTTGAGTCTTCGAAACGGGAGCTCAGCAACCTGACCGAAATGAACCGGGCGCTACGTTTGGAGGACGCCTCGCTCCGCGATCCGGAACGAATTGATGTGATGGCGCGGCGGATGGGGCTGGTGCCGCCGGAACCGGGGCAGGTGATCCGCATGGATAGTGCGTCCGCGGATTCGAATGCGCCGGTGATGGCGAGCGCGGAGCCGGTGATAGTGCTGGCGGGGCAGTAGGGACTGCCGTAGAAAATAGCTGAGCTGCGCTCGGCATGGACAGCCCGAGGGTGGCTGTCCCCACACGAACTTATTGGCGGTCCGCCGGAACGGTGGTCCGCCGTGTTTGTCTAACGGGCCAACGACTAACGATAAGGACTAGCGACCAACGACCGTTTTCCATGGCGACTAACTCCAAACTCGGCAAGAATTCCCGGCTCTACTTCTTAGGCGGGATGCTCCTGTTCTGGTGCTTGGCGATTTGCGGGCGGCTGATTTATCTGCAGATTTTCTGTTACGGCAGCTTTGCGAAGCAGGCCGAGCACCAGCAGCAACGCGAGATTCCGCTTTCCGCCAAGCGCGGCGTCATTTACGATCGCGGCGGGCATGAACTGGCAATGTCCGTTTTAGTGGATTCCGCCTTCGCCGTTCCGACCGAAGTAAAGGACCTGCCCACGGCGGTCTCTCTGATTACCCGCATCACGGGCGAGGATCACAATGTTGTGCTCGCAGATTGCCGCAACCACAAAACATTTTGCTGGGTGGCGCGCAAGGCGGATGACGAAACCATCGAGCGCATCAAGTCTCTGAACCTGCAGGGCATCCATTTTCAAAAAGAGCCGAAGCGCTTTTATCCCGCGCGCGATCTCGCGGCGCAGGTAGTGGGAACTGTCGGGATGGAGGACGGCGGCCAGAGCGGCATCGAGCACGAGTTCGACGACGAACTACGCGGGCGTGCCGGGAAAATGTTCATCTCGGTGGATGCGCGCCGGCAGTGGTTTTCCGATGTGGAGAAGCAGCCGGAGCCAGGCGAAAATCTGGTCCTGACCATCGACAAGAACATTCAGTACATTGCAGAGAAGGAACTAGATCAGGCGATTCACGATACACAGGCCATCGCGGGCACGGTGATTGTAGAGAATCCGCACACGGGAGAAATTCTGGCGCTGGCCAACCGTCCGACCTTCAATCCGAATCTGCGGAAGCAAATCACGCCGGGTGCCTTGACCAACCGCGCGGTGAGCTATGTGTATGAGCCAGGATCGACTTTCAAGCTGGTGACGATTTCAGCCGCGCTCGAAGAGAAACTGACGAATCCCGATGAAGTGTTCGACTGCCAGATGGGGTCGATCGTTTATAACGGGATGCGGATTCGCGACTCGAAGCCGCACGGCCTCTTGCCGGTGTGGGGCGTGCTGGCGGAGTCGAGCGACGTGGGCGCGATCAAGATTGCTCTGCGGCTGGGCGAAGACAGATTTTACAAATACATTCGCGCCTACGGATTCGGGCAGCAAACCGGAATCGAGTTGCCAGGCGAAACGCGAGGTTTGACCAGGCCCGTGAACCGCTGGTCAAAGGTCTCGATTGCGGCGATTTCGATGGGCCAGGAAATTGGTATCTCGCCGATTCAGCTGGCGGGACTCATTTCCACGTTTGCCAACGATGGTGTTTGGGTGGCGCCTCGCATTCTGACGGGCAAAGTTGAACCGCAGGGTGCGCCGCAGACCGTGGCGTTTCATCCCGGGCCTTCGCGGCGGGTGATTTCGAGTTACACCGCGGCTGAGATGCGGTCGATGATGCAGAAAGTAGTGCTCGAGGGCACGGGACGTAAGGCGATTTTGGAAGGGTATACGTCGGCTGGGAAAACGGGGACGGCGCAAAAGGTAGATCCGGCGACCGGTGCGTATTCGAAGACGAAGTATATAGGGTCGTTTGCGGGATTCGCGCCGGTGAACAATCCGCAGATCGTGGTGGCGGTGATTCTTGATTCGGCGGTGGGACTGCACCAGGGCGGCCAGGTATCGGCGCCGGTATTTCGCCGCATTACGCAGCAGGTGCTGGAGTATTTGCACACGCCGCACGATCTGCCCCTCGCGCCAAATCATCAGTTGCTCCTGGCGTCGCGCGCGAAGGATGAGGACTTGGAGGAAGGCACGCCGGACCATCCCGGGGAGCCGCTGGAGACGGCGGATGTAGATAGTGATTCCTCGCAGCCAGCAGCGGGAAAGGGCAATGTGGCACGGGCGCCTTTGCCCGCGACTGCCGGCAGCGATGGACAAGTCGTACAGGCAGCGATGCGGCAAAGTGAGTTGGGCACAAGAACCCCGGCTCCGCCGGTGGGCGGTGACCAGCCGAAAAGTTCCACAGAATCTGACGCAAATGCTGCTCCAACAAATCTTCCAGCCACTGGAACCGTTGTCCTAGATGTAGAGCAAGGTGGGATCGAGGTGCCGTCGTTTGTGGGCAAGACCGTTCGTGGCGCCGTGGAAGCTGCTCAAGATGCCAGCCTCGAATTAGAAGCCGTGGGTAGTGGCGTGGCGCGGCAACAGTCTCCGTCAGCTGGGACGCACGTGGCCGCAGGTGCGCACGTGACGGTGCAGTTCGGAAGGTAAGGAAAATTCTCAATCCCAGAGAGCATAGAGACCAAGAGTGCTTCGGTATCCTCGCATGGTTCCCACAGTGATCTCTGTTCCCTCTATAGGTAAAGCCCTCCGGTTTGACCGCCCGAAAAACCGCGTGTTACGGTAAACAGTCACTATCCCGGCAGACCAGCCGCTGCCGCCGATTGAGGTTTAGATTTTGTCTTCTGTTGAGGCGACTCCCGTCAGCACGACAACTACAGTTCGCAAGACTGCGCTGAACGCCATCCATCGCCAGATGGGAGCGAAGATGGTCGACTTCAATGGCTGGGACATGCCGGTGGAATATCCCGCATCGATCGGCTGCGGCATCATCAACGAGCATATGGCGGTTCGCACCGGGGTTGGCATTTTCGACGTCAGCCATATGGGCGACATTCGCCTGGCGGGGCCGCAGGCTCTGGCCGCGGTGCAGCATATTTCCATGAATGATGCTTCGCGCCTGGCAGTAGGGCAGGCGCAGTATTCGGCGCTGCTCTATCCGCAGGGGACGTTTGTGGATGATGTGATAGTCCATCGCCTCGGCGAGGACGAATATCTGCTCGTGATCAATGCGGGCACACGCGAGAAGGATTTCAATTGGGTGCGCGGCAACACGCGACAGTTCGAATGCGCGGTGGAGAATCTTTCGGACGACTTTACGCAGATTGCCATCCAGGGTCCGAAAGGCGTGGACGTCCTGCAGAAACTTACCAATGCGGATTTGAATGCGGTAAAGTTTTACTGGGTCACGCGCGGGACGGTCTGCGGGTTGAAAAACATCTTGATTGCGCGCACGGGATACACGGCCGAAGACGGGTTCGAGATTTATATTCCGGCAGATGAGACTACCAGCGCGCACGTTTGGAATGAGATTCTGAATGCAGGCGAGGAATTCGGTATTGTTCCATGCGGCCTGGGCGCACGCAACACTTTGCGGCTAGAAGGCAAGCTGCCACTCTACGGGCACGAGATTTCCGATACGATCAATGTTTGGGAAGCCGGCCTCGATCGCTTCTGCAAAATGGAGAAGCCAGAGTTCGTCGGTCGCGCCGCGCTGGAGAAGGCGAAGACTGAGGGGTTGAAGCGGACGCTGGTGGGTTTAGAGATGACTGAACGCGGCATCGCACGTGACGGATATAAGGTGCTGGATGGCGGCGGGAGCGAGATCGGGTATGTGACGAGCGGGTCGCCGGCGCCCTTCTTGGAGAAGAATATTGCGCTGGCCTATGTGTCACCGGAGTTCGCGACGGTGGGCACGTCTGTGAAGGTGGAGATTCGCGGGCAAGGCGTAGGATCGCAAGTTGTGCCGACGCCGTTTTACAAGAGACCGAAGAAGTGAAGTGCGTTTCGTAGCGCCACCGTCCCGGCGGCGGTCGTGGCTGCGTCCTCGCCGCCACATTCGAGGGCAAGATGTTCTCGGGACAGCCAGCACGATGTCGGCGCTACGATTATAGAAGCCTAGGAGCTAGAAGCCATCATGGCCTATCCAACGGATCGGAAGTACACCAAAGAGCACGAGTGGATCCAGCCGAGTGGGACGACGGCCACCGTCGGCATCACCGACCACGCGCAGGAGTCGCTGGGCGACATTGTGTTTGTCGAGTTGCCTAAAGTCGGCGCGGAACTCGTGGCGGGTAAGACTTTTGGCACAGTCGAGTCGGTAAAGGCAGTGTCGGATTTGTATGCTCCGGCCTCAGGCACGGTCACCGAGATCAACGGCGATCTAGCCACGTCGCCGGAGAAAGTGAACAAGGATCCACACGGTTCGTGGATGATGAAGATCGCGCTGAAGAACATGGGCGAACTGGATGGGCTGCTTTCCGCCGTGGACTATGAGAAGTTCGTGGCCGAAGAAGTGGGACACTAAAAATCACGTGATTCCGGACACGGCGTGAGCCAGCGGACGACTGTCACCATCCAACTGACCTTGAGTTACATCTAAACAACTTCACTATGCGCTATTTACCGAAATCTCCTGCTGACCGTGAAGCCATGCTGAGGGCCATTGGCTTGCGTTCGGTCGACGAATTGTTCGCGCCGATTCCTGCGGAATACCGGCTAAGCCACGACCTCAACGTCCCCCGCCAGATGGCGGAATCGGAAATCGTCGGCTATTTCCGCCAACGCTCGCGGGAGAACGGTGAAGGCTACACCAGTTTTCTGGGCGCGGGCGCTTACTCTCATTACCGGCCCGTCATTATTGATTCGCTGATCTCTCGCGGCGAGTTTCTCACCGCATATACGCCCTACCAGGCGGAAATTTCGCAGGGCACGCTGCAATCGATTTTCGAGTTTCAAACCATGATCTGCGAACTGACCGGCATGGAAGTGGCGAACGCTTCCATGTATGACGGTTCAACCGCCGCGGCTGAAGCGGTGATGATGGCGGTGCGCCTCACGGGCCGCCGCTCCGTGGTGGTGGCGCGAAGTCTGCATCCTGAATACCGCGAAGTACTCGCTACCTACGCCACGCATCAGGGGATGCCGCTGTCGGTGGCGGGCTTTGGTGACGATGGACGGCTGAATCTCGCGGAGTTGGAGAAGTCGATTACTCCGGAAACGGCGTGTGTGTTAATTCAATCGCCGAACTTCTTTGGGACGATTGAGGATGTAGCGGCGATTGCCGAGATCGCGCACAAGCACGGCGCGATGCTGGTGGTCTCCATTGCCGAAGCGGTATCGCTCGGAATCGTGGAACCGCCACGTCAGGCTGACGTCATCGCCATGGAAGCGCAATCGTTCGGAGTGCCGCTGGGGTTTGGCGGACCATACTGTGGCGTGATTGCCACGCGCGAGAAATACGTTCGGCAGATGCCCGGGCGGCTCGTGGGCCAGACTGTCGACAAACAAGGTAGACGTGGATTCGTGCTCACGCTAGCCACACGCGAGCAACACATCCGGCGCGAGAAGGCCACGTCGAATATTTGCACCAACCAGGCGCTGATGGGGTTGATGGTCAACATCTTTATGACGGTGTATGGCAAGGTCGGATTGAAGGAGTTGGCCAAGCAGAACCTGGCAAAGACGGCATACGCGGCAGCGCAGTTTGCCAAGCGCGGCAAGGTTTTGTTCAGTGGCGCGCCGCGGTTCAACGAGTTTGTAGCAGAGACCAGTGAAGATCCACATGCCATCAACAGCCGGCTGCTGGGACACAAGATGGTTGGCGGGTTGCCGCTGAAGAAGTTTTATCCCGAGTTGGGGAATGCGGCGTTGTGGTGCTGTACCGAGTTGACTACGCGGAGCGCGATCGACACGGCCGTAGGGCTGGTGGCCGTGACCATAGGCCCCGTGCGATCCGCGAAAGAAGAAGCCGGACTTGAGGAGGTGGCGCGATGAAGCACGAGACTCGCAAGGCCCGCCTCCAGGTCAATCAAAACGAAGGACTGATTTTTGAAAAGTCTTCCTCCGGCAAAGCCGCCTGGAAGTTGCCGCCGCTCGACGTGCCTGAAGTGGATGCCGCTGCGCTGCTCGGCAGCGCTGAAAGAAAAGATCTCGGGAACATGCCCGAGGTGAGCGAGATTGAAATCATTCGCCATTTCACGCGGCTTTCGACGTGGAACTACGCGATTGATCTCGGAATGTATCCACTAGGGTCGTGCACCATGAAGTACAACCCCCGCGTAAACGAAGCTGTGGCCCGGGTGGAGGGAATCGCCAACGGACATCCCTATCAGCCAGAGAAGATTTCGCAAGGCGCGCTGCACATCCTCAAGACGCTAAGCGAGTGTCTGATCGAAATCACTGGTATGGATGCAATCACGCTGCAGCCGGCGGCCGGCGCGCATGGCGAAATGACCGGACTGCTGATGGTTCGGGCTTATCACCAGTCGAAGGGCAATGCCCGCAAAAAGATTTTGATTCCAGACTCGGCGCACGGCACCAATCCAGCAACCGCCGCCATGGTGAACTACGCCGTCGAAAACTTGAAGTCAGATTCGCGTGGCATGGTGGATATTGCCGCGCTTGAATCGCAAATGAGTGAAGATGTTGCCGCGCTGATGCTCACCAATCCCAACACGCTGGGAGTCTTCGAGCAGCAGATTCATAAGATCGCAGACATTCTGCACGCCAAAGGCGGCTTGCTTTACATGGATGGAGCTAATATGAACGCCCTGGTCGGGAAGGTTAGGCCGGGCGATTTTGGCGTCGACGTGATGCATTTGAACTTGCACAAGACTTTTTCCACACCGCATGGCGGCGGCGGACCGGGATCGGGTCCGGTAGCGATCAAGAAAATCCTCGAACCCTTCGTGCCAACGCCGGTGGTGGTCACTAAGTCTGATGGCACTCTAGGTTTTGACTACCACCGTCCGCAGTCGGTGGGTCGCGTGCGCGCGTTCTACGGCAACTTTGGAATGTTTGTCCGTGCGCTGGCTTACATCCAGGCCAATGGCCCGGATGGTTTGCGGCAAACCACGGAAGACGCGGTGCTGAATGCCAACTATATTCGCAAAGGGCTAGAAGGTACGTACGATCTGCCGTATTCCACGCCAACCATGCACGAAGTCGTGTTTAGCGACAAGCTTCAGGCAAAAAAAGGCGTGCGGACCATGGACATCGCCAAGCGGCTGATCGATTACGGCTTCCATCCTTATACGACCGCGTTTCCGCTGATCGTTCCCGGCGCTTTGATGATCGAGCCGACCGAGAGCGAATCGAAAGAAGAGATGGATTTGTTCATCGAAGCAATGAAGTCGATCGCAGAAGAGGTCGAAGAAGATCCGCAAACGGTGCTCGATGCGCCGCACTCCACGCGGGTTTCGCGGCTCGACGAAACGGCTGCGGCCAGGAAACCGGTACTGCGGTGGAAACCGGCAGTGTAATTTCGTAGCGCCGGCGTCTCGCCGGCGCTACAAAATCCTCATCACTTTGCCGAAATCTCTACCGTAGCGCGCGTCGTATCCCATTCCTCGCGCAGCGTACAACCGAAGCCGGTCTTGTCGTATGCAATGGTGAAGTTTTCGACCGGCGAAGGTACCTTGGAGAGCGTCATGTCTACCCGGACAAGTTCGTCGCTCTCATATTTGTACGGGATACCCCATTCTCCAGTCTTCTTGTTGATGATGAGAGTCCATTTATCAGGGTTCGGCACCACGAAGAGGGTGTAACTGCCGGCGGGCACGCTCTTGCCGCCGACCGTGAGATCGGCGCTGGTGACGAAGGTTGTCGCTTCGTTCGCGCCATTGCGCCAGACTTGTCCGTAGGGTTCGTGTTCGCCGATCATTTTACGACCGCGCAGTCGCGGGCTGGAGTAATCGGTCTTGATGGTTTTGCCGCCGCCGAGATCGCAGGTAGCTGAGGCAGCCGGGCTGGGCCGGCTTCCGCCCATCTGCGCGAAGGCAAAGGTGGTAAAAAAGAGGGTAAGCAGCGTGGGAAGGGCGATTCGTTTTTGCATGGTCTCTCCTTTTAAGTAACTTCGCAATGGCCAATAACATTAGACGGATCGGAAGTGGATTCGTCAGTACACAGCACTGCCCTGGTTTGAAATCTGCGCTTCGGTGCCAGGGTCGCGTCTCATGTAAAACTTATGATCATCCTCATGGGTAACGCGGAATCCCAACCGCTCATAGAGCCGTAAGGCAGGGTTAATTTTCACTACGCCTAGCGTCACCGATTGGCGGGCGCGTGTGGCCTCGCCAATTAAGCGGCTCACAACCTCGCTGCCGATTCCCCGCCGCTGGAAAGAGCCGTCCACAAAGAGCTGCGCAAGAAAGAGCGTGTCGCCTCGGGTTGTGCTCTGCAACCACCCAACATCGGCGCCGTCGAAGGTGATGATTCGAACCTGCGCCAACTCCCACTGCTGCCGGAAGCTAGCGGCTTGAACGGCCATATTGAGGTTCAATTCTTGAATAATTCTCTTCATCCCCACGAAATAGAGACTCTCGCAATAGTCGAAGTCTTGAACACCAGCCGGACGAAGAGAAATCTGCGTTGCCTCCATACTTTCCATATTATCGTCCGCAATTCTTAGCCCACAATCGGAGACATCGTCGTGCGACCGATGATTATGATCCATCCGCCACGCCGGTTACAATCACCAGATGCCGGTATTCGACGAAAAGCAGGAAGAACTGGAACACTATGAGACCATGATGGGCGTGCCGCGCGGCCGGCTGGCCGTGACCATGGACACCATCACCGACGCCATGGCGCTGGTGGGGCAGCACGGCGTCTATTGCCAGAGCCAGCGCTGGCCGGGCAAACCGGTGATGGATATCCAGATCATCATGAAGAACTTGACCGATGCCAAAGAACTGATCCAGAGCGTGATGGAAGAGTTGAAAAAGACCAACTAAGCGCTGTGATCACGGCTTCACGGTCACCATCGCGACACTATGCGAAGCAACGGTTGCGGAAAACTTTCCAGTGTACTTTCCCAGATCCTTGTGCTGCCACAAGTCGCGCACGGAAGCGCTTAAGTGACTGGGATAACCGAGATCCTCCCAGTTCGCGTCGATTTCCTGCACCTCACTCCCACGATTCAACAGAACCACAGCGCGGCTGCCATCTTTCAACTGCTTCGCCCAGACTTCTAAATCACCATTCTTCCACACTCGTTCGCCTTCGCGCCCGAATGGATCCTGATCTACGGCGATCACTTCTTTGTTGGTGAGGATGTCGTGAATCTCGGATCGCATGTCGCGCAAGTCGTTGCCCGCAATCAGCGGCGCGGCAAGAATCGCCCACAAGCTGAAGTGGGCGCGGTACTCGGTATCCGTCATGCCTCCGTTTCCTACCTCAAGCATGTCAGGATCGTTCCAATGGCCTAGCCCTGCGTAGGAAGCCAGGCCCACCTGCTGGTCCAGGATGCCGGTGACACCATAAGAGCAGCAACCGCCACTCGGCCATTTCTGCGGTCCTCCCCAGCGGTCATTGATGTCATCGGTAGTCCGCCACAAATTACCGCCAACTTCCTTTCCCCAGAGCCAGGGTTTCGCGGTGCCCCACTCACAAATGCTGAGCACGATGGAGCGACCAGAACTATCGAGAGCAGCTCGCATGTTGGCGTAGGAGGCCTTCGCGTCCTGCGTCGTAGTGTTGCACCAGTCATACTTCAGGTAGTCGACGCCCCATGCCGCATACTGGATCGCATCCTGATATTCATGGCCAAGGCCGCCAGGCCGGCCCGCGCAGGTCTTCGAGCCCGCATCAGAATACACGCCGAATTTCAGCCCCAGCGAATGAATGTAATCGCCAACCGCCTTCATGCCGTGCGGGAAGCGCTGCGGGTCAGCGACAATGTTGCCTTGCGCGTCGCGGCGCACCTGCCAGCAATCATCGATATTTACATATTCATATCCGGCGTCCTTCATGCCGGATTTGACCATTGCGTCGGCCATACTCCGGATCATGTCCTCGCTGACGTTGCAGGCGAACTTATTCCACGAGTTCCAGCCCATGGGTGGAGTGAGGGCGAGAGTGCTGGACGGGCCGTTATTTTCTTGCGCGCCCAAACCCGTGAACAGAAGCAGAATACCAATGATTATGGCAAATATTCGCTGGATCGTTTTCATATAAGTGTTCATCAAAAGTAACTAAGATTGACGTCCGACCCTTTCGTCGAAGAACTTTGCCATTACTTCGAGCGCTTCTCTGGTTTCCGGCAGTTGGAAGTGATACCAGAACGCATGCGGTAGCGCCTCGAAGACCATAAGTTGCGCGTCGTTTCCGGCGTGGAGCAGAGCGCGGTCGAGAATCGTCGTGCCACTCAACAAAATATCGCGCGTGCTGGTCACCAACAGAGTAGGCGGCATGCCGTGCAGATCTGCGAAAATTGGTGACAGGAACGGATCTTTACGATCGGTTTTGCCCACGTACCCGTCGTCGGGAAGATGATTGGGATAGGTCGGCTGCAATGCGCCAGGAAGTCCGTCGAGCGCGAAAAGTTGCCACGAGTCGCCGACTTGACTGAAGTCGGCATGCCCGGAAAAAATGCCGAGCGCCGCCGGAAGCGGCAATCCCAACTGCTTGAGCTGCACAGCAGTCTCGGCAGTCAGAATGGCGCCCGCCGATGTGCCGAAAATTCCAATACTCTGCGGCTTATAAGTTTTCAAAAGCTCTTTGTATACAGCGACGACATCATCGACCGCCGCGGGGAAAGGATTCTCCGGAGCCAGACGATAATAGACCGACACGACTTTGATCTTGGCCAAATTCGCAATCGGAATCCCTTCGATGAGCGAGCCGGAATCCGAGTTAAATCCTCCACCGTGGAGATTGATCAGCACGCGGCTGCGATTTGTTTCTGGTGCTGCGAGCGGTGTAATGATGTCGGCGCGCACGCCGCCGATGCTAGCTTCCTCGACATTGACGGGATAAATCTTGCGCGCCTCGGCGGAATCTTGCGCCCGCCAAATATCCGTTCGTGCTCGCCGTTCGGCCAGCGTTTCCGGTCCCGATTTCTTTTGTGTCAGTGACGACAGCCATTTCTGCGCTTCAGGGCTGATCGTGGACGGTACCGGCACCACGCGCGTGATGTGTGCGGTTCCGTCGGGATCGAATGTGGCGGAGTCCTGCTGTGCGGCAGGACTTGACCGGGCTTCCAACGACTGGGCAATCGCGAATGCGGCGAAGAGGTACAGCAGGCGGGTTTTCATTGGAACATTTGTATCAGAGTAAACGGGTGAGAGTGAACAAATAACCACAGAGGCACACCGGGACCCTGAATTCCCCCGTGTGCCTCTGTGTCTCCTGTGGCTAAAGACCTTACGCCAGCGTATATTTCCCGCGTTCAATCACTTTCTGCGCGATCTGCTGTCGCAACTCGATGGTGTTGAACGGTTCGTACTTGGCCAGCCGGCGAAGAATTGCAAGCTGAGTGCGCAGCATGTCGCCGTCAGCGACCGCGGCAATCACCTTCTTGGCCGCGGATTCGACCTTCTCCATCGCCTGCGTGAGATAGACGCGCGTCATCGCAATCGGGAGAGCGGCAGCGGCTTCGCCTTTTGTCTCTGCGATCTTCTGCGCGCGCAGAACCGCCGATTCCATGGCATAAGTTTCAATCGTCATGTCGGCGATAGCACCCATGATCTCCTGCTGATCCTGGATCGCTTGCATGTACTTCTGCGTAGCAGCACCAGCGGCGAACAGGCCGAGCTTCTTGGCTTGCCCCACCAGTTTGCGCTCTTCAGCGAGCGGACCTTCAAGGTCTTCGCTCATCGAAGGTCCAGAGAGCACTTCATCCATCAGTTTCTTGATAGCGGTCATGAGCGGCAACTGGCCGCTCATCGCGCGCTTCAGCAAGAATCCTGTAATGATAAGGCGGTTGATTTCGTTGGTCCCTTCAAAGATGCGATTGATGCGGGAGTCGCGGTAAGCACGTTCGGCGGGATACTCCTCGACGAAGCCGTATCCGCCATAGATCTGCAGGGTCTCATCAACCACGTAGCCGACCATCTCCGAAGCCCAGACCTTGATGATGGAACACTCTACCGCGTATTCCTCAATGGCCTTGCGAGTTTCCTTCGTTGCGTCCGCGCCCGATTTGTCGACTTCATTCAACGCGCCGTCCATCATGCCCACAGTACGGTAGACGAGCGATTCGCCAACGTAGAGCAGCGTTGCCATGTTGGCGATTTTTTCGCGCACCAGACCAAAGTCGGCGATGACCTTGTTGAAAGCCTTGCGCTGCTTGGCGTAGGCGATGGCATGTTCGAGCGATACCCGACCTCCGCCCACGCACATGGCGCCCAGCTTGAAACGTCCCACGTTCAGAATGTTGAAAGCGATGACGTGGCCCTTGCCGATCTCGCCGAGCAGATTTTCCACCGGAACCTTGCAGTCGTTCAAGATGATAGGACAGGTGGAGGAGCCACGAATGCCCAACTTGTGCTCTTCGGCGCCGATGGAGAAGCCAGAAAAATCTCTTTCAACCAGAAACGCCGAGAACCTTTCGCCGTCCACCTTGGCAAAGACCGTGAACAAATCGGCGAAGCCGGCGTTGGTAATCCACATCTTTTCGCCATTCAGGATGTAATGCTTGCCGTCGGAAGATAGCTGAGCACGGGCGCGGCAGTTCATCGCGTCCGAGCCGGAAGAGGCTTCTGACAAGGCATATGCGCCGACAATTTCTCCGGCAGCCAGGCGCGGCAGGTATTTTTTCTTCTGCTCCTCGGTGCCGAAGTAAACGATGGGCAGCAGTCCGATGCCGGTGTGCGCGCCCCAAGTCGTGGCAAAGCCAGCGTATTGCGCGACGTGGTCAGCGATAATGGCGGCTGTTACTTTATCCATCTCGAGGCCGCCGTAAGCTTCAGGAATTTCCACGCCCGTAAGGCCCAGTTCGCCGGCCTTCTTCAGTAGATCGCGCGAAACCGAGAAATCTTTGCGCTCGATCTTCTCCACGTTTGGCAGAATCTCGTTGACCGTGAATTCTTCCGCCGTCTGCCCAATGAGATGGTGCTGCTCGGTGAAGTCCTCGGGCGTGAAGACCTCGTCAGTGCGACGTTCCTCGAGCAGAAAGCTGCCGCCGGAAATTCTGGTCTTGGGAACTGCTGTGGTTGTGGCCATATCTTGACCCTCAAACGAAAACTGCGTACTGCGTGGCGAATGCGGTGAGAATTACAGTTTCATTCTAATTCGGGCGGAGTTGGAATGATAGGTGTGAAACTGCGGTGTTATTACGTGTTTTATACCTGAATCCTGGGTCACTTGCCTGCGGTGTTCTTCATACTTTATGGCGCAGCCGGCGAAGTCTTCAATTCAATGCTATGCATGTGAAAGCGGGCTGCGGGCTGGCACGTAGATGACCCGGCAGCGTGCGTGGAATCCGACTTTGGGTTATCACGAGCAACTTTGTAGCTGCGCATCGTATAGCAGAGAGTATCGTCGTCCAGCGGTTGCCGATCCGGGTTACTAAGCAGGAAGTGCGGCACGCTGAATTGGCTTAACCGCGGACTGTACTCTCCGGCATGAATACGATCCAGCGGCTCTGCCGGGCTTTGCTCAGTTCGCAGATTCGGAAAGAGCAAAGGGAGGTCGGGACTCGGCGAAGAATTCTGTTGGATTGTGGCCGGAGTTGTCTCTGTCGAAGACTGTGCTGCCACTTGCGCAGCACATACTGCGATCAGCAGCGAAAAGGATAAGAGGCGGGAGATCGGCATGAGGGATCCCTCCTTGCGAGAGATTATAGCTCCGCCAGTCGGATTTGTGGATTTATCCTTTGTGTCCAACTTGGCTAACTCAGGTTCTCGAAAATCCCTGCCGCGCCCATGCCGCCTCCGACGCACATGGTGACCATGCCATAGCGCCCATTGCGGCGCTTGAGTTCGCGAATGATGGTTGCCGTCAGCTTGGCTCCAGTGCAGCCTAAGGGATGTCCCAGCGCAATCGCGCCGCCGTTGGGATTCACCTTCTCTGGATCTAGTCCGGCTTCCTTGATCACCGCCAGCGACTGCGCGGCGAAGGCCTCGTTCAATTCGATCACATCGATGTCTGCGAGCTTCAGTCCAGCCATCCTCAAAGCCTTCGGAATCGCGAATACCGGGCCAAGCCCCATTTCTTCCGGCTTGTATCCCGCGGTAGCGAATGAAACGTAGCGCGCCAGCGGCTTGATGCCAAGCGCCTTCGCGCGTTCGGCGGACATGACCACTGCCGCCGCAGCACCGTCCGACATCTGTGAGGAATTACCCGCAGTCACCGTGCCTTTAACATGGAATGCGGGCTTCAGCGCGAGCAGCGCTTCGAGCGAAGTGTCGGCTCGCGGCCCTTCGTCCATTTTGAAAATGATTTCCTGCCGCTTGGGCTTCGCACCGTTCGGAGTGGTAAAGCTCACTGGCACGGCCACAACTTCCTCGTCGAACTTGCCGGCCTGGATCGCAGCTAGTGCCTTCTGGTGGCTGCGCAGAGAGAACTCATCCGCTGCCTCGCGCGTGATGCCGAAGCGCTGGCTCACACGCTCGGCGGTGAGGCCCATGTTGAGATATGCGTCAGGGTAGTGGTCGACGAGCCAGGGATTCGGCGAAACTTTGTGGCCGCCCATCGGGATCATGGTCATAGACTCAGTGCCGCCGGCGACGATTACCTCCGCACCTCCGCTCATAATGCGTTCGGCAGCCATGGCAATTGCCTGCAATCCCGACGAGCAGAAGCGGTTGATGGTGAGTGCCGAAACTTCAACCGGCAACCCGGCGCGCAGCGAGGCAATGCGGGCCACGTTCATTCCTTGCTCGGCCTCGGGCATGGCGCAGCCCAGAATGACATCTTCGATCTCTTTGGAATCGAGCTGCGGCAAGCGCTCCAGCGCCCCCTTGATGGCAACAGCCGCCAGTTCATCGGGACGGGTGGCGCGAAGCGTGCCTTTGTAGGCGCGTCCCACCGGCGTACGAACGGACGAAGCGATAATGATTTCACGCATGGGTATCTACCTTGATGTACTCGATCGCGGCGCTGGGCGTAGGAATCGGGTCACCATGTGCACGCCTGCCTGCGAGGTAGAGTTCCATCGCTCTGCGAATGAGTTCCTTCGCCTCGTCCAGCGTCTTTGCTTCCGCTGTGAGCCCAGGCAGGTCCGGAGAGTAGGCACTCCAACCTGCGGCCAACTTCTCGTAGATCACGAGATATTCCATATCCGCCTGCCTAAGGATATTGTTCAACGTTCCAAGCTGAATGTCTACTGACGGCGGTTCGCGAGGGTAACCACCGTTTCACTTGGCCGGTGCGTAGAAGTAATAGTCTGCGCTGTAACTGCTCTTGGTTTCGGCGTCGCGGTGAGACGCGTCGCAACCCTCGACAGGCGGTTGCCCGCCGTGCGTGTGGACCCGCTGGATCGAGGTCACGTTGCTGAGCAGACCGGTTCCCGAATGACTCACGACCTTTACCAGCAGCCACGAAATTGAACCCGGATCAAGGGAATCCACGTGAGCGGCTGTCTTCCCGGTAACTTCGCTGCCGTCTTTTAACTTCCACGAAGGGCCGGCGGAATGCTGGCCGATCACTTTGTCTTTTCGATCGTGCAACTCGGCGTCGGGCGCTTTGAGAGTCCACCCGAACTTGCCTTCCGCGTTAGCCTGGCAGGTATAGATTTGCGATCCAGTCGCATGCGTGTAGAGAATCACTTCTTCGCCCGCGGGAACCTGTATCGCATCCGGAACGTCGGGCGGAGCATCCTTTTCCGCGGGTGATTGGGCCGCTGCAAAAGCGGTCAGCAAGATGAGGGATCCGACTATTGCGGCGACCGCTGGCAGGAATCTTCGCATAGTCATCAATTGTAGCGCTCCGCCCAACCTCCCGCGCAAAAAGCAAGGCGCTCCTCAGGAGCGCCCTTGTCTTACAAGCAACGCACGACAAACAACATACGACAAACATCGTGCGAAAACATCCAGCAGAAGCGAACACCTAAGGAAGCAGTACGCTGTCCACCACGTGGATCACACCATTCGACTGCATCACGTTCGGAATCGTGATTGTCGCGGTGCCACCCTTTTCGTCTTTCAGGACAATCTTGCCATCTAGCATCATGGCTTCCAGCTTGCCGCCTTCCACCGTGGTCAGTTCGGCTGTTCCGTGCCCTTCTCTGATCATCTTCTTGAGATCATTGGAGGTCAACTTTCCCGCCACCACATGGTAAGTGAGCACTTTCGTCAACTGCTCTTTGTTCTCCGGCTTCAACAGGTTATCCACGGTCCCGGCCGGCAATTTGGCAAAAGCTTCATCGGTCGGTGCGAAAACGGTGAAGGGTCCAGGACCTTCAAGCGTTTCCACTAATCCCGCGGCTTTCACGGCTGCTACCAGGGTTGTATGGTCGTCCGAGTTCACCGCGTTCTGCACGATGTTTTTCATGGGTGACATATCGTGTCCGCCGACCATCGGGTTTTGAGCGAAGCTAAAGCTCGCGAACGCCATTGTGAACAACACGAGTGAAACTGCAAAATTCCGATTCTTCATGTGAGTATTTCCTTTTCTTTTCATTTTTACTGCCTCACCTGAAGTACGGAGTGCAGCGTAATTTGGATTGAATGCCCTGGATCTCGTGCGCTTCGGGGGATCTCAGGATCTACGGCTTCGCCAAAGTGGAGCGGAGGAGTGAACACAAACGCGCACGCTGAAAAATCGCGTGACACCGATGGATGGCATCAAGGATTCGGCCAAATCGGGGCAAATCCTGCAGCATTGTCAATTTCTAAGCGTCTTCCCCGTCTTCAGTGTGTACTGAATCCTCTCCTGCGTCTTCTTCTCGCCACATAGAGACTTGAATCCCTCGCGCTCCAAGTCGAGAACGTACTGCTCGCTCACCGGCGACCCAGGTGTGACGTTGCCGCCGCAGAGGACTTCGGCGATTTTAGTCGCCAGCTTCACTTCGTATTCGGTGATGTAGTCGCCCTGGCGCATCATGTGCACGCCCATCTTGAGTGTGGCCAGAAGATTCTCGCCCGGGGCTGGGATGTCGGTGCGCGGGACCGGCGGCTCGTATCCGGCACGAACCAGTTCGAGGGCGCAGGCTTTGGCATCGGAGAGCACACGCTCGCGGTTCATGGAGATGCGGTCGTCTTCGGCGAGGAATCCGAAAGTGCGGGCCTCGTACGCCGAGGTTGCGACCTTGGCGGTCGCAATGGTTTCGAAGGCTCGCTTCATGGCTTCCAGCATCTCGATGGATCCGGCGAGGGCGTCGCTGGAACCTTTGCCGCCGCGCGCTGCAGCGGCGCCGTCGACAGCGCGCAGCAGCATTTCTTTGCAGCCTCCCCCGCCGGGCAGCAATCCCACGCCGACTTCGACGAGGCCCGTATAAAGCTCGGCGTGAGGCTGGCGGGCCGCGGCGTGCAGCGAAATTTCCGTGCCGCCGCCCAGGCACAATCCGAACGCCGAAACCACGACTGGCTTGGGCGAGAACTTGATGGCCTGGGTCATCCCCTGGAACTGGCGGATGGCGAGGTCCACGTCGTCCCACTCTTCTTCCTGCACGCTCATGAGCAGCAGCATCAGGTTGGCGCCGACGGAAAAGTTCGTCGCGTCGTTGGTAATGACAAAAGCGTCGAAGGGATCGCCGGGACCGTTAGGTTTTAAGGTTTGACTAATAAGTCCGATGATGTCGCCGCCGAGCGAGTTCATCTTGCTGTGAAACTCGATACAGGCCACGCCGTCGCCAAGATCAACCAGTGATGCGCCGGAGTTCTTCTTGACCACGCCGTTGGATTTCTTTGCCACAGTAACCGACCACACACCGGCGGGAACCTCAATCGGTTGCCAGTTGCCGGTTGTCAGTTGCCAGTACTTACGACCCGAGGCGGCTATGGGATCGTCGGCGTACCAGGATTTCTTACCGGAGGCGAGCAGTTTCTCGACGTTCGCCGCGATCGGACGGTCGTCTTTCTTCATACAAGCGACCGTAGCTTCAACACCGGTGGCATCCCAGAGTTCGAATGGTCCAAGTTCCCAGTTGAAGCCGAGCCGCATGGCGCGGTCGATTTCAACGATCGAGTTGGAGATTTCAGGCACGCGGTTGGCGGAGTAGGTCCACAAATCCGTCAGAGCCGACCACAAGAACGCGCCAGCCTTGTCACTTTTCTGGGGGCTGCCTTCAAGGCCGAGCAACATGCGCAGGCGCGCGCCGGTGTCTTCGATGTTCTTCGCCATATCGAGCGCGGCGAATTTGGGCTTCTGCCGGGGATGGTATTCCAGCGTCTTCCAGTCGAGCGCCATGCGCTCGTCTTCCTTGCCTTCGCCGCTCTTTACTTTTTTATAAAAGCCGCCCTTGGTTTTGTCCCCTAGCCATTTGCGCTGGAGCATCTGAGTGAAGAAGTCGGGCAAGCGCAGGTCGCTGCGCTCGTCGTGGACGTTTGCGGTCATATTGCCAACCACGTGACCCAGAATGTCCAGCCCGACCAAGTCAATCGTGCGGAAAGTGGCCGACTTCGGCCAGCCCACGGCCTGTCCCGTCAACGCATCGACATCCTCAATGGTGAGCTCCATCTCCTGCATCAGCCGCATCAGGTTCAACACTGAAAATGTGCCGATGCGATTGCCGATGAAGTTGGGTGTGTCCTTGGCGAGCACAACTCCCTTGCCCAGCCGCACATCACAGAAGTGCGCGACCGTATCGATTGCGCCCTGATCGGCTTCCGGCGTCGGAATAATCTCCAGCAAACGCATGTAACGCGGCGGATTAAAGAAGTGCGTCCCGAACCAGGTCCGGCGAAAGTCATCGGAAAAGCCTTCGGCGATCTTGCCCACAGGTAAGCCGCTGGTGTTAGTGGTGACGATGGTGCCGGGCTTGCGAATCGCTTCGACCTTCCGCAGCAGCGCACGCTTGATATCGAGATTTTCGACGATGGCTTCGATGATCCAGTCGACCTCCGCAAGCTTCTTCAAGTCGTCGTCGAAGTTCCCCACGGTGACTAAGCGGGCAAGCGCCGGCTCCATAAAGGCTGCGGGCTTGGATTTTTTGGCGGCGTCGAGACCGGCGGCTGCGATCTTGTTACGTGCGGATGAATCGGCGCCGGGCGGAACATCTCCCGGAACGATGTCGAGCAGATAGCTGGGGACGCCTGCGTTAGCAAAGTGCGCGGCGATGCGGGCGCCCATGGTTCCGGCGCCTAGAATGGCGACTTTATGAATGCGTTTCATGATCTAGCCTCGATTGGTATCTGACGGTCCTCTAGGGTCAAGATTCTGTTGTGGGCAATTGACTGCCGGACATCGCCTACGGCAGTTTATCCACCGCCCAGTCGTCGCGGCCAGTGTCCACAATCACAATGCTGGAGAAACGCCGACGGGCGTGCTTATTTTTCAAAGTATCGGTGACCAGCACGACAGGGAACTCATATCGTCCGCCCTTCAGCAGCTTGCCGCGATCGATCTCATAAGCCGAGGGACTGGAGTTGGAAAAAAATTCTTCCAGCGCGTCCGTCGTAACCTTTTCCTTGGCATGACTGCTCAGCAGCGCCATGCCGTTTTCGGCGTCGCCGGATTGCCAGGCTTGAAGGAAGTGATCAGCGGCGGCGAGCGCTGCGAGGTAGCCAGAGTTCAGAGCCGCTCCGGGCCGAGTTTTCGCTGCCACAGGCGATGGCAGCAGTGACGTAGATACAAGCAGTAACAGCAGCCAAAGCCAGCGAGATGCCGGCGCTACGAAAGCTACGGATCGGCGAAGGCGCATGCGTTCATTATGCGGGATAAGGTGACAAAGGAGGAACTAGGAATGTCCTTCCGCCTGCAGTTCATTGTGCGCTTTCAGATACTCCAGCGCGCTCCGGGCCATTTGTTTCTCTCCCTTGTAGGCGAGCTGCGTCGCTGCATCTTCCAACCTAATCCAACGCGCGCGCGCAACTTCAATCCGCATTTCGGGCGCGATGTCGTTGATGCGGCCCGAGCGGTAGCGCATCAAGTAAAAGCTGACGATTTTGAAAACGCGCTGGCCGTCGCCCCACGCACGTGTATAGATGTACTTGCTGTCGCCCAGTTTGGCGACTGGCTCGGCGGTCACTCCGGTCTCCTCGTGAACTTCCCGGAGGGCGGTTTCAAGCGGCTTCTCGCCAGGATCGACCAATCCCTTGGGCAGGGCCAGCACCGGTTTTGGTCCGGCGGCGCTCCGGCTGCGAGTTGTCGTGCCTCGCGCGTGTTCGCGAGGCAGTTCGATGGCAGCCATCCACCAGTCTCCGTCCCGCTTCCGTATGACCACGCCCCCCGAAGATATCTCCCGCACCATGGCGTGTAAGTTAACAGAATCAGAGCAGTTAGTCATCGATTCGCAGGCGCGGATCTGCCCCAGAACAGGTTCGCCACAACAGATTTGCTCCAAAATCGAGATCAGGTAACCAGTGACCTTTGGCCCCCTAAGTAATAGCAAGATGGCACGATCGTGCTCTGCATCTGAAGCAAGAACCATGGCATCCTACACAATAAGATTTAGAGTCTAAGCGGGGCCCGCGAAAGCAGGCATGTGGGGTCGTAGTAGTGAAGAGTCTTGGCAAGATCGTCCGTTCGGTGCAAGCCTTTGGACGGGAACTCTCCCGCAAGAGCGCTGTGGCTGAGCCACGGGTTCCCGAAATCGGCGTGGCGCTCGGCGGTGGTTTCGCGCGGGGCATGGCGCACATCGGGGTCCTTAAAGTCCTCGAAGAAGAAGGCATCCCGGTTCGCATGGTCGCGGGCACCAGCGTGGGCGCGCTGATCGGTGCCGCTTACTGCAGCGGCGTTTCCATCGAAGAACTCGAGAAAGTCGCCCACTCAGTTCGCTTCACCACCTTTGCTCGCTGGACAGTCTCGCGTTATGGCTTTGCCTCCAACGACCGCATGGTGTCGTTCCTCACCCGCACCTTGAAGGTGAAGACTTTCGAAGAATTACGGATTCCCCTGGGCGTGACCGCAACCGATTTCAACAGCGGCGAAGGCGTGGTCTTTCATTCTGGTTCGATTATCGATCCAGTGCGCGCCAGTTGCGCCTATCCTGGTATGTTTCTGCCGGTCGAGATTCGCGGACGTTTTCTGGTCGATGGCATGCTCTCCCATCCGGTGCCCACGTCTCCACTGCACGAAATGGGCGCGGACCGGGTTCTGGCGGTGCATTTGAAGGGACAGTGGTCGAAAAATGGCGCACCGCGGCATCTCTTTGATGTGATTGGACAATCCTTCGCCATCGCCCAGGATCAGATGAGCCATCTCTGGCGAGGCGCCGCGGACGTGGTCGTCGAGCCCGACGTAGCCGGATTCGCCTACGATGACTTCAAGCGCGCTGGCGAACTGATTCGCTCCGGAGAAGTCGCCATGCGGCAAGCCCTGCCCGAAGTCCGCAAGTGGCTGGAGACGCCAGTGGAAGGGTCAGCCGCTGCGAAAGCCCGTCCCGTAGTGGCGCGCCCCGCGCCCATGCCGGCAGACTGAAAGAAATTGTTCTCGGTTGTCAGTCTTGCGACGTTCTAGGGTCGGCAGTAGCGGTACTGTATCGAACTGTCTAGGCCGCTCGCCGCTCGGCCCCTCAATGATTTGATAAAGCTGTTTTTTTTACATCTAGGTGACACGTCCACTCACGTTCTGCGCTAGCCTACTCACTGAAATCGGCAAACCATTGTTCGTTGCGCCGTTCCTCGCAGCACATAGGCTCTGGCGTCTCGGAGGGAATCATGAGAATCGCGTGCCTCTCGGGTGTCGTACTGCTGACGTGCTTGGCGGCCAGCGCTCAGACCAACAGCTACACCGCAACTCCCATCGTAAACAATACGCAGGATTCATTTCTGGTGAATCCGTGGGGTCTGTCGCGTCCCGCGAGTTCGAGCGTAACGGAGAACGAGTGGTGGGCCTCGGACAATGGCACCGGCAACTCAACTCTCTATTACGCCAACCAGACCGGCGCGCAGTCGCTGGCCGGGCTGGTGATTACCATTCCTCCCGCCAGCGGCACCGGCAAGGGCACTCCGACGGGAACAGCCTACAACCCGGCTAAGGGGCCTGGGCCGTCTCTCGAAAATTTTGCCTTCGCCACTCTGGATGGGACCATCTCGAACTGGAACGCCGGCCAGAAACCCAGCCCGGGCGGCACGGGATGCTATCAGTGCCACGTCAATAACGCGACTGTAATGGTGAACCACTCCAGTCTCGGCGCATCCTATACAGGCTTGACTCTGGCCAAGAATGCCACCACTCATGCGCCCACCTACTACGCGGCCAATAACAAAGGCGGGGTGGAGGCGTATGACGCCGCGTCCTTCATGCCGGTAACGCTGTCGGGGAATTTCTCTGATCCCAGGATTCCTTCCACCAACAAAGCTTACGGTGTGCAGGCCCTGGGCTCGATCATTGTGGTGTCGTTTTTTGACGGGGTCTCGGGAGGCTACGTGGACGCCTTCGATACCGGTGGCAATCTGAAGGGGCGCTTGGCTACTGGTTGGTTCAGCCAGCCCTGGGGAATTGCGCTCGCCCCCGCCAATTTCGGTGCCTTTAGCAACATGCTGCTGGTGGCCAATACCGCGACCGGCCAGATCGCCGCCTTCAGCTCTAAAACTGGCGCTTTCGAAGGCTTCCTGAACGATTCCACCGGGAATCCGATCACTATCCCCGGACTTTGGGCAATCTCGTTCGGCAACTCCAACCCGGAATCCGGTCCGATCAACACGCTCTACTACAATGGTGGCGGCAACTACACAACAGGGGTGTTTGGCGCCATCACGGCGAACTAGGATGGCAGGATGGACGGACCTCATTCTGCCAAGTGTTAGCCTGAGTCCTCCTACACTTGCCCTACCGCCATGTGCCCAGCGCTTGCGCCGGGATGCATTCGGCGCTAGGATTCGCCTGCTGTTGGAAGTGGAACTCCCACTCTCATCCACGGCGGAGGTGACCTATGAAACGCTACGCAGGGTCGCTGGTGCTGCTTGCCGTTTTCCTCTCTCTTCTTTTTCTCGCGCCGCAATCGGGTGCGCAGTCGGACAAAATTCTGATTCCCGCAGGCACGCCCGAAGACCATGATCTGCAGGCCATTTCGAGCGAGCAGGATGCGGCCAAGAAGCTTGTTATGTATCAGGACTTTGTGCAGAAGTACTCGTCGAACCCGGCGGCCGTGGCCTACGGAGACTGGCAGATTTCCCAGGCCTACCAAACTACGGGCGACTTGAACAAAGCCCTGGAGTATGGAGATAAGGCCCTGGCCGGTTCGCCGCGAAATCTCGATATCCTCGTCTCCCAAGCCAGCATTGCGCAGCAGGCGAAGGACAACTCGAAGTTAGTGGACTATGCCGCCAAGGGAGGCGAAGTTTGCCACTCCATCGCCAACCAACCTAAGCCAGAGGGCATGACCGACGAAGCTTTCAAACAGCAGGTGGCGGATGACAAGAGCGCGGCCAAGAACTCATGCGACTTTCTTGAGTCGACGGGTTTCAACGTGATCGCCAGCGAGGACAATGCGAAGAACCGCATGGCCGACATCGAGAAGTTTTCGGCGGCGTTTCCCGACTCGGTGTTTCAGGATCAAGTCTCCAGCTACGCCATGTACACGCTCGGTCCGGGCCAGTTGAACGATCAGGCGCGCCTGTTTGCCTACGGAGAAAAAACACTGGCGGCGAATCCCAACTCGCTGCCTGCCTTGCTGCTGCTAGCCGGGACCTATGTTGACGATACCAAGCCGGGCAGCCTGGCCAAGGCGATTAACTACTCGCAGAAGGCGATTACAGTCGCTAAGGCGGACGCACCGGACGCCGACAAATCGCGCAAACTCTCGGCGGGAGTAGCCCATTCGACCTTGGGCTACGCCTACATGAAGCAGGACAAGACAGCGGCTGCGATTCCGGAATTGAAGTCGGCGGCGGAATTATTAAAAGGACAGGACGATCAGCAATACTCCATCGCCCTCTATCGTCTGGGTTTTGCTTACGCCAAACTCAGCAAGGTGAGCGAAGCGCGCGAGGTGTTAACGGAGGCCGTAAAGATTCCTGGTCCGGTGCAGGCCATGTCGCAGGATCTGCTGACAAAAGTGAATGCGGCGCGAGCGAAAGGGAAGTGACAGTGGGATCCGGTTCAAGGTTTGACCAGTTCGTCGGAAAGCAAGTGAGCTTTCAGGGCCAGATTGTGGCCGCGCTCCGAGTCCCCCGCGGCGACGGCCGCTTTGGATTGCTCCATGAACTGCTTAATCTGACTCACCATATCCTGCTGGCTTGGGTTGAGCTGGCGTCCCTCGATCTTCTTCAGGTTTGCTTCGGTTGCTGTCGCGAGTTGGTCCGTGGTCGAGCGCTGGTGCGATTCCTCCTCGGCTGTGCCACCTTTAAGTTGCACGGTAGGTTCTTCCGCTCCCCCGTTCCTGACAACCACCTTCGGAGGTGGGCAGGGTTTCGATGGCGCGGCAGCGGGATTGCTTGAACCAGCAGGGGTGGCACCTACATCGTTTGCGCCAGTATTCGCCGCACCAGTGCTTGCCGAATCCGTATTCGTTGAAGCAGCAGAACCGCCGGCCGCTGGGCTCAGTGCAGTTGGGGAGATCGAACAATCTGAAGCGCTTGCCTTCTTATGATGGCGGTGAGGTTTGGTTGGAGACGGCTTTGCCGAACCGGCGGGATTCTGCGTCTGACCCGTTGGGGAAGGTACGGATTGCGTGGAGTCTGGGCTCTGTGCGGGTGGTGCTGGTTGCGACTGGGGTGTGCTCTCCTGGCTTGCAGGCGTCGGTGAGTTTGAGCCCGTCACTCCGGGCGGTTGCTGGCCTGCAGTTTGCATCGCGAATCCGAGGACGCCGCGTGGCGAGCATCCCAAACTCACACAGTAAACCACGAGGATTGCGGCCAGAGTCATCATTCAATCCGAAGCACGATGAGACTGTTTGAATTTTACGCCTTGCGAAGTTGCGGGGAAACTTAAGTTCCGGGCTTCGACATCAGGGTTTCGAAGTGGCCCGCAGCCTCGTGCTCTGCATCGAGTGTCGAGGCAGCAAGCGGAATCCTAAAGCGGAACGTTGTTCCCTCACCTTCCGTCGATTCAAATTCCACCGACCCGTAATGCCACTGCAGGATTTGGTAGGTCTGTGCCAGACCGATGCCGTTGCCGTCTTTCTTGGTGGTGAAGTAGAGTTCAAAAACCTTCTCATGCGAATCTTCCGCAATGCCAACGCCGCGGTCACAGACCTCGGCCACCACGGCATTGGCCTCGCGCCGTGCCGAGATGTTGAGCGGCCCTCCCTGGGGCATGGCCTGCACTCCATTGAGCACTACGTTGAGCAGCGCCTGCTTCATCAGGTCGAGGTCCGCTTTGACGGGCAGCGGCTCTTCGGCCAGGGCAAGGTTCACAATGACGCCATGACGCTCCGCGTCGGGGGCGGCAAGCAGGGCAACGTCCTCGAGCAGACGGCGGAAATCCACTTCCTCAAGATGGAGCTCGCGGGCGCGCATAAAGTCGACCAGGGTTTGCACCACCCGGTCGAGCCTCTGAATCTCGCTGCCGATGATGTCCATGTGGCGTCGGGTGTCGGGGTCCAATTGCGCCAGCTTGTTCTGCAAGAGTTGCAAGTGGAGCACGATCGCGTTGATGGGATTTTTCACCTCATGGGCCACGCCGCCCGTAACCCGCCCGCTGGCCGAGAGGCGTCGGGACATCTCGATTTCATCTCCAATGCGCTGGACGGATTCGGCGTCACGCATGATCAGCAGAGCCCCGATCTGCGCGCCTTTCTCCTGAACAAAATCCAAGGAAACCTGGACGCGCCTGCCGCCGGCAGCGGCAAACTCGCGTTGCAGAAGCGGACGGTTGCGCTCGAAAGCATCCAGTACCAGCGCCCCCAGATAAGAATCGCGAAAAAAAATCTCCCGCGCGGTTCTGCCCAGCAACTCTCCCCGAGGCCTGCCCAGGAAGCGCTCCACCGGTGCACTTACCAGCACCACCCTGGAGTCGCGAGTGAAAAGCATCAAGCCATCCTGCAGCTTCGACATGAGCTGGTCCACGTTGTCTTTTAATGCGGAAAAAATTTCCTTGGTGTCGCGCATCTGCCGCCCAAGGTTGGCGATCTTCAGCGTGACCAGTCCGAATTCATCGTGTTCCGATTCATTACCTGAGAGTTCTCCGGCTGTGCCCGAACTCACGCTATCCAGGTTGAGGCTGATCTTTCGGAGCGGGCCAAGAGCCACATTGGAGATCATTGCCGCGAGCAGCAGCGAAGCGAAAATCGAAGCGATTGAGAAATAAAGCGCGTGCAGCAGGCGGGGCGTAATTTCACTCTGGAGAAAAACTGTGGAAACACCGATGCGGATGGTGCCAAAAGGTTCTCCGTTCAACTGTAGCGGATAACTCACGTCATAAACTGCCGCGGGTTTGTAAACCAAACGAAGCTGTCGAAAAAAACGAGCGGTCTTTACCCCGAGAAAATTTGGTCGATCCATGACGTGCTTACCAACGAGTTGCGCATTCGAGTGGAGCAGCGCTTTGCCATGCCCGTCCACTACGGAGGCGTCATAAATGTAGGGCCAAAGGTCAACCTCCGATTCGAGATTATTTAAAAGGTTCGTATCCATCGGCAGATACTCGGCCAGTGCTCGCCGCACCGCGGCGGGATCGTTAGTGTCGATGCGTGTGCTGCTCAAGTCCGGCAGGTCATTCTCGGCGAAGTAGGCAAGTTGTTTGGTAAGGCGATCGGCGCTTTCGTAAGTATTGTCAATGCGCTGGCGAAGGATCTGCGAGATATAGAGATAGGAGAAGGCAGCCACCATCACGGTCACCATAAAGGTGATGGCGAACACGATGATGGCTTTGCGTCGCATGAGAACAAGTGGCCAGTGGTCAGTGCGCAGTGGCTAGTCGAAACGGACGAAGTGATAAAGCGGGGGAGGGCCTTCCGCCAGCCACCGACCACTGGCCACTGATCACTGCGTTTGTTCCTCCTTGCCGAGATCCGCGTCCGCCGTACTGCTGCCGTACTCCTTCAGCTTATTATGAAGGGTTTTCAAGCTAATACCGAGAATTTCCGCAGCCCGGGTTTTGTTGTTGCTGGTGGACTCCAGCGTTTTGAGGATGAGCATCTTTTCCGCCTCGCCCACGGTGGTGCCCACGCCCAGACGGATGGCATCCGGATCATGCGCGGTCGTGCGCAGGATGGTATGGCCGAATCCTGGAGGCAGATGTTTGGTCTCGATCATGCCGCCATCGCACACAATCACCGCGCGTTCAATCGTGTTGCGCAATTCACGGACATTCCCCGGCCAAGTATAGTTGTTGAACAGATTCAGTACCGCTTCACTGACCGCAACAGTCTTGCGGGAATGCTTCGCGCTCATTTCCGAAAGCAGAAGCTGCACCAGGTCCGCAATATCTTCTTTGTGCTCCCGCAAGGGAGGCATGTGAATGTTGAAAACGTTGAGCCGGTAATAGAGATCACTCCGCAATTCACCGGACGCAACCGCATCGTCCGGAACTTTGTTGGTGGCGGCAAGCACGCGCACATCCACCGTCGTCTCCACTTTGCTGCCCAGTCGGCGCAACTTGTGGTCCTCGAGCACGCGCAGCAGTTTGGCCTGGGTTCCCACCGGCATCTCTCCGATTTCGTCGAGCAGAATCGTGCCCCCTTCGGCCAGTTCGAAGCATCCCGTGCGCCGTTCCAGTGCTCCGGTGAAAGCACCCTTTTCATGGCCGAAGATCTCGCTTTCAATCAGCGTTTCAGGAATGGCCGCGCAGTTGATGGCGACGAAAGGCCGGTCACGGCGGGGACTCAATTGATGGACGGTGCGAGCCACCAGTTCCTTGCCCGTGCCGCTCGCTCCGGTAATGAGCACAGACGCCGTGCTGGGAGCCACCAACTCGATGAGCCGGAAAATCTCCTGCATCTTGCGCGATGTCCCACGGAGCTGGCCCAAGGAGCCGGAATCCCGCAACCTGCGGCGAGTACTTTCCAGTTCGGCGCGCGTCCCCAGCAGGGCGGACGCATTTTGCAGCATCGCGCGCAGCCGCTGGGTGTCGATAGGCTTGGTGATGTAGTCATACGCTCCCAGACGCATGGCCTGCACCGCACTATCGATCGTGCCCTGCGCCGTCACTAGGATCACTGCCATGGCTTGAGTCTGCTCCGCCAAGCGTTCCAGCAACTCAATGCCTCCCATGCGCGGCATCTTGAGATCGGTAATAACAATCGAAGGCGTCCATTGCACCGCTCTCTCCAGACCCTCGCACCCATCCCGAGCGGTTTCGGCGCGGTAGCCCCAGGAAGAAACTAACTCCGCCAGGCCCGTGCGTTCATTTTCTTCATCCTCTACGATTAGTACTTTTTCGTGGCTCATCCCTTGGTTGTCGCCCGCTTTTTCAACGTTCAGCTCCCGCAGCTTATGCCGCCCAAAGACTCAAGATAACAACCATACGCGGCCAGCTTCCTATGGGGCAAGGGTCGGACGGGAAGCAGTCCGCAGCCTATTTGGGGAGGGCTTGGTGGTGGGGAGCGGTGCAGCGATTGCGATGTCAATTTGAGACGAAAAAGAGGGAGTTGCGGCGTACTAGCGAATCCGAAAGGAAATCCTTGAAAAGCGGTCGTACGCTGTAGTATTTGTTCTAATTTCCTTTTTACCGTAACTGCAGTGTCGTCGGTGTCCGAGAATATGGTGTGCAATACGGAACACTAATTGTCGTCGGTGCTGTCTATAGTTTGAATTCGCCGGTATCGTGCGTTAGAATTGCGGGTTCCAAAACGGGCCTAGTTTCAAAATTGACAAGCGTAATGGTTGTAACGCGGCTGGCGCGTGGAAGCGCTGGCGTAGTCGCGTATCTATTTGGAGGACGGAATGTCACTTTGTTCTGGTTTTAGCAGAGGCCGTGCGGTCGTCGGCCTGTTGGTGATCCTGGCATTATCACTTATTTCGAGTCCTGCATTCGCGCAGGCTGACTCGAACCCAAAATGGGACTTGTTTGTGGGATATCAGTGGCTGCATCCGGGCGGTACGGTGCCCACGCCTTTCGGCATTTACAACAATCCAACTGGCTTCAATGTTCCGGATATGTCCGCGGGGTTTGGCAGCGCTCTCACTTACAACTTCGACCCACACTGGGGCTTGGAAGCGGACTTCGGTCATAACTGGGGAAGCGGTAATTACGAGACCACCGGATCTGTTGGTCCGCGCCTCATGTGGCGCACCGATGGCGCAAATTACTTCCTGCATACCATGATAAGTCTGAACCGGGTGGCGGTGAGCGGCCTCAACGCGGGCAACGGAGTTGGGGCCATTCTGGGCGGCGGCATGGATTTGCCTATTAAGAAGTGGCTCGCGTTCCGCCTGTTTGAAGCAGACTACGTCTGGGCACGGCACAACTACTCCGGTTTTGCTTCCTCCGATTTTCCCAGCCTGGTGCGGCCTTCGTTTGAGGGTGTACGCCTGCGCACCGGCCTCGTTTTCAGTTGGGGTGGAGCGCCTGAGGTAATACCGGCTGCGGCTTGCTCCGTACAGCCCACCGAAGTCATGGTGGGTGAACCCATCACCGCGACTGTCACCGCCAGCAACTTCAATCCCAAGCACACAGTTACTTACATGTGGAGCGGCAACGGCGGTCAGATCACCGGGAAAGACACGACCGCGCAGATCGACACCACGAACGCGGCTCCCGGCAGCTACACCGTCACGGCCCATGTGACCGATGCCAAGGCGAAACAAAACAATGAAGCGAGTTGCTCGGCGAACTACACGATCAAGCCGTTGCCGCCAAAAAACCCGCCGACCATGAGTTGCTCGGCCAGTCCTTCGAGCGTGCAGACCGGAGCAAGTTCAACGGTAACGTGCAGCTGCACCAGTGCCGATGGAGTTCCAGTCTCCGTTGCTGGCTGGACCGCGAGCAGCGGAACCGTCTCCGGCAGTGGTAACACCGCAACTCTGTCCACCGACGGAGCAGTGCCCGGAACCATCACGGTCAGTGCTACCTGCACCGATTCGCGTGGTCTGACAGGCCAAGCCACGACGCAAGTGACGGTGGAGAATCCTCCGCCGCCGCCGCCGAAGGCAGCCAAGCTGAGCCAGTGCGACTTCCCCAACGAGAAGAAGCCTTGGCGCGTCGACAACACCTGCAAGGCCATCTTGGATGACGTAGCCAAGAACCTGCAGCAGAACCCCGACAACAAGCTGGTCATTGTCGGCAACGCCGAGCCAACAGAGAAACGCAAGAATCTGGCGGGAGAACGTGCCGTCAATTCCAAGTTTTATCTGACGCAGGGCGAAGCCCAGCAGCAAATTGACCCCAGCCGTATCGAAGTGCGCACCGGCAGCGGTGGCACCAAGACGGCCGAGTACTGGATCGTGCCTTCGGGCGCGACCTTCGACTCAACCGGCACTGAATCCGTGGATGAATCCAGAGTTCGGAACGTTCCGGATCATCCCAAGCCGGCGGCTAAGAAGAAGGCTGCCAAGAAAGCGGAGTAACTCGGCAAGTGCAGTCTTAAAGGGCCGGTCGGCGATGTCGACCGGCCCCTTTTGTTGCGTGTCCTTCAGTAACTTGCGGCACCTAACCTACGCTGTCAGGCTAGGTGCGCATCCAACTTTCTCCGCTTGGGGACGAAACTGCTTATGAAATCCGCTTGGCTTAAATTGCTGATGATATTGATGTTAGCTTCGATGTTAGGTTCGGTGTCCGCGTCTGCCGCGGGAACTCGCCAGTGGGCCGTTCTAGGTCCGGACGGAGGCGACGTTCGCAGCTTGGCATACGATCCGCACGATCCGAACCGCGTTTTCCTCGGCACCAGCACCGGCGTGCTCTTCGTCTCCGAGGATGGCGGCCATAACTGGTCGCGATTTGCCAAACTCGGCACCGGCGATGATTATGTGCTCGACCACATTGCCATCGATCCGCAGAACTCGAAGACCATATTCGTTTCCGCCTGGAGCGTGCAGGATCAGAGTGCCGGCGACATCTTCCGCACTCGCAACGGTGGCAAGGATTGGGAATCTCTGCCAGCCATGCGTGGCAAGTCCGTGCGCGCCATGGCGATTTCGGCTTCCGACACCAAAGTTGTCGTCGCTGGCGCCCTCGATGGCGTCTACCGCAGCACCGATGGCGGCAACAACTGGCAGCGGATTTCCCCCAACGACGGTATCGTTAAGAACATCGAATCCATCGCGGTCGACCCCAAAGATCCGAACACGATCTATGCCGGCACCTGGCACCTGGCGTGGAAGACCATCGATGCCGCCAACTGGCAGCACATCAACAAAGGCATGATCGACGATTCCGACGTCTTCTCGATTATCGTCAGCTCCGCCAATCCTTCGGAAGTATTCGCCAGCGCCTGCTCGGGTATCTATAAGAGCACCAGCAGCGGCGATCTGTTCGAAAAAGTTAAGGGCATTCCCTTCACCGCGCGGCGCACCCGCGTGCTGAAGCAGGATCCTAGCAATCCCGCCATCGTCTATGCCGGTACTACAGAAGGCCTGTGGAAGAGCGTTGACGAGGGCAAGAATTGGAAACTTGTTGGCAGTTCCGAAGTCGTAGTGAACGATGTGCTGATCGATCCGCGCAACTCGCAACGCGTGCTGCTCGCGACCGATCGCAGCGGTGTGCTGGCCAGCGACGACTCTGCGGCCAGCTTCACCGCCTCCAACCACGGATATTCCCACCGTTATGTAAGCGCCATCCTGGCCGACAACGCGGAACCCAGCACGCTTTACATCGGCGTGGTAAACGACCGCGAATTCGGCGGCGTGTTCTCCACTCACGATGCGGGGCAGAGCTGGCAGCAGAAAAGCGCAGGCCTGGACGGGCGGGATGTTTTCACGCTGAAACAATCCAGCAGCGGGACCCTTATCGCTGGAACCAACCGCGGTGTGTTTGAACTCGCTGCAGGTAGTGCGACCTGGCATCCCATCAACAATGTTGTGCTTGAAAAGACGGTTTCGCGTACGGTGACGTTGAAGAGCGGGAAGAAAAAGACCGTAACTTCGATCGCCAGTACCCGTTCGGTGCTGGAAGGCCGCGTCAACGATACCGACCTCGGATCGAGCCGCTGGTTTGCGGCGACCTCCACAGGACTCTTCACCAGCAAGGATCAAGGTAAGGTCTGGATGGGCGGCGCTGTCGCCGGCGAGAAGGACTTCGTTGCGGTGCAGGCTCAGGGCAATCTGGTGGTGGCTGCAAGCCACTCCAGCGTACTGGTTTCTCAGGACGCAGGAAAGGTCTGGCAGCCTGCGGCCCTGGCCTCGTATCCGATTAACGTCCGCAGCGTGACCGTCGCGCCCGAAGGCCAGATCTTCGTAGCGACTCGCGAAGGTGCTTTTCGCAGCGTGGATTCCGGCCAGAGTTGGAACCATGTCTTGACCGGCTTGCCCGATAAGGACATCACCTCGGTGGCCTATGACGGCAGCCGTAAACGTCTGCTCGCCACCAGCGGTCAGACCGGCGTGGTGTTCGAGAGCGTCGATGGCGGCAGCACCTGGCAGCGCGGACCGGATTCCGGTTTCCCGTTACGCCACATCAGCGTGGTGCATGGGCACTACGTCGCGGCAACGCCGTTCGACGGCGTAATCGCGCAGCCGGAAAACGAACCGCAGAGCGCCAACGCCGGCGGCCGTTCCAACTAAACTCGCATTTCTTAACCAAACCATTCGCGGAGAGCGGCGACGCTCTCCGCGATTTGTTTGCTCGGAATCGATCCAGCCCCTTAGGGGCGGCATTCACTAGCCCCGGACGTAAGTCCGGGGTCCCGGAGGGACAAAGAAACGAGTCCCGCTAGGGACGGCACCAGTTCTCACGCACACTCTTCAGCCCTGAGGTATCTGAGCAAGTCCTTCAACAGCCTGCTATCGGTTTGGAAGGACTGGAACCAGTTCCGTGAACATCCTGACCGCGAACGGGCAACTTCTACACGGAAAGAATGTCAATGACCTTCGTATGTGCTTGATTCCCTTAACTCCAATGTGGTACTTCATTTGCCACTTACTTGCCAACAGAAAACCGGGCGACCATGCATACGATGCCAATACTTCGAAGCAAGGCAGGCTCCGGGTTTGCTTGGATCGTGCTTTGCCTTGCCGTAAGCTTGGCCCAGGGATGCGGCCGGCCCAACGCTTTCCATGGCACGGACACGAGTGCGAGTTCGCCGTCCGGCAATACCGATCAGACGCTTCCATTCCACCAAAATCCTGATCACGCATCCGAGGCCGATAATGCGCGGCCCGCAGTCCCGCCTGATCGGCAATGGGACGGCGGCACGCCCTTCCATTCACTGGCGCACGCCCGCAGCCTGCCCGCCGGAATGCTCATCACCATACAAATGGAGAGTTCGCTCTCCACTGCACATGTTAGTGTTGGCGACCCATTCACGGCGTCGGTTGCCGGACCTCTCACCGTTGACGGAGATATACTGGTCGAACGTGGCACCCCGGTCAGCGGACGCGTCGAATCTGCCCAACCTCCGGCGGATCGTCCCGGCCTGAGCCCCGATCCGGGATATGTTCGGCTGACTTTGAATACAATCACCGTCGATGGCAGGGCGCTCGTCCTCCAAACCTCCAGCCTGTTTGCCAGGGGAACGTCCCAGTCCAGCGACTTCCGCGTGCGGAAAGGTCGCCGCCTTACCTTCCGGTTGACTGCTCCGGTCACGCTTATTGATCGAAATTCAATCGCCGACCGTCAATATCCCGCTCCTCCCAACCAATAACTGCTGCCCTCCTTCCCAGTTTTTTTGTAGCCGCGAGCCTTTCATGCTTAATTATTTCTCCCTATCCCCAACAATCAAAATACCTTCCCGCGTTTTCCACAGGACCGTTCACGTGCTAAGTGACGTCTGCCCTTCGCAGTGTCATATTGGGCCTCCTATAGTGGGACCGAATTAAGAGACAGGTCGGTAGAAATTCAGGACAGAGCGGATCATAACGTCGATCCAGCCTGGTCCCATTTCAGGAACACCGAGGTATCAGGCCGCCCATCTCGTTGTTCCTTTCGGGACTCTTCCCGGCACAGTATTAAGCATGAGCACAGCAACCCCATTTCCATTTTCGGAGCTTTCGGCAGCAGAGAGCCCAAAGACGGATTTCCGCTCGATCTTCGAGCACGCTCCCATTCCCGCAGCCTGCTGTGACCAGCAGGGAACGATTGTGGAGATGAACCCCGCTTTCGAGCATGCGCTGCACTCTCACCTGACTGACAAACGCTCGTTGTGCCTTTGCGATTTAGTCCCTCCGCAAGACCGCGGCGCAATTGAGCCGCTGCTGCGCGATCTCATGAATGCCTCGCGCGATAGCATCCGCCTGCAAGGAAGAAATTCAGCGCATGGGCTGGCGATCACGAACTGGACCGTATGGCGTCTCGCTGGAAGCGCTGGTGAGCCTGCAAATGCATTGCTCATCGCCGAGCTTAACGACACCACCACTCCCGCCGAGGAAAGCCTGATCCAGGCTCAGAGGTGGGAGGCGGTCGGCCGCCTCGCGGGTGGTGTGGTGCATGACTTCAACAATCTGCTGACCGGCGTCATGCTGTATTGCGATCTAATGCTCTCCGCCCTCGATCCGCGAGACCGAAGGCGCAGGTATGCCGACGAGATTCGCTCCGCCGTTGTGCAGGCCAGCGGCTTGGTGCAGCAGTTACTCGTTTTCGCCCGTCCGCAAGCCGCACCAACTCGCACCCTGTGCCTCAACCAAATCGCCGGAGCCATGCAGGACCTGCTGATCCGTCTCATCGGCGAGAACATCTCACTCGATCTGCGTCTCGATCCGGACTTGGGTCTGGTCAAAATCGACCAGGCACAGGCCCAGCAGATATTTCTCAATCTTGTCCTCAATGCCCGCGATGCCCTGCCGGAGGGCGGCCAAATTGTAGTCGAAACCAGTAACTGCGAGTTTCAGACCGTAACCGGGTCGATGCCGGCTCTGCGCGCCGCCTTTCCGTGCGTCCTCCTCGTTGTCAGCGACAACGGTCGGGGCATGGACGCAAAAACACGCCAGCGTCTCTTCGAACCTTTTTTCACCACCAAGAGCTCAGGCAAAGGCACCGGCCTGGGATTAACCACCGTCCGCAGCATCGTCACCACCAATCGCGGACTGATTCATCTCGAAAGCGAACCAGGCCGCGGAACCCGCGTCATGATCTTGCTCCCCCGGGCATCCCAGCACACCGATCCAGATTTTCTGGATACGGCCAATCCACATTCGGACCTGTCACCAACACCATTTCAGGAACTCAAGAAGGAATCACTCTTATGACGTCAATCGCTGTCGCTCCCACGATCCCCACCCCCCAGATTCTGGCCGCCAATTTTCTGAACCTCCTCATCGTTGACGACGAGCGATCCATCCGCGACGCATGCCGGGAAGTCGCCTCGTCCCTCGGTTTCATGGCCCACGTGGCCGATTCCGCCGAGCATGCCTTTCGCTTGCTGCAAAGCCAAACTATCGATGCCATTCTGCTCGATCTGCGATTGCCCGGGGCCGGTGGCTTGGAGGCTCTCCGCCGTATCAAAGCCCATCATCCCGACGCTCTCGTCATCGTGGTGACCGGCTACGACCGTGCAGTCGGCGGTGCAGGCCATGAAACATGGCGCATACGAATACGTCACCAAGCCCTTTAGCGCCGACGAACTCAGGCTGTTGCTGGAGCGCGTCTCCAACCACCTCAAACTGAAAACCGAAAACCGCATGCTACGCGAGAAGCTCAAGTCCAAGCAGGGTTACGGCGGCTTGGTCGGTCGCGCTCCGGAGATGGAGAAGCTTTATCGCATCATCGCCAAGGCTGCCAATAGCTCCCACCCCGTGTTGATTCTCGGTGAGAGCGGTACCGGCAAGGAAATGGTCGCGCGCTCCATTCACTACTCCGGACCTTTCCGCGACAAGCCGTTCATTCCTGTGGACTGCGGCTCGCTCGTGCCCACGCTGATCGAGAGCGAACTGTTTGGCTACGTGCGAGGCGCCTTCACCGGCGCCAATCAAGCCAAGGACGGATTGCTGGCCATTGCCGAGGGGGGAACCGTGTTTCTCGATGAAGTCGGCGAGCTCCCCGTCGACCTTCAGTCCAAACTTCTGCGCGCCATTCAGGAGAAGGAGATTCGTCCCGTAGGCAGCACCCGCCGCATTCCCATCAACGTCCGCATCCTGGCCGCTACCAACCGCGATCTGGAGCAGGCGGTGACCGAAGGCGCTTTCCGCCGCGACCTCTATTTCCGCCTCAATGTTCTCAGTCTGCGCATCCCACCCCTGCGCGAACGTCGCGAGGATATCCCTCTTCTCATCGCCCATTTTATGGAACGCGCCTCGCGCGCCTCAGGACACGAAAAGAATCTCAGCGATGAGGCCCTCAAAGTCATGCTGGCCTACGATTGGCCGGGCAACGTCCGCGAACTGGAGAACTGTCTGGAACGCACCTGCGCTTTTACCAGCGGACCCACGATTCATGTTCCCGACCTCCCGCCGTCCATGGCCGGCACGCCGATCGCAATGCCGGGCAATGGCAACGGACACGCCCAAAGCAAAATCGTCCCCATGGCAGAGTTGGAAAAGCAAACCATCCTTAGCGCCATCGCGGAACTCAACGGCGACAAGTTGCAGGCCGCCCGCCTGCTCGGCATCGGCAAGACAACTCTGTACCGCAAGCTGAAGGATTACGCGGCGCAGATCTAGCAGATCTAAAGGTAGCTCCCAGTTCCCAGTCTGGCGAAGACGGTCTTACTGAGAACGAGAACTTGGAACTGAGAACCGCTTTCGCTGTTCTGCAATGGGAAAGGCGCTCATGCCTGATTCTCTAAGCCTCGTCTTTTCAAGGCCAACGGTTGTGGCTGTATGCGTGCTATGACAGAAGTATGATTCTACTCATAACACCTTCGGCGCGCGGCCAAGAGTGTGCTGCCAGCCTGAAAGCCGACACTGGTAACGAAATCCATTGGGCTGAAAATTTGCAGCAAGCCGTGGCTCGGCTCCGGGAACAGTCCTATTCCGCCGTTGTCCTCGACCAATTCCTTTTAGAGAACGAGCCCAGCGAAAGCGACCAGGTGCTTGAGCATCTCGGCACAGCCTTTCCCGTCTACCTCAACTTTGCCGTCAGCGGCATGGAGCGGCTGCTGCGCGAAGTTCGCTCCGCGCTGCACCGCCGCAAGCGCGAGGAAACCCAGGCCCGCCGTTCCGTCGAACAACAGATTCGCAGCGAAATGTGCGAATCGCTCACTGCCATGCTTCTCTCCTGCGAACTGGCCATGTCCGTGCCCGAAGTCCCCGCCTCCGCCGCGGAAAAAATCCGCCTCATCGATAATCTTGCCCGCGATATGCGCCTAAGGCTGGGCGCAAACTGAGCCATTGTTCTTTGTAGGCCTGTGCCCCCCGGTACAAAACTTTACAGAAACCTCATCTCTAAAATAATTCTTCGAACCTCGCCTCATTCGCACTAGAATAGGCCAACGCAACACGCCGGACACCGCATCCACCGCGGCATCCCGCGCACCCCCAGGAGGCTCTGTGCACGTTCTCGTCACCGCCGATACCATGTCCGGCTCCTGGACCTACACCCGTGAACTGGTCACAGGCCTGGTGACGCGCGGCGTCCGGGTCACTCTAGTCAGCTTCGGCGAAATTCCCCTGCCCGACCAGACCGCGTGGATGGACCTTCTCCACGGCCTCGAGTATCGGCCCACCGCTTTCCGCCTGGAGTGGATGCACGAGGCGCCCCAGGACCTGTCCGAATCCTCCGAGTTCCTTGCCAGCTTGGTCCGCGAAGTTCGGCCCGACCTGCTTCACCTCCACCAGTTCTGCCACGGCAATCTCCCCGTCGATCTCCCGCGCGTGGTGACAGCTCACGGCGATCTCATCAGTTGGACGCAGGCCGTGCAGGATTGCACCCCGCGCCCCACGCGCTGGCTGAAGTGGTATCGCGATACCATCCTCCGTGGCATTGCCGCTGCCGACGCCGTGGTTGCGCCCTCGGCCTGTATGCTCAACACGGTGATCTCTACGTACGAACGTCCGCGTCGCGCCGCCATAATCTACCCCGGCCGTAATCCCATCTTCTTCAATCCGTACATCGCCAAGGACGACTCCGTGCTCTCCGTCGGCCGCCTGCTCGATGCCGGCAAGCAGGTCTTCCTGCTCACCCAACACACTCAGCCTTTCTCGGTATGCATCGTGGGCGCGGAGCAAACCGTGCCCGTGCCGCGCATTCCCATCCGCGCCGACGTGAAAGTCGCGACCGACCAGAGCTGTGTCGCCATCCGCGGCCCGCAGACCGAAGCTCAACTGCGCGCTCTCTACAGCCGTGCCGCTGTCTATGCCGCCACGGCGCGCTACGAGCCGCTCGGCATCGCATCTCTGGACGCCGCCTTCTCCCGCTGCGCCATCGTCGCCAACGATATCCCCAGCTTCCGCGAGGTCTGGGGCGACGCCGCCCTCTACTTCCGTACCAACGACGCCCGCAGTCTGGCTGAAACTCTTCGCCAGCTCGATGCCGATCGTGCGCTGCGCCGCACCTACGCCGAACTCGCCTACACCCGCGCTCGCGAACGTTTCACCGCCAAACGCATGATCGACGACTACCTCGCTCTTTACCGCAGCCTGCTCTCCGCCAAATCCCTGGCCGCTTGAAGCTCCAGATCATGTAGGAACAGCCGCCTCGGCTGTCCAGCCGAGCGCAGCGAGGCGTTCTAGTCCATTCCGCAGGGGATCTCGGGAAGGACACGGCTTCAGTCGTGCGCAAAACCGATTGCTGCGGTTACTGTTGGGCTGCGATGATGGCCACCGATATTGGGTCGTTTCCCGTCGCGGCCGTTCCTGCGGCGGTCAAGGTGCCGTCGCTGTTGAGGGTAAAGATCGAAACCGTGTTGCCAGCTTGATTGCCCACGTAGGCAAACTTGCCGGAAGGATCGACGACCACGGGGAAAGGTTGGGAGAAGCCAGTTGCGATGGTGCCATTCGATATCAAGTCGCCAGTGCTGGAATTAATGGTGTACATCGAAAGCGAGTTATCCCCCCGATTTACCACGTAAGCGAACTTGCTTGAGGGATCCCCTGCCACCGACGTCGGACCGTTTCCTGCCGTAACCACGGCCGATGCAGTCGGCGTCAGAATTCCAGTGCTGGAGTCGATGGTAAACATCGAAACTGTGTTAAAGCCGTTATCCGGCACGTAGGCGAAATTGCCGGAAGGAGACACCGTTACCGCAAAGGGGGAAGATCCTGCTCCAACCGTGGCGGGCGTCATCGGCGTCAAGACTCCAGTGCTGGAGTTGATGGTGTACATCGAAACCGTGCCGTCATCCTGATTCGACACGTAAACGAACCTGCCGGTAGGATCCACGGTCACGGAAAGAGGGCTCCACCCTGTTGCGACGGTTGGAGGCGTCGTCGGCGTTAAGACGCCCGTGCTTGCGTTCACGGTGAACATTGAGACGGTATTGTCGTCACTATTCGCCGTGTAGACAAATCTGCCGGAAGGATCAATCCCGATTCCCTGAGGGAAAAATCCAGTTGGGACCGTAGCCGGTGTCGTCGGGGTCAAGATCCCAACGCTGGAATTGATGGTGTACATCGAGACTGTGGCGAGGTCTGCCGCATTTGACCCTAGATTCGCCACATAAGCGAACTTGCCAGTAGGGTCAACGGCCATGCCTTCCGATCCGAAAGCGTTGCCTCCGGCTCCGACGGTGGCTGGTGTCGCAGGGGTCAGGCTCCCAGTGCAGGAATCGACGGTATACATCGAAACCGTGTTGTCACCATCATTCAACGCGTAGGCAAATTCGGGCGTGGACGAAGGTGTGCATTCAGGTACAGGTGAGCCCTTGGGAGCTGAGCTTCCTGTGCCGCAACCGACGGCCATCATAACTAGCAGACTCAAAAGCGCAGTTCGCAAATACGCCGCTGTCATACGTCCTCCTCTAGCTCCTGAATTATCTAGGCGTTTTAGGGTCCGCTTTCCAGTCTGGTAGATAAAACCCAATTTTACAACAAAGTTTCTCTGCCACTCCCGCGACACCCACCCCCGCTTGGTGGTATCTTCTTAGCCTTACTAGAAACCCGCAAGGTTGGAGGAATCAAACTTATGGCTCAGGTAAAGATCACAGTCCGTCCCAATGGCCCTTTCCGCGTGGAAGCGCCCGAAGGTTCGATTGAACTCGTGGACGCCAACGGAACCGCGTACGACCTCACCGGCAAACCAGCGTTCTCTCTCTGCCGTTGCGGCGGTTCGGTGAACAAACCTTTCTGCGACGGCACCCACAGCCGCATCGGATTCCAGGGTGCAGAACTGGCAGTCAAAAAGGCCGACGGCTAGCGCTACGAACGAGGGCGCAACGTGGAAGAGCGGCGCTTCAGCGCCGCGTAAGGCTCGAATCTGGAAAAAGCTCTTCGACGGCGCCTCCCGGATTCCGCAAAGTGCGCAAAAGACACATCCCGTACCGCCAACCGGCTGATTCGCTTTGTTTTATATGTTATATAACTTAGAGATATACGTATAATATAATATGCACAAAATGTTCCGGTTGGAACACTAGGCGATTCGGAGGCTGCTTGAGCGACCAAAGCGACCGTGAATTAGGCGACCGTGAATTAGGAATGAAACGTAACATTACGCGCCGTGACTTCCTCAACGGCATCGCGGTCACGGCAGGCGCCGCCCTTATGCCGTGGCATCTGCTTGCCGCGGGCGATGTCGATCCCGAAAAGTCGCCCGGCTACTATCCGCCCACGCTCACCGGACTGCGTGGCAGCCATCCCGGCTCCTTCGATGCGGCGCACGCCTTGCGTGACGGCACCTTCTGGGACACGGCCGGGACGCCGCAAGATACCGGCGAGACCTACGACCTCATCATCGTAGGTGGCGGAATCAGCGGTCTCTCCGCCGCGCACTTCTATCGCAAAGTTGCAGGCGCAAACGCGCGCATTCTTATTCTCGACAACCACGATGACTTTGGCGGACACGCCAAGCGCAACGAATTCCGCGTGGGCAACGCGTTCCGTCTAGGCTTCGGCGGAACGTTTTCGATTGAGAGCCCCGCGCCTTACAGCAAAGAAGCGCGCGGACTGATCGAGGAGTTGGGCATCGACGTAGCTTCGTATCCTAAGTATCACGACGCCAATCTTTATCGCTCGCTGGGTTTGCATTCGAAGATCTTCTTCGACAAGGAAACTTTCGGCGCGGACCGGCTGGTAACTAGTCCGGCCTCATTCAGTGGCGGCGAAAAAACTTACCTCTCGCCCGATCAGCGTCAGGCGTGGAAACAACTGCTGGCCGAGGCTCCGCTTGCGCCGCAAGCGAAAAGCGATCTGGATCGGCTGTTGCATGATGACAAGGACTACCTGCCAGGCCTCACCTCCACGGAGAAAAAGGCGAAGCTCGCGCGCATGAGTTATGCATCATTTCTTACAGAGGTAGCTAAAGTTAATGACGATGTGGTCAAGCTGTATCAAGCTGTGCCGCAGCCGTTGTTCGGGGTGGGAATCGATGCGGTATCGGCGCAGGACGCGTGGGGATTCAATCTGCCGGGCTTTGTGGGGATGAAGCTTGATTCCTCGCCAGGCAAGGGAATGAACCGGGATGCAATTCCGAATGAAGAAGCGGAAAAATATTTCTTTCACTTTCCCGATGGCAATGCGACCATCGCGCGTCTGCTGGTGCGCAAGCTGATTCCGAATGCGATCGCAGGCACTTCGGCAACAGATGTGGTGCTGGCGAAAGCGAATTATTCCAAGCTGGACTCGGCTGCTTCCCCTGTGAAGATCCGGTTGAACAGCACTGCGGTGCGGGTGAAGCATGTGGGCGATGCGGCCACGGCCAGCGAAGTGGAAGTGGCCTACGCGCGCGGCGGAAAGGTGTATACCGCGCGAGCGAAGAACTGCATCCTGGCGTGCTGGCATGTGGTGATCCCTTACATCTGCGAAGAGCTGACACCAACGCAGCGAAAGGCTCTGGCCTCGGCGCAGAAAGTTCCTTTGCTTTATACCAACGTTGCACTACGCAACTGGACGTCATTTCAGAAGTTGAATACGAATACGGTCTATGCTCCGGGGTGCTATCACACGCGAATTGCTCTCGACCTCGCGGTAAGTATTGGCGGGTATGAATGCGCGCGTAAACCGGAAGAGCCGATCGTGGTTCATATGATGAAGACGCCCTGCCGGCCGGGCAGACCGGCGCGGGAGCAGCATACGTTGGGTCGGATTGAGTTGTACAACACGACCTTTGAGACCATGGAACGCGAGATTCGCGGACAGTTGGCGCGAACCCTGGGAGCGGGAGGGTTCGATCCAGCGCGCGACATCGCGGCGATCACAGTGAACCGCTGGCCGCATGGTTACGCCTACGAATACAACTCGCTATTTGATTCCTTCTGGCTGGAGGGTGGCGAGACTCCGTGCGAAGTGGCGCGGAAAACTTTTGGTCGAATCGCGATCGCCAACGCCGACGCGGGTGCTTACGCTTACACAGACGAGGCGATCAATCAGGCTTGGCGGGCAGTAGGAGACTTGAGGACCTAGTCGCGAGTCTCAGCGAGCTGGATCGTATATCGATGGATATCAATGTTTAGATTGCAGCATGACAGGTGCTGGGTTATTCGTTCTTCTTGAACTCGTCGGCTTTGCGCCTGGCGTCCGCGGACTGCTGCTTCAGGCCTTTGGCTTGGTAAGCATCGGCCAAGGCGGTCTCTAGTTCTTGGTCGTCGCCACTTTGTTGCTGTTCTTTGAGGAAGGCGGCGATGGCATTGTCATACATCTTAAGGTTGGCATAGGAAACGCCGAGGTTGTAGTTGACGCCCGGGAATTGCGCATTGAGGCGAGCGGCGGTTTTATATTCTTCGATTGCGGCCTGATCGTTCTGTTCGGCGGCCAGCGCGAGGCCCAGGCCGAAGTGGGCGTCGGCATTGTTCCGGTCTTGAGTTAGCACCTGGGTGAAAGTGTCTTTCGCGTCCTGCGGACGATTCTGGTTTAGAAATACCATCCCTAATAAAGTGCGGGCGCCGGCGTGTTGAGGCTGGAGTTGGAGAACACGCTTGAGTTCTGTTTCGGCTTGAGCATAGTCACTCTGGTTGAAGTACGCCTGAGCGAGATCAAAATGTGCGGGAACAAAGTTGGGACGTTCTTTGACGATCTTTTTCAGTTGAGCGACGGCGCGGCCAGGTTGGCTGTCCTCGGCCATAAATGTTGCCCTTCCAAAACGCAGCGGCAGTCCGTGATAGTGCGCCAACTCAATCGCGCCGCCGGCGAGTGTGAGAGTCGCGACTACAAAAATGGCCACACGGCGCAGGTCGTGGTCGTGTTGAGGGGCGATAAGGGCGATGAGCGCGCCGACAATCAATCCAGTGATGAGGCCGCCAATGTGGGCGGCCATGTCGATGCCGGGAATTATGGCTCCGAAGACGAGGTTGTAGAGAACAAACGCCCCGAGGCTCCGTAGCGTGGCCGAGAGTGCGGAGCGCGGCACGGAAAACTCGCCGAGCTTAAAAGCGGCGATGAGCGCGCCGGCCAAGCCGAAGATGGCTCCCGAGGCTCCGACGCTCGGTCCGCCGGGATGCCACGCCACGCTGACGAGACTGGATCCCACGCCGCAGATGAGATAGACGGCGGCGTAGGTCCAGCGTCCGTAGAGCGATTCGCAAAGTGCGCCGAGATCCCACAGGCACCACATGTTGAAGCCGATATGAAGAAGTCCGCCATGAACAAAGACGCAGGTGAGCAGGCGCCACCATTCTCCCGAGAGCGTGAGCGGTCCCCAGTTCGCGCCCCATTGGATGGTCTCTTGCGTAGAGAAGTCCATGATGGTGGAACCAGCGAGCGCCATGCCGAGGAATACGGCAGCGTTGATGCCGAAAATCACATGAGTGAGGCTGATGGCGGATTCGCTGCGGCGGACCCAGGGCGTGGGCATGACGCGCTGCGGTGCGTTCTCGGCGAGTTCGCCGCGCTGCGCGGCTTCGTGCTGTACACACCACTGACAGATTTTCTTGCCGAAGGATAAACCAGGAAGCTGGCGGCCACATCGAATGCAATTTGCCATGGGTTCTTAAAAGAGTATCAGCAGTTTGGTGGCGAGAAAAATCTTTAACACAGGGGGCAAGGGAGACACAGGGTAATACGAGAGTTGACTAACAACTTTCCGATCAGTGAATCGTCTTCGTTTTCCGCGACATGTAATCCATCAGCAGGTATTGGCCCAGGGTGTAGGGAGTGGTGAAGTAGGCTTTGCCGCGGCACATCTCGGTTACTTTCTGGACAAATTGCACCAAACCATAATCTGACGCGAGCATGAAGGTATTGATGAGGACACCGGCGCGCTTGCACTTCGAGACTTCTTCGAGCGTCTGGCTGACGACAAGGGGATCGAGGCCGAAGGCGTTTTTGTAGATACGTCCGTCTTCGAGGGTGAGGGCGGAGGGTTTGCCGTCGGTGATCATGACGATCTGCTTCATGTCTTTTCGTTGGCGTTGCAATATCCGCTGCGCCAGGCGCAGGCCTTCGCGCGTGTTGGTGTAATAGGGACCGACCTTGACGCGGGCCAGTTGCGAGAGCGGAACTTCTTCGGCGGAGTCGTGGAAGAGCACCAGTGAGAGCGAGTCTCCCGGATATTGCGTGCGAATCAAGTGCGAGAGCGCCATGGCAACCTTTTTTGCCGGGGTGAAGCGGTCCTCGCCGTAAAGGATCATCGAGTGCGAGCAGTCGAGCATGAGGACCGTGGCGCAGGAAGATTGGTATTCGCACTGGTGGACTTGCAGGTCGGAATATTCGATGTTGAGCGGCAGCGCGAGGCCTTCGCGCTGGATAGCGCTGGAGAGTGTGGCGGTGATGTCGAGGTTGAGCGTGTCGCCGAACTCGTAGGTGCGGGACGCGCCGCTGGCTTCGATGCCGGTGGCCAGGTCGCGGGTGTCGTGGCGTCCGAAGCTGGACTTGCCGAGCGAGCCTAGCAGGTTGCGCAGAGATTTGAAGCCGAGGAAGTCGAGGCTCTTGTCGGTGATCTCAAATTTTGCTTGCTGCTGATTTTCGCCGGTTTGTCCGCCCACGCCGGATGGGCGTGAAGGGTCTGGCGGCTGGTCGATTGAAATGTAATCTTCCTGCTGCATGCGCTCAATCAGTTTTTCGATGAGCTCGTCGAGTTCACCATCCGCTGCCATTTGCTGTAGGCGTTCCCGCATGTCGTCGTCGAATTGATCGCCCTCCATCAGGGCTTGCTCAATGGCGCGGCGGAGGTCGTCGAGGGTTTGCTCGCCCTCGGGCAACTCGTACCACATGTCGCTCTGGAAGCCGCTCTGCAGCAGGTAGTCGGAAAGCGCGCCGAGCAGGTCCTCCATGCTCATTTCGCCAGCGGGGTCGGGGACGTATTTGCTGTAGCGGATGCGTTTCATAAGATCAGTGGCCAGTGGTCAGTGGCCAGTAAAACCAAAGACGTCTTTCTGGCCACTGGTCACTGCCCACTGCCCGCTGATCACTCAGTTAAACTGTCTTCTCTGCCGATACGGTGGTTCTTCTTTCTCGAATGCTTTCTCGCGCTGTGGCTCGGGCTTCTTTTCACCGGCTTTGAAGACTCGTTCTTCGTTGCGGCCTATGCGCTTGTGGGCGTGCAAGCCTTCGAGGATAAATTCGGCTGCCGAGACTTGCTGCTCGGGGCTTTCTTTTTGCGAGACGCCTAGCGGGCCTAGCTTGTCGACTAGGCCCTGAATTTCCTTCAGGTTATCGAGCGCTTCGAGAGCGGAGACCGAATCGGACAACTGGATCTCGCCGCCCAAGTCGAACCATTGCACGATCTGCTGTATGTTCGCGCCGGTGAAATATTCGTCGTAAGTTTTTGCGATGGCGGCGCGGATGAGCTCACGCGAGACATGGTCGGCGCCTTTCATCTCGCCTTCATATTCGAGTTCGAGTTTGCCGGTGATGGCGGGCAGAGCGGCGTAAATGTCGCTGACGCGGGGCACAACCAGTTTTTCGTCGTTGCGGAGGGCGCGGCGTTCGGCGTTGGAGATCACATTCTCCATCGCGGAGATGGGCAGGCGCTGGCTGACGCCGGAGCGCTTGTCGATCTTCTTATCTTCGCGGGCGGCGAAGGCGATGCGCTCGATGACTTCCGAAATGTAGGTGGGCAGGTGCATGGCATGGCTGTTGCGGCTGGTCCAGGCTTCCTGCGCAGTGATGGCGATGCCTTCATCCACCGTTGCGGGATAATGCGTGCGAATCTCAGAGCCGATGCGGTCCTTGAGCGGCGTGATGATTTTTCCGCGAGCGGTGTAGTCTTCGGGATTGGCGCTGAAGACGATGGCGACGTCGAGCGGCAGGCGGATAGGATAGCCTTTAATCTGCACGTCGCCTTCCTGCATGATGTTGAAGAGGCCAACCTGAATTTTCCCGGCCAGGTCGGAGAGTTCGTTGATGGCGAAGATGCCGCGATTGGCGCGGGGGAGCAGCCCGTAGTGAACGGTGAACTCGCTCGACAGTTCGTGTCCGCCGCGGGCGGCTTTGATCGGGTCGATATCGCCAATGAGATCGGCGATGGTGACGTCGGGCGTGGCTAGTTTTTCCACGTAGCGGTCGTCGGGAGCGAGATAAGAAACGGGAGTAGCATCGCCGAGGCGCGCGACTTCTTCGCGGCACCGGCGGCAGATCGGGCCGTAGGGGTTGTCGCGAATCTCGCAGTCCGTGAGGTAGGGCATGTGAGGATCGAGCAGCGTCGTAAGGGCGCGCAGGATGCGGCTTTTGGCCTGACCTCGCAGGCCGAGCAGAATAAAATTGTGCCGCGAGAGAATGGCGTTGACGATTTGGGGAACGACGGTGTCGTCGTAGCCGACGATGCCGGGGAAAATGCTGGCGTCGTCCTGCTGACGCAAGCGGGCGATGAGGTTGTCGCGGAGTTCGTCTTTCACACGGCGGGTGCGCAAACGCTCTTCGGAAAAAGTACTGCGGCGCAATTCGCCGAGTGTGCGCGGAAGACTCATGAGGGAACCCCCGACTGCTTTTCTGGATTATACGCGGAAGAGCGGCTTCGGGCTCCGGCTGTCGGCTTCGGCAAATCCCCTTGTCACTCGTGCAATGTGGACACCACGCTACCAGACGCTGGAGACTTCGGGTTGGCCGAAGCCCGAAAGCCGAAGCCCGATGTTCAGCGGACGTGGCCGTTGCCCCCGGCCTTTTCGCGGGCGTTGGCGGTACGGCGGAGGTTGGGAATGATGGTTTCGAGATAACTGATGAATAATGAAAGTCGTTCTGGTTCGGAGCGCAGGGAGAGCAGCTTTTGTTTGAAATCCAGATCGAGAGGCAGAGAGCCGGCAAGATGGAAAGAGAGCAGCAAGGGATCGGCGGCGGAGAGATCTTGTTTGGCGCCAGCGATGGTCATGAGTTCAGAGTGCAACTGAGCCGCGCGCGAAGAATCCTCCTGCGATGGGATTCCGGGCTCGTCGTCGATCATGAGAACCTCGGCCTGCAGGAAGGATCGTTCCTGGTTGACGCGCAGTAGTTCGAAACGCTTGCGGCCCTCGGTTACGAGGTCGAGGCGGCCGTCGGGGTGCTCTTTCACGACAGTGACGATTTCGGCGGTGCATCCCACCTCGGCGAGACCCTGCTCGACGGCGCGCACCACGCCGAAGTGGCGATGCTGGGCGAGGCATTCGCCAATCATTTCTTTGTAGCGCGGTTCGAAGATATGCAAGGGCAGGGGAGTGCCGGGGAACAGGACAACCTCGAGCGGGAACAACGGCAGAAGGGCTTCCAAGAAATCTCCGGTGGTGAGCGCGGGGATGAGCGCGCAACACGAGCGCGCTGGCCTGATTGTACCCCAGCACTTGACTTCACAAGTTGCGAGGAATAAAAGCGCGCTATGGAACTTGCAGGCAAAATTGTGGTGGTGACGGGCGCTTCCATGGGAATTGGGGAAGCGATTGCGAAGATTTTTGCCGATCAGGGTGCGAGCGTGGTGATGCTGTCGCGCGATGCGGGCAGAGTGGAAGCGGCGCGAGGACGCGTGGGGCATAGCGAGCGAACGCTGGCCATGGCTTGCGACGTTCGGCACCGGGAGGATATCGACCGCGCGATCGGGCTGACGCTGCATCACTTCCAGAGGATTGACGTTTGGGTGAACAACGCCGGGCACGGCCTGTTGGATTCGGTGGCGCAAATGGACATGGCGGCGTGCCGCGAAATGTTTGACACGAACTTCTTCGGAGCGGTAGCGGCGATGCAAGCGGTGATTCCGGTAATGCGGCAGCAGGGCGGGGGGACGATTATCAACATCTCGAGCGTGGCGGGGCACATTCCGGTGCCATTTCACGCGGCGTATAGTGCAACCAAGTTTGCGTTGAATGCGATCGGCAAGGCGGCGAGCGTGGAATTGAAGAAAGACGGGATTCATGTCCTGACGGTTTGCCCGGGATACGTGCGGACGGGGTTTGGAGAGAATGCGATGCGGGGGAATGAATTGAAGCAGGTGCGGCCGGGCTCGGTGAGAGGAATCAGCGCGGAGCGTGTGGCTCGGGCTGCGATGCGGGGATATTTGAAGCGGAAGAGGGAAGTGATTGTGCCGTGGACGATGTATGTGCCGCAGAGGATTTATCAACTGTTTCCGGCGGTGGTGGAGTGGGCGATGGGGCGGATGGCGGGGTGAGTCGCATTGTTGATTTTCAATTGCCAATTGCCCAATACGGCAATCGACCTTATCCCAGCTCTGCCAACATGGCTTCCATCTCACCCCGGGCGTGGAGGTTGCCGCTGCGGCGCGCGGAGGTGATACCGTCGGTGAGCATTGTTTTGGCTTCGGCGATGCGGTCGGCGCGCACGAGTGTCTGGGCTGCCATGAAGTAGCCGGGAGTGTAGTCGGGATTGGCCTTAAGCAGAATGGAGAACTCGGCCAGCGCGCGATCGAAGTCGCCCTGCCTGGAATATTCCATCGCCAAGCCGTAGCGGGCGAAGGTGTCGTTCGGATCCTGGGTGAGGATGTCGTTGAGGGCGGCGATGCGGTCCATAGGCAGTGGCCAGTAGTTAGTGGCCAGCTCAACACGAGATTACTATAACTCCACTCGCGCTGCCTGCATTGCTGGTGAAAGTGGCGGGGGCTACGGCGACTGATTACAATGGCGAGTCCCAAGGATTTTAAGACTTTAATTTCAGAGTTGGAGAGTTAACGAATGGCGTGTCCTTTTTTCATGCCGGTGGAGAGGTTGGAGAGCGGGACTTGGCTGCATGCGGGACGGCTTCCGCTGGGGTGCGGCTGGAGTGGGCATTGCACGGCGCCGGGACATGAGGGTGAGGCTCCGTCGCCGGAAGAATTGCGGGAGTTCTGCAACCTCGGGTATGCGGAGGGTTGTGAGCGGCTGCCGCGGGAACGGGCGTGGGATTCGGTTCGATTTGCGGCGAAGGTTGTAAGCAACGACGAGAAGAATGGGACTGGCGGACGCATTCAGGTTCGCTACGTATGCGAGCGCGGGCATCGTCCAAGGGAACATGGAACGCTGGAGTTTGATGCGGCGGAGTCGCGGTGGGAACAGCAGCATCACGACCGCCGAGTGCAGCGTATGGCGGAATGTTTTGTGACATCTTATGTTGAAAAGAGGAAGAAGCACGAAGTGACACGGGCCGCTGCGAGCTGATCGGAAGTTGATGTGTAAGAACCGAGGCTGAAACACGACAACTGAAAGAGGATAAGTAAGGACTATGAGCGAAGAGATGCTGATGCCCCGGCCGGTGCGGGACTCGCAATCAGAGATGACGGAACTGGTTCTGCCCAATGATGCCAATCCGCTGGGCGCGCTGCTGGGCGGCCGGTTGATGCATTGGATCGACCTGGCGGGCGCTCTGGCAGTGCACCGTCATGCGCGGAGTTACGCGGTGACGGCTTCGGTGGATCACATTGATTTCCTGGTGCCGGTGAGGGTGGGCGACTTCGTGATTCTGAAGTCGTCGGTAAACCGGGTTTTTCATACGTCGGCGGAAGTTGGCGTGAAGGTTTTTGTTGAGAACTATCTTGCCGACACGGTGCAGCACGTGGCCTCGGCGCACCTGACGTTTGTGGCGGTGGACGCCAGGGGCAACCGTTTGAAAGTGGCACCCGTGATTCCAGAGACCGAAGAGCAGCAGCGGCGTTACGACGATGCGGGACGGCGGCGCGAACTGCGACGCACCGAACTGGAGCGGCGGCGCAAAGCGAAACAGTAATCCATAGGTTAAATGATCGTCACATCAGAGCCTCCGCGGAACACGTAGCCTACACTGTGCGTTCGGGGGATTTTCATGGATAGTGCGCTTCTTGTTCATCGCATTCACTTCGCATTCACGATTACTTTCCATTATCTTTTTCCGCAGCTCACCATGGGGCTGGCGCCGCTGATCGTGGTCTTGAAAACGCTCGCTCTTCGCCGCAACGATGAGACCTATAACCAGGCGGCACGTTTCTGGGCGAAGATTTTCGGCATCAACTTCCTAATGGGCGTGGTGACCGGAATTCCCATGGAATTTCAGTTTGGCACGAACTGGTCGCACTTCTCGCGCTTTGCCGGAGGTGTGATCGGACAGACGCTTGCGATGGAGGGAGTATTTTCTTTCTTCCTGGAGTCGACTTTCTTGGGCCTGTTTCTCTATGGCGAGAAACGGCTCGGCCCGCGGGCGCACTGGTGGTCGGCAGTAGCGGTGTTTTTGGGATCGTGGCTCTCGGGCTTCTTCATCATCGTCACGGACGCATGGATGCAGCATCCCGTGGGCTATGTCAAGGCAGCGGACGGGTCGCTGCAACTTTCCAGTTTTTGGAAACTGCTGCTAAACCCTTGGGCCTGGTGGCAGTATGCCCACAACATGAGCGGGGCCATGATTACGGGAGCGATCGTGATGGCGTCGGTGGGCGCGTTTTATCTGCTGTGGGGAAAGTTTGAGGCGCAGGGCCGAATTTTCGTGAGAGTGGGCGTGATCGCCGGACTCATCTTCAGCGTCTTGCAATTGTTTCCCACAGGCGATGGCCAGGGACGCATGATTGCCGCGAATCAGCCGGTTACGCTCGCCGCGATGGAAGCGTTGTTTGTGAGCCAAACCGGGGCGCCGCTGGTGCTCCTCGGGCAGCCAAACGTGGAGAAGCAAAAAATTGATAATCCACTGGAAGTTCCGAACGCGCTGAGTTTCTTGACGTACCGGGCGTGGAAGGCGGACGTGCAGGGGCTGAACGCGTTCCCGCAAGATCTGTGGCCGCAGAACATCGCGCTGCTTTATTACTCCTACCACATCATGGTTGGCTTGGGGACAATCTTCATCGCCATCACGGCCGTAGCGGCGTTTCTGTTGTGGCGTGGCAAATTATTTTCCGCGCGCTGGATGCTCTGGGCCCTATTGCTGGCGTTGCCCTTCCCGTATATCGCCAACACCGCCGGATGGATGACCGCGGAACTGGGTCGGCAGCCCTGGCTGGTCTACGGCCTGATGCGCACGGCGGACGGTTATTCGAAGCTGGTGTCGGCGGGCAATGGCATGTTTACGCTGCTCGGTTTTCTCGGAATGTATATGGTGCTCGGCATTTTGTTCCTGTTTCTGGTGCGGCGCGAAATCGAGCAAGGACCGGCGGGCGAGGTGAGTTCGCATCACTAGGAAGTAACGGACAACGCCTGAAGGCGCGATTGATAATGCAGTTCTTACGGTATGCCTGAAACAGACTGAGGAAGAACTTGGAAATGCGGGCAGTAACGTGGAAGAGCGGCGCTTCAGCGCCGCGTAATGTGTCCAGAATTAATGAGGGCTTCAGCCCTGGTGGTCGTACTTTTTATTCCGCGCGAGTTTTTCCGCAGCCTGTGAAGGCATACCGCGATACGAATTTAGAATTTCTGGGCAGCCCAGTAGAAACCGGCAAGAGGATTGCAATGGAAACTTTATGGTTCATGATCGTGGCCGCGATGGTGGCGGCATACGTGGTGCTCGACGGATTCGATCTCGGCGCCGGCGCAATTTACCTGAGCGCCAGCAAAACGTCCGACGAGCGGCGAAAGATCCTGCGCGCCATCGGTCCCGTGTGGGATGGCAACGAAGTTTGGCTCCTCGCCGCCGGTGGAACGATCTTCTTTGCCTTCCCTTTGCTCTACGCCTCCAGCTTCAGCGGTTTCTACCTCCCACTGATGATGGTGCTGTGGCTGCTGATGCTGCGCGGCATTGGCATCGAACTGCGCGCGCACATGGAGAACCCGGTCTGGGTCGGCTTCTTCGATTTGATCTTCTGTGCTTCGAGTGTGCTGCTGGCCATCTTCTTCGGCGCAGCTCTGGGAAACGTGGTGCGCGGCGTGCCTCTGGGACCGGATGGTTATTTCTTTGAGCCGCTCTGGACAAACTTCAGAGTGGGCGCGAACACCGGAATCCTCGACTGGTATACCGTGCTCACCGGAGTGATCGCTCTGGTCACGCTGACCACGCACGGCTCGTTATATGTCGCCGTCAAAACCGACGGCGATTTGAATCAGCGCACCCGCGGCATCGCCTTGCGGGTCTGGCCTTTGCAGTTCATTCTGACCATCGTTGGATTGATCGCAACCTGCTACGTGCAGCCGACGGTGCTCGACAACTACAAGCAGCATGCCATCGGATATCTGATTCCCGTAGTTGTGTTCGGCAGCCTTGGCGTGATGATCTATGCCATCCGTAAACGACAAGATAAACTCGCCTTCGCAGCCTCAGCCCTCTACATCGTAGCCATGCTCGTTGGCGTAGCATTCGCGCTGTATCCCGTAGTGTTGCCCGCCAGCACCGACCCCGCCCACCGAAGTCTGACCATTTACAACGCCGCTGCCGGCCGGCACGGGCTAACAGTCGGTTTGACGTGGTGGATTCTGGGAATGATTTTGGCTGTCAGCTATTTCGTCATGCTGTTTCGCATGTTTCGGGGGAAGGTGAAGTTGGAAGGGGAAGGGTATTGAGTCTTTGGCACGCCGGGGTGCCCCACTTCTCGCTTTCTTTGCGAGAAGTGGGATTTTCCGCGGCGAGACCTGGGACACCCGGCGTACCCGCTCAGAATCTTGCTTCGAATTTTTTGCCGAGCGCCACTTAGAAATTCACAGCTCGTCCCTGTGACATCCAACCTTGCGTCGTACCGCAACTCATTCCATCATTGACCAAGCAAATGTAGTAAATTCAGCGAAAACAAGAAGCAAGCTCCCCGGCCAAAAACCGGGCCCTAACTCCTTTGTTCGACGGATTTTAGCCTTTAAGTCTTTTAGATCACGAATTTTGCGAGAAAAAATTTGCTAACGTGGTGATTCCAAAAGGCCGAGTGGGGTGGGGGGTGGGGGGTGGGGGAGTGGGGGGAGCTAATAAAAGGGAAGCAGTTATCAAGCTGTCGACTCGCTTGCGGCTCCGCCGACGGGCCATTAAGGATCACCTCCGCCCCTGTATAATCGGGCTTGGGTTCTACCGCATCTTCGCAATTCACCCCTTGGAGTGTGATTCCTTGAACGCACATATGCCCCATCCCGGTCAGCCAGCGCCGGGCCCGCAGCCGTTGCCCGGAGTCGATGCCATCATCGCCGTAGGTTCGGGCAAGGGCGGAGTAGGCAAGACCACGTTGTCGGTAAACCTAGCTGTGGCTCTGGCGAAGATGGGACACAAAGTTGGCCTGCTCGACGCCGATGTGTATGGGCCGAACGTGCCGCTGATGCTGGGCGTGAGCGGGCAACCGAAGGTGGGGGCGGAAAACCGTATCGACCCGCTGCAGGCGCATGGTCTGAAGGTGATTTCGGTGGGATTTCTCAATCCCGGGGACAAGCCTATCATCTGGCGCGGCCCCATGCTGCACCAGATCGTGAAGCAGTTTTTAGGCCAGGTGGATTGGGGACATCTCGATTACATGGTTGTGGACCTGCCGCCCGGAACGGGCGACATCGCATTGTCCCTGGTGCAGTCGGTGCCGCTGACGGGCGCCGTGGTGGTTTCGACGCCCTCCGACGTTTCTCTGCAGGACGCGCGCAAAGCCATCGAAATGTTCCGGCAGATGAAGGTGGATCTGGTAGGCGTGGTCGAGAACATGAGCTATTTTGTGTGCCCGCACTGCAACCACGAGATCGATATCTTCTCCCGCGGCGGCGCGGAGAACATGGCGAAACAGTTTAGCGTGCCGTTTCTCGGAAGCATTGAACTCGACCCCGAAGTGCGCAAGTCCGGCGACGGCGGCAAGCCGATCGTGCTCGAGGGCGAGAACTCGCCACACGCCAAGTCGATCTTTTCGTTTGCGCGGAAGGTGGTTGCGCGCGTAGAAGAGATCAAGGCGGCTGAGTCGGCCAGCGTGATTCAGATTCAGTAGGAATTCTTTTATTTTGCTTTTCGCTTCGAGAATCGCGACAGTCGCCAAACGGCATCCGCTTCGCCATCTTTCAGGACCAGTTCTGCCATCATCTCTCCAAGCGCAGGCCCATGCTTGAACCCGTGTCCGGAGCCGCCTCCGAGAATCCAAACGTTCTCCATTCGCGGATGCCGATCCACAATGAAGTTGCTGTCGGGCGTCTGTTCGTATTGGCAGACGCGGGTCTCGATCAGTGGAGCGTCTTTCATCGCTGGAAAGCGGAAAGCAATATATTCGCGAACTCGCCTCAACGTTGCTTGAGTGACGACTCGTTCGCCGGAGGTGGGATCGAAAGCGGGACCGCGCGTATCATCGGCGACTTTGAAGCCGCGCCGGTCGCTTCCTGGGATTCCGTAGAAGAAGCGGTCGCGATGGTCGCCCCACACCGGAAGTTGCGCGTCGGTGAAGTGCAAGTCTCCAGCAGGTGCGCCGAAGAAAAAAATGTCCTGCTTGGTCGGTTGGATGAGCTTGCCCAAAGTTTCAGGAAAAAGTTTTCCCATCCATGGGCCGCAAGCAAAGACGTAGCGATCGGCCTTGAGCCGCGAGCCGTCAGAGAGGATCAGGCTGCGAAGTGGCGCAATCTCCAGACCATCGGGTGAAACTGCGAGCTGACGATATGCGCCGCCTTCTGCGACGAGCGCATCGACCACGGCCTGGCAACTAACGCGGGCGTCGAGGTATCCACACTCGGGTTCGAAGATTCCCCAGTGGACATCGTCGAATTTGATTTGCGGCCAGTGTTTCTTCATCTCAGGAGTTGAAAGCTCCTGAAACTTGATCCGGCTTTCGCGAAGCATCGCGAGCGAACCACGCTCGTAAGCGTCGTCGCGGCTGCTGACCATCCAAAGAACGCCGGTGCGGTGCAGGAGTTGGCATTTCCAGCGTCGTTCATATTCTTGCCACAGCTTGAGCGCGCGTGCGGCCAATTTGGTATAGGGCTGCGCCGGCCCGTAGGTGCCGCGCATGATGCGAGTTTCGCCGCCCGACGATGCGCGCGAGTTGCCCGGGCCCCAGGCGTCGATTAACGTGACGCGGGCTCCACGCTCAAGCAGATGAAGTGCGGTCCAGCCGCCGAAGACTCCGGCTCCGACGACCGCGATGTGTGGTTTAGATTTCATGCTGAATGGTTTCGGATTGCCGGAGTAGAGGATACGCGGAGATGGCGGGACAGGGGAAGGTGCGAGCCCAGATTCCGGTCGGGTATACTCCTTCAGCCATGAATCCACGAACGAACTCGTTCTCTCTGTGCTTTGCGTTGGTTTGCGTCGCCGCTGCTTCCTTGCTCATCTGTCCTTCTCTTTTCGCGCAAGACCAAACCGCCGCGCCCTCTCGCGCCGCTGCCGTGCTGGACTCCATGCCGCACGCCAAGAGGATCGCCGAGGTTGCGCTCTCTCCCGACGGAAGCCAGGTCGCCTACATCGTCGATGATAAAATCACGGTAACTCCTGCCGGTGGCGGCTCTTCGCATGCGATCGCCGTGGAAGGCAACCTTGCGCTCCGCGACGTGGCTTGGTCCGCGGACAGTAAACGCGTCGCATTCATCGCCGACCTTCCCGGTGATGTACCCGCTGCTCAGGTTTGGACTTCAGCAGCCGATGGCAGCTCTCCCGCGAAGCATGCGGAACTGAAGGGATATGTTCAGGCTCCGCACTTCTCGCCCGATGGCTCGAAACTGGCGCTGCTGTTCATCGAAGGCATTCCCCGCATTGCAGGCCCACTGCAACCTATGACGCCACTCGCGGGAGTCATTGCGCAGGAGACTTTTGAGCAGCGCATTGCAACTATCGACTTGAGTAGTGACCATCTGACACAAATCACGCCCGCGGATATGTACGTCTACGAGTACGAATGGACTCCCGACGGCCAAAGTTGGGTCGCAATCGCGGCGCACGGTGCCGGTGACGCGAACTGGTATATCGCTCGTATTTATCTCGCAAACGCCAACACGGGCGAGATGCGTGAGATCTACAAGCCGAAGCTGCAAATCGCGGATCCGCGCGTCTCGCCCGATGGAAAGACTGTGGCGTTCATCGAAGGATTGATGAGCGATGAAGGTTCCACGGGTGGCGACATTCATGTCGTCCCGATCACGGGAGGTCCGGCGCGAAATCTGACTCCCAACATCAAGTCATCCCCGTATGCGCTTGTCTGGGCGGCTCCTGACCGCATGGTATTTGCTCAAAACGTCGACGGAAATTCCGGTTTTGCCAGCGTGAGCGCCAAAGGCGGTGCGGTGCAGCCGCTCTGGAAGGGAGAGGAACTGGCTTATCCGGCCAGCACCGCATGGGCTGCAAGTCGGTTCGTCGCTGGCGGTGAAGTCACGACTGCCATTGTCCGCCAAGCGGCGAATACTCCGCCGGAGGTCTGGGCAGGCCTGATCGGCAAGTGGAAACAGCTCACCACCCTGAATGCCGAAGTTAAGCCAGCGTGGGGCAAGATGCGCAATGTGCATTGGATGAACGGCACTACACGCGTACAAGGATGGTTGATGCTGCCTAAGGACTTCGCTCCCGGCAAGAAGTATCCGCTTATCGTCAGTGTGCATGGTGGCCCGTCGGCCGCATGCGCCTCGCGCTGGGATGAGCGCACCATGGGCGTTGTTTCGGCGATGGGATACTTTGCTCTCTGCCCGAACCCGCGTGGCAGCTATGGACAGGGAGAGCTGTTCACGCAAGGCAACGTAAAAGATTTCGGCGACGGCGACTATCGCGACATCATGGCTGGCGTGGATGCAATTTCTAAACAGTACCCGATCGACCCCAAGCGCATCGGCATTCGCGGCCACAGCTACGGCGGATACATGACGATGTGGGCTGAAACCCACACGCAGCGTTTCGCCGCCGCAGTGGCGGGCGCCGGCCTCTCCGATTGGCTGAGCTACTACGGTCTGAACGATATCGACGAATGGATGATTCCGTTCTTTGGCGCATCGGTGTATGACGATCCTGCCGTTTACGCCAAGAGCGATCCCATGCACTTCGTCAAAGCGGTGAAGACACCGACGCTGATCCTGGTGGGTGACCGGGACGGCGAAGTACCGATGGAGCAATCAGTCGAGTGGTGGCACGCGCTCACAACTCTGCACGTGCCGACAAAGCTGGTGGTCTATCCGAACGAAGGGCATGCGTTTATAAAACCCGCCGACGCGCGGGACTATACTCTTCGTACTCTCGAGTGGTTCGAGGAGTGGTTCGCGAAGGCGCCGTAGGCATCCTCAATTTTTCTCCGGGCGCGCCGCCCGGGTCGATGAGTGTAATGGCGTTACGCCACCTGTGGGGAGGGGCCTGCTACCATTGCCGCATGTTCAATTTTGGGAAACCGAAAACAGCTGGCGACTGGATAGTTCACATCGCGGGGGCCATCGTCGCGATATTTCTTGTCTGGTGGATGCTTCGTATGTACGTACTGTGAAGGCGCTCAAAACCCCTCGGGCGTGGTCAATGAGAGTAATCGCGTTGCAACACTAGGCCAAATCCCTCGGTCCGCCGGGTGTTATCCTTCTTCGATTATGGAAGCCAAAAGTTTGACTCCGATATTGAACGTGTCCGACATCGCCAGCACGGTCGCATGGTTTGAGAAGTGGGGATGGAAGAAATTGTGGGACTGGGGAACGCCTCCGACGTTTGGCGCGGTTGGATCGGGTAAAGAAACTTGCATCTTTCTTTGTCGGGGGGCGCAGGGAGGCCGCGGCCGCGGCGCGAACACCACCACGTTTCAGCAGGACGGAGACGAAGAGGGCGACAAGGGCGTTTGGATGTCGGTCTGGGTGGACGACGTGGACGAGATGCACAAGCAGTGCGTCGCCGCCGGGCTGGAGGTCACATTTCCGCCCACCGATATGCCGTGGAACGTTCGCGAGATGCACCTTCGCCATCCGGATGGCCATGTGTTCCGGGTCGGGCGGGGAGTGGAAGCCAAAAGATAGAACTGGGTGCCGTGGCCGGGTCAAGGAGTGTAATGGAATTTATCGCCGACTGACAGATAGCTTCCGGTTGGCGACATCCGGCAACTGTTCAAATTGGACATCACTGAATATCTGCATTCGTCATCGAGCTATGTTTTCGCTCCTTCGCGTGTTAGGGGTAATGTGACCTTAATCAAGGCGCCGGGTTCCATCGAGACAACCTCAAACAATCCACCAAGGACCGCTATGCGTTCCCGCAAGCCCGTCAGTCCTACCCCTCTGGAACGACCATTATGGACATCCTGAAGTTGCTGCGAGGAAAACCCGCAACCGTAATCACGGATCGTAACCAAAGCCTCTCCACCATCGAGACGAATCGTAATGTCCACCTTCTTGCTTTCAGAGTGGCGGTGTACATTGGTCAAGCTCTCCTGCAACACACGAAACAGAGCCGTTTCAACATCCTGCGGTAGCCGTTTCAAATTGTCGTGGATGTGCAGCGCAACTTCAATTCCGCTGCGCTTTGAGAAACCTTCCAGATACCATTTAGTGGCGGAAGGTAACCCGCTCTCGTCTAAGAGGGGTGGATGCAACAAATGCGAAATCGTGCGTGTTTCGGACAAGCATTGATCGACCACTTGTTCTGAATCCGCCAAGACCTGCGCATCGCCGCCCGGCAAACATTGCTTCAGCCTAGCGAGGTTCATCTTGAGCGCGGCAAGATACTGCCCGATGCTGTCGTGCAGTTCACGAGCAATCTTACGCCGCTCGTCGTCCCGTACGCGCATGAGATCTGCCGAAAGCTGACGCAACGACGAGGTGCGCTGTTCCACTTGCGATTCAAGTTCGTCGTGCGATTGTTTAAGTAACTGCTCCCTCTCTGTAAGCCGGACCGAAATGGCCGCGAAATCCGCCAGCGCACTTAACAATTTGTAATCTTCGGAATTAAAAGTCTCTGGGGAACCGTGTGATATTGCCCATATAGTTCCTCTATTTTGATCACTCGTCCATGGAATGAGCATTCCATCGGTAATTGGCTCTGCTACTACGCCGAGAAAATCGTAATAGGGCTTCGTAACACGGTAGTGTTGCGGACGCCCTGTGGAAAGGCAGGTTCCGCATGGACTGAAGAATCGCGGCGTCCTGCCGTTCAAGTATTGTGAGAAGGTTCCGGAAATGGCTACCCAGCGGAACGTCGGATTGCCTTGCTCATCGGCCTCTTCAAGGCTGATGCCAGCGCTATCAGCCCCGCAAAATTCAACCGCGATGTCTACCAGTTTTTGAAGTACAACATGGGGAGCTTCTGTAAAGACGTGCGCGAGGGTCTGTAAGGCTTCAAATCGCTTTTCTGCTCGGTTCGAAGCGTCCCTGCGGTCGAGAAATTCCCTGTCCGAGAGGAGATCATGGAGTTCCATCCCAGGATCCTTTAAATTGGAGGCAGTCGTCAAAGGGTTATGTCCCAGGATGCCGGTCGAATTCTGGCACCCCTCTAAACTTGCTCATATACAGGAAACACTGTAGGGCAAGCAGACGTGCCAGCTCACGGCATATTTTTAAGGAATGTTACCAGATGAAGCAACCCGGAAGTTAATCTCAACTGAAGTTAACAGGCGATTACATTCAGTGCCCCGCATCGCTACCCGACTGTCTACCTTGGTCTCCCGAAGAACAAGACGTAGCCGTCAGGGTCGCAAATCTCGAAGCCGCGAAGACCGTCGTGGGTATCCTTGAGGGGCACGCTGAAGGCGGCTCCATGATCGGCAAATTCGCGGGCGAGCGCATCCGGGTCCGGGGCATAGACGAAGGCATCCAACCTCATGTAGGGATGACGTTTGGGGTTCGGCAGCGGCAACACGTCTTTGTCGGATTTGATGAAGATCTGCGCTCCGTCGCGGCCGATGATGGCGAAAAAAGGGTTTCGATCCGGCTCCTGGAATCTCGTCTCAAAGCCAAGCTTGTCGCGGTAGAAAGCGATGGTTTGATCGACGTTGCTGACGATGAAGCACGGTGAAATTGCCTGCGTCGTTGGTCGTGTCATAAGCGTGGAGCCTTTTGCACTGGTATTTTACGATTTATGGGGCCTTTTCAAAAATGCGATCCTCCTGTTCAACGCTCGTGTCCAACGTTCCATGGTTCAACGCTCGACGATTGAGTCTATTCCTTAACTGTTGAAATCAGCGATTACACTCATTGACCTCGGCGGCGCGTCTACATTTCAATGCCGCCCGGCAGGCACGATAGACGTCCTTGACAGGACGCAGGTGGCTTCCTAGAATCCAAGCAGAGCGTGCTTTGCGTCCAAAGCTAAGTTTCTGCATCTAAAACAGTTAGCTGGAAATGCTAAGTTGGAGGACCCGGCCCGGCACGGGACCATCGCTTCGACAGCGCCGGAGCAAGCCCCGTAGTTAAATGCCATCAGACCCAAATATCGGAAAGCGCGAACGCGAAGTTCTCACCGCGATCGTGGAGACGTTTATTTCCACGGGCGAGCCGGTGGGTTCGCTTACCCTGTCGCGCTCGAACCGGGAGGGGCTCAGCCCGGCGACGATTCGCAACGTGATGGCGGATTTGTCCGAGGCCGGGTTTCTCGAGCAGACGCATACGTCGTCGGGGCGCGTACCGACCACCGACGCCTACCGGTATTACGTGGAACAGATCACGGGAACGGCGAAGCTCGCGCCGCAGGAAGAAAGCATGATTTCCGACTCGCTGGCAGGCATCAGCGATGTGCAGGAGTTCATGGAGCGCACCTCGCGTGTGTTGTCGCTGATTTCGCGGAACGTGGGCGTGACCGTTGCCACCAGCGGCGCCAAGAACGCGCTGGAACACGTTTACTTCTCGCGCTTGGGCGATCAGAAAGTGCTGGCGGTATTGGTGACACGTTCGGGGTTGGTTCGCGACCGCGTGTTGCGGCTCGATCTGCCGCAGGCGGAGCTGGATCTTGCGGCGCGGTACATCAACGAGAATTTTCGCGGCTGGACGATGGAGTCCATGCGTGCCGAGCTTTCGCGAAGGATTGAGCAGGAACGCAGCGAATACGATCGCCTGATGAATTCGATCGAGCAACTCTACAAGCAAGGCGCGCTCGCCTCTGAAGCAGGCACGCAAGTGGTATTCGTGGAAGGCGCGGCCAACCTGGTGACGGGCCAGGAGGATCGCAAACGCCTGCAAGAGATGCTGCAGACTCTGGAGGAGAAAGAAAAAGTCGCGAAACTTCTCGGAGCCTACCTCGATGTGAAGCAGGAGGCGGTAAGGGTGGTGATCGGGCTGGATGATGCTCTGCCCTCCATGCAGAACTTCGTGTTGATCGGGGCACCCGCACGGTCCGGGACCGACATGGTTGGATCGCTGGCGGTGATTGGGCCGACACGGATGGATTATCAGCACACGATGACCGCTGTTTCCTATATTGCGCGCCTCTTTGACAAAATCCTGAATGAATCGGAGTAATGATAGTTGTTATGGGTAAAGCCAACGGTAAGTCGGAAGCACAGAATGCGAGGCTGGATTTGGAGCACGAACTCCCGGCGGCGTTGGAGGATGGGGACAAGACCGCCGCAGAGACGGCGGTGAGTGGAGAATCGGTTGGCACGGACGCGGAATTGCAAAAGTTGAAGGCGGAGCGTGACTCGTTGCTCGACCGGCTGGCGCGGGCGCAGGCCGAGTTTGAAAATGTACGCCGGCGAGCCGGGAAGGAACAGCAGGAGTCTCGCGATTACGCCGTGGCGGATGCGATCAAGTCTTTGTTGCCCGTCATGGACAGCATGGAGCGCGCTTTGCAGGTGAAATCGGATGCGGCGGAGCTCCGCAGCGGAGTGGAGCTGATTTACAAGCAACTGCAGGCTGCGCTGGCCAAGCTTTCGGTAAATGCCATTGCATCGAAGGGGGAAGCGTTTGATCCGCATTACCACGAGGCCATCGAAATGGTCGAGACCACCGATGCTCCCGATCATCAGGTGATAGAGGAGTTGCAGCGCGGCTATAAGTTCAAGGATCGCCTGCTTCGGCCTGCGATGGTGAAGGTAGCGAAGAATCCGGGGAGATAAAGTAAGAAGTAAGTTTCCAACCTGGTTTTGTTTTTCACGATGTTTTCTGATAAAGAAAGGCGCCAGTTCTGACCACGAACGCAAAACGCGATTATTACGAAGTGCTTGGGGTGAGCCGAACGGTGACGGAAGTTGAACTGAAAAGCGCTTACCGAAAGCTAGCCATGCAGCACCATCCCGATCGGAATCCAAATAATCCAGATGCGGAAGAACGGTTCAAAGAAGTCACGGAAGCTTACGCGATCCTGGCTGATTCGGAGAAGCGCAGTTTGTATGACCGCTACGGCCATGCTGGAGTGGGCAATGCGGCCGGTCCCGGCGGGGGGTTCGACGCCACGGTGTTCCAGGATTTCGGCGAGATTTTTGGCGAGTTCTTCGGTTTCGGAGACGCCTTCGGAGGCGGTGGGCGCCGCCGCAGCCGGGTTCAGCGTGGCGCGGATTTGCGCGAAGATTTAAGCATCGAGTTTGAAGAGGCTGCATTCGGCACGGAGACTCACGTGATGGTGCGCCGTCACGAAGCCTGCGAAGATTGCCGGGGCTCAGGTGCGGCACCGGGCAAAGGCCCCACGGCGTGCCGTTCGTGTGCTGGCCGCGGGCAAGTGAGATATCAGCAAGGCTTCTTCAGCATTGCGCGGACCTGTCCTGCTTGTCAGGGCACGGGCAGCGTGATCACCGATCCGTGTCCGAAGTGCAAAGGGGAAGGGCGGATTCTGCGGCAGCGCGGGGTAGACGCGAAGATTCCGCCGGGTGTGGAGGATGGCACGCGGATCCGGTTTACGGGCGGAGGCGAAGCCGGTCCTTTTGGCGGGCCGGCGGGCGATCTCTACGTTGTGTTGCATGTGAAGGAGCATCCATTTTTTGTTCGGGAAGGGAACGATCTGCACTGCGCTGTCCCGCTGTCGGTGACGCAAGCGGCGATGGGCGCGGAGATTCGTGTACCCACGCTGGAAGGCGAGCACACGCTTAAGATTCCCGATGGAACGCAGCCCGGCACCACGTTTCGCATCCGCAACAAGGGAGTGCCCGTGCTGAATGGACATGGCAAGGGCGATTTATACGTGGAAGTGCGAGTGCAGATTCCGAGCAAGCTGAGCAAGCGCCAGAAAGAACTGCTGCAGGAACTGGAGACGACCACAAAGGTGGACAATCAGCCGATGATGCGGTCGCTGCTGGGTAAGGTGAAGGATATGTTCGGGTAGCGGAAGGATTAAAGATTTGCATATTGAAGATTCGTATCAGGATATGCCTTCAGGCATATCGTAGTGCCGCACATCGATTCGCGCCTTCAGACGCTGCGATTCTCCATTCTCATGACCCGCCGCCGTTGGATTGCTGACGAAGTTTCAGGAGATCAAGCCGCCCTCATTGGAGAGCACGCGGATCATCTGGTCCGCGTGCTCCGCGCTCGCGTCGGAGAAGATTTCGACATTGCCACCGCACAATCCGTTCGCCGTGGACGAATTACTTCGGTGAAAGACGGCCGAGTCGAGTTTGACCTGGGCGAAGTAATATCCGCCGTCCCCTTGGCCGAGATCACCCTTGTTCTCGCCGTGTTCAAGTTCGATCGCATGGAATGGGCGATTGAAAAGTGTACGGAGCTTGGCGTCTCGCGGATTGTGCCGGTGATCGCGCGGCGCACGGATGCTCATCTGGCCGCTGCCTCCGCGAAACGGTTCGAGCGATGGCAGCGGATTGCCCGGCAAGCAGCGGAGCAATCGCGCCGCTTCGTTCCGCCGGAGATTGCCGCACCGATCAAAGTTGCGGAAGCGGTGAATCATGCCGGGGTCTTGCGGATTGTTCTGGCGGAATCCGAAGAGCGAACTTTGCTTCGTGACGCTGTGAAACTGCACGCTGCGGAGGAGGGGATTGTTCTGGCGGTTGGTCCTGAGGGGGGCTGGACCGAAGATGAATTGCAGTTGTTTCGGCAAGCCGGATGGGTCTCGGCATCGCTGGGCAGCACGATTCTCCGCACGGAGACGGCTGCCATGGCTGCCACGGCGGTAGTGGCTTCCGCGTTGTACTCGCTCTGAGGTTCTACTTCGTTTCTCCGGCCTCGTTTCCTGCGCGCTGCTGATCGCGGTGGTATTCTGAGCCCCAATGGCTGTCTCCAAATCACAATCTCATCCTGCCCCATTCGTTCCCGATGATCATCAGCGCGAAGCGATTGAGCATATTCGTGGACCGATGCTGGTGGTGGCGGGAGCCGGCACGGGGAAAACTTCTGTCCTCATTCATCGTATCGCCCGCCTTGTCCAGCAGGGACACGCGCAGCCGGACGAAGTGCTCGCCCTCACCTATACGGTGGCCGCCGCTGCGGAGATGCGCGATCGGGTGCGCGCCCACGTCGGCAAAGAAATTCATTCCGCGACATTTCACGACTATTGCCTCGACCTGCTGAAGCGCGCTGGAAAAGATTTCGGCGTGCTCGACGAAAAAGATCTCTGGATTTATCTGCGCAAGCGAATTCATGAGCTTCACCTGGAACACTACGTTCGGGCGGCAAATGTAGGACAGTTCCTCAACGACTTGCTCGGGTTTCTCAGCCGCTGTCACGACGAACTGGTGACACCAGAAAAGTATGAGGAGTACGTTGGGCGGCTGGAACGTGGCGAATCGCCCGTACCGCGGGTTGCGAAATCGAAGGATCAGTTGAGCGACGCTGAGGTGATCGGCCGCTGCCAGGAAATTGCCCGGGTGTTTGCCACAACCGAGCGCTGGCTCCGAGAAGACAATCTGGGCTCATTCGGCCACATGATCACGCGAGCGCACGAATTGCTTGCGAGCGGCGGAAATTTACTGGCCGCCGAGCAAGCCCGCGCCCGTTTCATTTTGGTTGACGAATTTCAGGATGCCAACTTCGCGCAGATCAAGATTCTGGCGACGCTGGCGGGAACCGAAGCGAACGTCTTCGCCGTTGGAGACCCGGATCAGGCCATTTACCGCTTTCGTGGGGCCTCCAGCGCGGCGTTTCATCTGTTCCGCCGGCATTTTCCTCAGACGAAGTTGGTCGTGCTGGGCAAAAACCGTCGTTCCACTACTCCGATTCTGCAGTGCGCTTTTGCTGTGGTCGACAAGAACCCTCCGGTATTTGCGGCGAGTGACGCTCTTGCCTACCGGCGGACTCCTCTGCAATCCGCACGCGAAGAGGAAGCGACCAGAGAAGGAAGAATGCTGCCCACCTTCCCCGTGGAGGCGATCGCTTTTGGCGGCAAGGAGGCAGAGGCGCCGGACGTAGCCAGCATCATCAAAGAGACCAAGCGGCGCACGCGTTGCAGGTGGAAAGACTTCGGTGTTCTTTACCGTTCCCATATTCACCGCGATGACGTGGTGCAACAACTGGCCGAGCGGGGAATTCCGTTCTCCATCGAGAACATGGATGTGAGCGATACGCCCGAAGTGCGGGACTTGTTTGCCTGCGTTGCGGTCGTGGTGGACCTGGGATCCGATGCCAGCCTTTTTCGAGTGGCAGCTTTGCCGCAGTTCGACGTGGATCCTGAACAACTTCGTACTGCGCTGCGCGCCATCGCGAAGGAATCGAAGGAGGGCGTAGTGGTTCCATTGGCTTCGGTGCTCGACGGAGTTGCCGGCGGCCGCGCGGTGTTGGAATTGGTGCGCCAGGCGCGAGAGGAAGTCAACAGAAAGAACGCTAAAGTACGCTTAGCTCTGCAACTGATCGGCAAACAGTTCGGGCTTGATCTCAGCTCCGCCATCCTGCAGGCAGCTTTGAAGTTCGCGGGGGATTGGGAAAAAAAGGCAACCACCAAAACCAAGGAACTGGGCGAATGGATCGAATACCTGGATTATTTTCGCCAGGCCGGTGGCGTGATCCCCATGGCATCGAAAGATGATGAAGATGCAGTGCGCCTGATGACCGCGCACGGAGCCAAAGGGCTTGAGTTCCCTCATGTTTTCGTACTGCGGGCAACCCGGGGCTCGTTTCCCGCCAGTTACCGCGAGACCTTGGTGGAGTTTCCGCGAGAGTTGCGCGATCCGGACTCCGCCGCAGGCGGCGACGATGACAAGACGCTCTACGATCAGGAAGAACGGCGGCTTTTCTATGTAGCCATGACGAGGGCCAAAGATTCGCTGCACATTTATGGAAAGCAAGGAATCGGCCGCGACAAAACGCCAGCCGGGCTGATGCGCGAACTCATCGGCAACCCGGGACTGCAACCCTGGCTCAGGTCGCGGGCAGCGCTACCTTCCCAGCCCGAGTTGATCGAGATCGCTGCGGCAGCGGATGCAGCTTATTCCGAGGGCTCGCGCCTGGCAGCGTGGCTCGAACTCCCAGCCATCGAAGGACTGGACGCACGTTTGAGCGCTTCAGCGGTTGAGACCTACGAGACTTGTCCATTGCAGTTCAAGTTCGAACGCGAATGGAAGCTGGCGCGGCAGGTCCACGCGGCCATGCAGTACGGTGCCGCCATGCACCGCATACTTCGCACCTACTATGATTCCGTACGTCTGGGCAGGAGCAAAAGCGACGACGAGCTGCTGCAACTGTTTTGTGACGACCCGGGTGTTTCTGGAATCCAGGACGAATATCAGCGTGATTTGTACTTGAAGCAAGGGCTGGAACAGTTGCGGGATTTCTTAGCCGGGACGCGCTCGGTGTCCGCGTCGGAAGTTCTGCACACGGAAGAATGGTTTGATGTGGAAATTGCCGGTACGAAGGTCGCGGGGCGAATCGATCGAATGGATCGCACAGCCGATGGAAGCGTTGCGATCGTGGACTACAAGACTGGCAAGGCGCGATCGCAGGAAGACGCGGACGAAAGCCTGCAGCTTTCCATCTACGCCATGGCCGCGCGCGAGAAGTGGGGATACCGCGTGGGCGCCTTGGTGTTTCACAATCTCGAAGGGAATGTTCCTGTTTTCTCGAAGCGCACGGAGTTTCAATTAGCGCAGGCGCGGGAGCGAGTGCTGGCTGCGGCGCGTGGCATCGCCGAAGGAAACTTCGATCCCAAACCTGATTTTCACTGCAATTTTTGCGCGTTCCGAGGATTGTGCCCTGCCAGGGAAAAACGAGTTCCGAATGTTGCGAAACGCACTCCGAACTCGCTGGCTTGATCGATACCCTCTGTAGTTTCCACTCCAAAAACTTAGGGGACGCTTTTGGCGTCCCCTTTGCTTGACTTCGTACTGACTTTCTTAATGCTTCTTTTTCTTCTTTGCCTTTTTCTTGGTTGCCATTGGTTCTATTCTCCCTTCCATTGTTCATGGAAAAATCTGCAACGATCTTTTGTTGCAACTATCTGAAGTATTCAGTTAATGAAAAATGAAGTCAAGAAAAAAATGCACGCGGTGTAGCGTGCGTCGGTGTACCAAAGTCACCGGGAGATGAGAGTGAACAAGAAAACCTCAACGTCAAGTCACGGAAAACGCGTTGCGAGATGCCATGGCAAGGAATGAAGGTGCAGCGGCGACCCACCACGTTTCGTATCAATTGTTTGTGTGCGCACGATCGAACGCCGCGACACCTGACCCGCAAAAGAGAATCGTTTTCGATCGTTTTCGATGATGGTGCATCTATAATGACAGTTGCGAAATCTTCGTGGGAGCATGATCAATGGCGGCTTTCGATGATGTTGTCATCATTTCTGGTTGTCGCACGGCAGTAGGAAAATTTCAGGGCAGTCTCACCGATTTGAGCGCTCCGCAGTTGGGTGCGATCGTGGTGCGCGAGGCGGTGAAGCGCGCTGGATTGAACTCCGATCAAGTTGACGAATGCATTATGGGCAACGTGCTCCCCGCCGGGCTGGGACAAAATCCGGCACGGCAAGCGGCAATCTTCGGAGGATTGTCGCCCGCAACAGGTGCCATGACAATCAACAAGGTTTGTGGCTCTGGGTTGAAGGCGGTGGCTCTCGCAGCGCAAGCGGTGCAGACCGGAAACAGTTCCATCGTGGTGGCGGGTGGCATGGAATCGATGACCAACGCTCCCTATCTGCTGCCGCAGGCGCGCAAGGGATACCGTTTGGGAAACGGGCAGGTGATCGATTCCATGGTGCACGACGGACTGTGGGACATTTACAACGACTATCACATGGGCATCACCGGCGAGAACGTTGCTGAGAAGTACGGCATCACGCGCGAGGAGCAGGATGAGTTCGCCGTCCACTCGCACCGCAAAGCGGTAGCCGCGATGAAGGAGTGCCGCTTCAAGTCTCAGATCGTGCCGGTGGAAATTCCCGCGAAGAAGAAAGGCGCAGCTCCGGTGCTCTTCGACAAAGATGAATCCCCGCGCGAGGATACGACCATCGAAGTGCTCCGTTCGTTGAAACCCGCGTTCAAGAAAGATGGAACTGTGACCGCCGGCAACGCGCCCGGAGTGAACGACGGAGCGGCGGCCGTGGTGGTGACCAGCGCGCAGCGGGCGAAGGAACTTGGCGCGCAGCCCATCATGCGCATTGTGGCGCAGGCAACCAGCGGCGTCGAACCCAAATGGGTGATGATGGCTCCCGTGGATGCGGTGCGAAAGATCTGGGAGAAGACGGGGTGGAAAAACGAAGACGTTGATCTATACGAACTCAACGAGGCTTTTTCGGTACAGGCGCTGGGTGTGATGCGGGAGCTTGGGCTCGATCCCAACAAGGTCAATGTGAACGGCGGCGCAGTCGCCATTGGCCATCCCATCGGAGCCAGCGGCGCGCGCGTGCTGGTAACTTTGATTTATGAGATGGCTCGCCGCAATGCTAAGCGTGGGATCGCCGCTCTGTGCCTGGGCGGAGGCAACGCCGTTGCCATGGCAGTAGAAAGAGATTAGCGGCCGCTAGCTTGCAGGGGCCGCGGGCATCGTGACGGTGAACACCGCACCGCCCCCCGGAGCGTTTGCGGCTTCAATAGTTCCGTTGTGTTCTTTCATGACCGATTTGCAGATGCTGAGGCCCAGACCGGTTCCTCGCCCCGGACGCTTCGTCGTATAGAAGGGATCGAAGACGCTGGCCAGAATGTCGGCCGGAATCCCTGGACCATCGTCCAAAAAGCTGGCCCAAACCGATTCTCCGGTCTTTCCCAGGCGGATGCGTAACGTGCCCCGGTCGCGAGCCTCGCGAATCGCCTGTTCCGCATTCAATATCAAATTCAGAAAAACCTGCATCATCTGGTGCGGATCGCCTTGAACGTAGGGCAGCCCGGATTCACGCAGGAAGTCCACCGTAATGTTATTTTTCCGAAGCGAGTAAGCGTGCAGGTTGAGCGTGCGTTCGACGACCTCCGCCAGACTGACTCGAGTCTGCCCGGGTGATGGAGGGCGAGAGAAATAGGTCAGATTATGAACAATCTCGGCGGCGCGCCGGGCCTGCTGTTGCAAGATGGCAATCTGCTTCTGCGCCGCATCGGTGGTTTGACTGTCCTGCAGCAGTTCGCTCACACCCAGAATGCTGGTGAGGGGATTGTTGAGTTCGTGGGCAACCCCGCCGATCATCGCGCCCATGGCAGCCAGCCGCTCGCTCTGCACGAGTTGCTGCTCGAACTTCTTCTCCGTCGTGATGTCATGAACGGAAATGATCACGCCCGCGAGCTTGGAATCGGCGTCAAAGAACTGGCTGGCGGAGGCTCGCATCGTGCGTCCGCTGCCATCGCGGTGCCGCGTGCCATACTCCGCGGATCCAAAAATCCTGGTGCTCGAAGCGACGTCATGATAGAGCGCGACCAGTTCAGGGGCGTGACCCTGCGTCTCCGATATCTTCTTGCCTAAGAGGTCCTCGGGCTGGTAACCGAGCACATCGCGCACTCGGGAGTTCACGAAAGTGTAGCGCTCCTGCAGATCGACTACGGCAATAAGGTCAGGGAAGCCCTCCAGTAACCGCCTGCGGAATTCTTCCTGTTGCAGCAGTTGCCGCTCCAGTTTGCGCCTCTCCGTGACGTCGACCAGCGTGCCCTGATAACGAATCAGCTTGCCCGCTGCATCCCATACGGCGCGGGAAGATTCCAAAAACACCGCCGGCGTTCCATCTTTTTTTCGCAGCATGATCTCGCGTGCCCGCACGCCTCCGCGATCATCTGGAGCCCGGCCCAGCACGGGCTCTTCCGCCGGATCCACGTTCAATTTGACAGGATCAAGCGCGAGTAACTCTTCCTTCGTCGCATAGCCCAAAATCTTCACCAGCGCGGGATTGGCATCGAGGAGCGCTCCCTCTGGAGTGCTGAAATAAGCGCCTTCCTGCAGAGTCTCGAAGAGTTCGGTGAACCGGAGTTCCTTTTCGTGCTGTCCGGTCACATCCCTTCCCAGCACGCTGACTCCAACCACTTCGCCACTCTTGACGATCGCGTTGAGAACACAATCGAAATAAAGTGGCCGGGTGTTGTTCTTGAACCGCACGCGTACCGTGCCGGACCAGTGTCTCTTCTCCACAAAACGCACGAGTCCGGCTTCCACGCTGGCGCGGGTCGGCTCTTCGATGAAGTCGAAGAATTTCTGTTTCACGATTGCGGTGTAAGGAAGTTCCAGGAGTTCGCTCACGCGTTTGTTGACGGTGCGCAAGGTGCCGTCCAGAGAGACGGCGCAAGCGGCATCTTCAAAGGAGTCAATGAGTTCCTTAAAGCTGCGCTGAGAGCGCGCAATCATCTCTCCTAGTTGATCGAATTGCTCTTCGGAGGGAGCGGCCCCCACATGTTCCTGCAGATCCTGCAGCAACACCTTAAGTTCCAGCACTTCCTTGCGCCGGCCATAGGCATACACGGCTAGAAGGATGGACAAAAGCAATACACCCAACGCTACCGGGCCTAAATGGTAGGGCAGAGTTTCCAGCCGTTCCCAGGCGAGGTAGGCAAAGCCCGCGGCCAGCAGCACCATGAATAAGAGAATCCATCGCCAAAGCTGAGATTCTTCGCGCTCCAGGTTTTGCGGAGGACGCGAGCGCCGTGGAGTACCGGGAGAGGACTGCGTCATGGGGGATCACCTGGTCTCGCGTTCGCGAAAATACGAAATGACAAAACCTTCAACTGCTCAAACCATCGTACTTATACCGACGCGGGGGAACAACTGTTGTTGTTGGAGAATTTGGTACATCGCGGTCGATTTGGGCTACTTGCTCACAATGCGTTGACGGGTATTTGCACCACGAGGGCAAAACCCTACACTCCGCCCTGGGGGCTGAGGAAAGATGGTGATCGGAGCTGAGGCGGGACGTGCACTTTCTCAGTGAGTGCTATCGCCTGATAACGGCAACAATGGTGGAACTTTGCCCGAAGATCGGCGTAAAGTGGTGCCGTGAAGCTGCGATTAGCGGACGAAAATCGACGCAGCAAAACGCTGTGGTTAGTTGCGGCGATAGGCGCATTGCTTATCGCTGCTTCTCTCGTCATTACAGCCGCCGTCGCTTGGCAGTTTTACTCAATTCGCTCCGCCACGAAGTGGTTCATGTGGTCGCAGCGTTACAAGAGAGAAGTTCTGGCGCAATCCGGCGAAACGGCGGGAGAGTTGAAGCATATCGAGTGGGACGGCTGGGGGTTTCCGGGAGCAGGAGACACCACTGTATATCTTGTTTACGACCCAACAGATTCACTCTCGGCGCCGGCCAAAAGTCATCAGCCCGGCAAATTTGTTGGCATTCCCTGCACGGTTCCTCTTGTGAGTCGTCTGGAAAGCGAGTGGTACGCCGTTCGATTTTATACCGATGAATGGTGGGGCCGACGCAATGCGCTGGATTGCGGCTCCGGGTCTGCTGGTTGACTGTCGTAATATCGCCATAGCACTCATTGACCGGGACCGGTCATTCAGTTTGCCTAAAGGCCTGTTTATTTCAAATGTGGAACTCCGCAAGAGTTAGTCCTAGAAAGCCTCCGCTCAGGAAGCCTTCGCTTGAGGAAATGGCGAGCGTATATCGCCCGATGCTGCCCTGGATGCGGTCGCGTATTTGTTCCTGAGTAGGATTGCGAGCCCGCGCGCGCCATCCATCTGGCTCTCTACCAGCAGGGCATGGGCCTGATTGAGAAAGTCGGGGTGATGTTCGAAGTGTCTGGATGCAGCCTGCACAGTGTGCACCACGTGGTCCGTGGAAAACGCTTCGCCATGACAGCCGGCCACGCCATCAGCAATCCCTTCATTAAGGCGAATTGGGCTGTCAGCAGGGCGTATTCACGGGCCATCGAGGGCGATGCGCCACCCTGCGCCCCTTCTCGCAAAGGGAACTGGCAGCGCACGATGGTATTGACCAGGTAGTTTTCCAGGATGTATGGATGCCGGTCAAAAAACGGCGCGTAGAACTGATCGTGAGCCTGGACGTAGTGTGCAGTAAGAGATTCCAATGTAGCGCCTGGTCCGTTGCCGATGCCGGCTTTAAACGCCTCAACACATTCGGCGAAGCGAGGATGTACGTTGGAATAACGCAGTACCATCCCAGCCAGCCGCAGCACCACATCCAACTGCAGGGCGGCGTCAATGGGGAATGTTTCCATGGCTTCCATGGCCGTCCGCAGGGAACCGGAAGCGATCGAGGCTTCGAACTCGCTTAGAAATGTGGGCCCGGGGAGGTCGAGTTCGCCCTTGGCGATGGAGTCAAGCCGTCGGCACAAAATGCCCAGCAGAAACAGGCGCTGCCAAAGCGGGTAAGTACGATTCCGCACCAAGGCAAGCACGGTTTCCCGGATGGGCCAGAACCAGGGCCGAAGCGAACCGGCGTGCCCGATGGTATCGCTGTTATCGAGTTGGTGGTCAAGCGGATCCGCGGGCGGTCCATGACTGGCAACAGACTGGCTGGGGACAAGCTGGGCCGAACTGAACAAGCTCGGGCTGAGCAGGACGAGGCGTGCGGCCTCCGGACACGAAAGCGCAAGTGCCTTCTCCTCGATACCATCAATCCAGTGAACAACGCGAGGATAGGTGGCGCAGGTGTGCGAGAGAAACGCTGCGCCGCATTCTGTCTGGATGCGGCAAAGGCCGTCATCGGAGAGCAGCGGACACTGGTTTGCGGCTGTCATTCGGATTTTGGCGAAGACATCTGCGCCAGGGACAAGTTGCCCCGAGCCATCTCTACAGACGGTCTCCTGCGGGGTGACTAGACAGCTGATTTGGATCAGGTTTCGCAAGGGACTCGCAGGAAGGTGGCGGTACTTTTCATAAGCCGCCCGGTCGATGGGAATGCCCCAGCCTTTGCAGCAAGTGTCCTCGCAGTCGGAGCCAATGCAGCGAAAATTCTCGGAGTATTCGGGGCGAATCGCTTTGGTTTCGCTCAACTAGCGCTCCAGGCAGCGGGATGGCGCAGTCGCCTTTCGTTCTACGCGAAATTCGTTCATGAAGACAGCAAGCCGGGGGCCACCCGTCGATGGAGACGCATTAGAGGACTCTAAGCAGCGCGCAACTAAACTATCCAGAGACGAAGACGAATTCTTGCAGCCCTTGTGCGAATTGCCTTCCCCCGCTTCTCCTCTGCGTCCTTTCGCGGCCGTTCTTTGCGAACTTCGCGGTTAAGAGCTTTTGGGATGCCCCCAATCCACAGCCCTACCCTGTGACATCCATCACAGCGTCTTCCTCTCCGCCCGCGTAACCTAGCTAGATTCCGGAATCAGGCCTTGGTGTGCCACTGGGCACGAAGGATGTCTCGCCCGGAGCACCCATGCTCTACAAGACCCTCAGCGCCGCAGTCTACGGCATCGACGCCAACATCATTCAGGTGGAAGTGGACTGCTCCGGCATCAAGACCGACCAGGACCACTTTCACACGGTCGGGCTGCCCGATGCAGCCGTGCGCGAGAGCCGCGACCGGGTACGAGCCGCGCTGAAGAACTGCGGCTACGACATTCCTCCCACGCACATCACCATCAACCTCGCCCCAGCCGATATTAAGAAGGAAGGTTCTGGTTTCGACCTGCCCATGGCACTAGGAATCGTCGGCGCCTATGGTGGTCTGACAAAGAAAGAAATCTCCGACTGTCTGTTCGTAGGCGAGTTGTCACTCGACGGCGGGGTTCGCGGGATTCGCGGCACGTTGCCGATTGCCCTCGAGGCTCGCGGCAGGAAGATTTCCCGCCTTGTCGTTCCCGAAGCCAACGCCCGCGAAGCCGCCATGGTCGGCGGCGTTGATGTCTATCCCGTGCGTTCGCTTCTGGACGTGATTCACTTCGTCAACTCGGGCAACGGAATCGTTCCCCTGAAGGCCGATGGCGATGCGCTGCTGCGCGAGTCGCAGGAATTCCTGGTCGACTTCAAAGATGTTCGTGGCCAGCAAACCGCCAAGCGCGCCATCGAAATCTCCTGCGCTGGTGGCCACAACATCCTCATGATCGGCCCGCCCGGTTCAGGCAAGACCATGCTGGCCAAGCGCATGCCCACCATCCTGCCTCCGCTCACCTTTGAAGAGGCACTCGAAACCACCAAGATTCACAGCGTTGCCGGAGTGCTCGACCCCGGCAGCGGCCTGGTGGGCAAGCGTCCCTATCGCGCGCCCCACCACACCATCTCCGACGCCGGCCTGATCGGCGGAGGCGTTATCCCGCGCCCCGGCGAAGTCTCGCTCTCCCACAACGGACTGCTCTTTCTCGACGAGCTCCCGGAGTTTCCCCGCAACGTTCTCGAAGTCCTGCGCCAGCCACTCGAGGATGGCTCGGTCACCATCGCCCGCGCCGCCATGGCACTCACGTTTCCTGCATGTTTCATGCTGGCCGCCGCCATGAATCCCTGCCCCTGTGGCTTCCGCAACGACCGCACGCGCGAATGCCAGTGCACCACCCCGATGATCCAGCGCTACATCTCAAAAATCTCCGGACCGCTGATGGACCGCATCGACATTCATATCGACGTCCCCGCCGTGAACTACAAAGAAATGCGCTCAACCAACGAACCGGAGAGCTCGGCGAAGATTCGCGAGCGCGTCATGCGTACCCGGCAAAAGCAGCTCGATCGCTTCGCCTCTTCCCGGGAAAAAATTTATTGCAACGCGCAGATGTCATCCCGCCACATTCGCACCTTCTGCGAGCTTTCTGCTGACTGCGAGCGCCTGCTGGAGCGCGCCATGACCCAGCAGGGACTCAGCGCCCGTGCCCACGACCGCATCCTGAAAGTGGCGCGAACCATTGCCGACATCGAAGAGACTGCGCAGATCGAACCCAAGCACATTGCCGAGGCTATCCAGTACCGTTCGCTGGATCGAACCTACTGGACCTAGACTTCCTGCGCCGTTAGGGTACTCCCCCCAAAGGAGCGATTGATTCTTTTCCTCGCAACGTGTTATAAATGCCCGTTTTGCACTGGGATGCTAGGAGCAGAGTCTTAACTTCTCCGGCGGCCCAGGCGCAAGCTCCGACGCGGCCAAGCTCCAACACTTGGTTTTACGTTTTGCGGTGGAAGCGTGTTCGGAATTCCTGCGAATAAGTCCCCGTGTGCTGCAACTGGGCGTGCTCGGACTGGGATATTTCGCGGAAGCAGTGCCTAAACACGTTTATAAAATTCCTGAAAACCGACTTATTTGGAGGACTCATTATGCGCACCTGGCTCGCCACTGCTGCGTTCCGAGGATGCTGTGTGGTAAATGGTTTCGTGAAAAAAACTCTGGTTTTGGCCGCGCTGCTCACCGTCGGCGCCGCCTCGGCGCTGGCTCAACCTTCCGGCGAAACCGCTGGCGGCGAAGCCTCGCTCAAACTTCCTGACCTTTCCTCGGTCAGCTTCCTGAATGGCGCTATCGACGGCCATCGCCTGCTCCTGATCGGCATCCTGTTCTGCATCTTCGGGTTCTGCTTCGGCATGGTCATTTACAGGCGCCTCAAGAACCTGCCCGTGCATCGCTCCATGCGCGAAATCTCGGAACTCATCTACGAAACCTGCAAGACCTACCTGGTGACGCAGGGCTGGTTCATCCTGCTGTTGTGGGTGTTCATTGCCGTCATCATTCTGCTTTATTTTGGCGTGCTGGAACATATGGAAGCCATACGCGTTGCGATCATCCTCCTGTTCAGCCTGGTCGGCATTGCGGGCAGCTACGGCGTGGCGTGGTTCGGCATCCGCGTAAACACCTTCGCCAACTCTCGCACGGCATTCGCGTCCCTGCCGGGCAAGCCGTTCCCCGTCTACCAGATTCCTCTCGAAGCCGGCATGAGCATCGGCATGATGCTGATCAGTGTCGAACTCCTCATCATGCTGATTATTCTTCTCTTTATTCCCGGCGACTACGCCGGTCCCTGCTTCATCGGATTCGCCATCGGCGAATCCCTCGGCGCGGCCGCGCTGCGTATCGCCGGCGGCATCTTCACCAAGATTGCCGACATCGGCGCCGACCTGATGAAGATTGTCTTCAAGATCAAGGAAGACGACGCCCGCAACCCCGGCGTCATCGCCGATTGCACCGGCGACAACGCCGGCGACTCGGTCGGGCCCTCTGCCGACGGCTTTGAAACCTATGGGGTCACCGGCGTGGCGCTGATCGCTTTCATTCTTCTGGGCGTGAAGAGTCCCGCCGTGCAGGTGCAGTTGCTGGTGTGGATCTTCGTCATGCGCGTCATGATGCTGGTGGCAAGCGCCGTTTCCTACTTCCTCAACGCTGCCATCGCCAAAGCGAAATACGGCGCCGCCGACGAGATGAATTTCGAGCATCCGCTCACCTCGCTGGTATGGATCACTTCGCTCGTCTCCATCGGCCTCACCTTCGTGTCCTCCTACTTCATTATTCCCGTGCTCGGCGATGACACCTCCCAGTGGTGGAAGCTGGCCGTTATCATCTCCTGCGGAACTCTGGCCGGCGCGGTCATTCCGGAGTTGGTGAAGGCGTTCACCTCCACCGAATCGCGCCACGTAAGGGAAGTCGTCACCTCCGCGGAAGAAGGCGGCGCTTCGCTCGGAATTCTCTCCGGGTTCGTGGCCGGCAACTTCTCCGGCTACTACCTCGGCCTGTCGATGGTCTTACTGATGTCTATCGGTTATTACTTCAGCACCATGGGTTTGGCCGCCGCAGCTACCATGCTCGCCCCGGCCGTGTTTGCCTTTGGGTTGGTAGCCTTCGGATTCTTAGGCATGGGCCCCGTGACCATCGCCGTCGATTCCTACGGCCCAGTCACCGACAATGCTCAATCCGTCTACGAACTCTCTCTCATCGAGCAGGTTCCAAACGTCGAAGCGGAAATCAGAAAAGACTTCAACATGTCCGTAAACTTCGAGCGCGCCAAGTACTTGCTCGAAGCCAATGACGGCGCGGGCAACACCTTCAAAGCCACGGCCAAGCCAGTCCTCATCGGCACCGCCGTAGTCGGCGCCACCACCATGATCTTTTCCATCATCATGGCCTTGACCAACGGCCTTACGTCAGACGTCGACAAGCTTTCCCTGCTGCACGCTCCGTTCTTCCTCGGCTTGATCACCGGCGGCGCCGTGATTTACTGGTTCACCGGCGCATCCACCCAGGCCGTCACCACCGGAGCTTACCGCGCCGTCGAATTCATCAAAGCCAACATCAAGCTCGAAGGCGTTGTGAAGGCTTCCGTCGAAGACAGTAAAAAAGTGGTAGAAATCTGTACCAAGTATGCGCAGAAGGGCATGTTAAACATTTTCATCGCCGTGTTCTTCGCCACGCTGGCTTTCGCATTCGTGGAGCCATTCTTCTTCGTCGGCTACTTGATCTCTATCGCCATCTTCGGCCTCTACCAGGCTATCTTTATGGCCAATGCCGGCGCGGCGTGGGACAATGCCAAGAAGATCGTTGAAGTCGAAATGAAGCAGAAGGGAACTCCGCTGCACGATGCCACTGTCATTGGTGACACCGTTGGTGACCCCTTCAAGGACACTTCGTCCGTCGCCCTGAATCCGATCATCAAGTTCACCACGCTGTTTGGATTGTTGGCAGTGGAGTTAGCTGTTACTCTCACCCACGATCAAGGCCCGACGATCACCAACGTACTGGCCTTGGCTTTCTTCCTCGTCTCCTTCTTCTTCGTCTACCGTTCGTTCTACGGCATGCGAATAAGAAGCGGAGGTGCGGAGTAACAGACTTCAGGAACAAACGCCATCCGGTCGGCCCGGATGGCGTTTTTACATTGCCGACGAAACTCTGATTGTGGGTGGCGCAGCGTTTGAATACCGCGATTGAGATTACAGAATCAATGGCGGCTCGAGCCGCTGAGGTACATCGGGCGCCGGTTTTCAATCACCAGATTACCCGATTACTTAATCACCCAATCCCGCTAGTTTGGTCCCTTCATTTTGTCTTTCACGCTGTGTGCCAGCTTTTCGATTTCGTCCGCCTTCTTCAGCACTTCGAGCGATAGGACGTTCTCATTCGATTTATCGACGTAATTTTTCAGCTCCCCAGCCAGCTTGACCAGTTTGTCAGTATCGGCCTTGAGCGCGGCTTGCCGCTCCTCGTTGGCCTTCTTAGCCATGTCGTGAGCAATTTGCTGCTGGGCCTCGTCCTCCGCGGGCGCCACGGTGCCGTCGACTCGCGGTGGGGGGCCCTGCCGGTTCTGCGCATTACCGGAAATCGCAAACAGCAGACAGATAGAAAGTGTCCAAGATATTCGTTGGGATCGCACGGCGTTCCTCGAAAATGGGCGTGAACCTTCTGCCCGTTCCTAAAGTATGGCATTTTGACCCGAGACGGCAACGAGATTTTTCGCAGGGGAAGGCGGGGGAAACGGAATCCAAAAACAGCGAGCCTCCAGCACCGGCTGGAGGCTCGCGACGATCAAATCGTTACAGCGTGCTGTTACAGCGCACTCATGTTCGACAAGAACTCGCCATTCGCTTTCGTCTTGCTCAGCTTGTCGATCAGCAACTCCATCGCTTCCACCGGGGATAGCGGGTTCAGCACCTTGCGCAATACCCAGATCCGCGACAGATCTTCTCGTGGAATCAGCAACTCTTCCTTACGCGTACCCGAGCGTTGAATGTCGATTGCCGGGAATACGCGCTTATCCACCAGCTTGCGCTCCAGAATAATTTCCGAGTTGCCCGTGCCTTTGAATTCTTCAAAGATCACATCGTCCATGCGCGATCCAGTGTCGATCAGCGCGGTAGCGATAATCGTCAGCGATCCGCCCTCTTCGATATTGCGCGCCGACCCGAAGAATCGCTTTGGACGCTGCAACGCATTCGAATCCACGCCGCCCGAAAGCACTTTGCCTGAAGGCGGAACAATCGTGTTGTAAGCACGCGCCAATCGCGTAATCGAATCCAGCAGAATCACCACATCGCGCTTGTGCTCGACCAAACGCTTCGCCTTCTCGATCACCATTTCCGCGACCTGTACGTGCCGCGCGGCGGGTTCATCGAAGGTCGAAGAAATAACCTCGCCCTTCACCGACCGCTGCATGTCTGTCACTTCTTCCGGGCGTTCATCGATCAGCAGCACCATCAACACCACTTCCGGATGGTTCGTCGTAATCGAGTTCGCCACATTCTGCAGCAACATGGTCTTGCCGGCGCGCGGCGGAGAAACGATCAACCCGCGCTGCCCTTTGCCGAGCGGCGTCAGCAGATCCATCACCCGCGCGCTCGCGTTCTCGCGCGTCGTTTCCAGCTTCAGCCGCTCCTGCGGATACAGCGGCGTCAGGTTGTCGAACAGAATCTTGTTGCGCGCCTCGTCCGGCGACTCAAAGTTCACCGCCTCGATCTTTACCAGCGCGAAATATTTTTCGCCTTCGTGCGGAGGCCGCACCTGCCCACTGATGGTGTCGCCGGTTTTCAAATCGAATTTGCGGATTTGCGACGGCGACACATAAATGTCGTCCGGCCCCGGCAGGTAGTTGTAGTCGGGCGAGCGCAAAAATCCGTAGCCGTCAGGCAAAATTTCCAGCACGCCTTCGGCAAAAATGTGGCCTTCTTTTTCGCTCTGCGCCTGCAGGATTTTGAAGATGAGATCCTGCTTGCGCAGTCCGCTGGCACCGGGCAGTTCCAAGGTCCTTGCGATCTTGGTCAGCTCGGTGATGTTCTTTTCTTTCAGTTCAGCAATGGTCATGATTCACCTAAACCCGGTCACTCAAACGTATTCGTTTCAGCGTTTTCGGGAGATTTTCAAAGGAGGGTATTCAGGGAAGACAAAACAACACCAGGCAGGCGGGCGGGGCTGTTTTAAGCAGCCCGCCGTTGTGCCTCAGCAAAATTTTCCGGCTCCGACAGAACTTCCTGCCGCTCCTTGCCTGCGATCCGGTCCAAAACACCGTTCATGGTTTCCTGGATTCTGGTGCTGGGCCGGTGGAACTTCCGCGTGGCCTTGGAGGCAAGCTGGCAAAGCATATACCGATTCCGCAACGTTTGTAAAGCGTCAAACACACGATCAGATCGCATGTGTGTATTACTCCTTCCTTATATATGTGGGCATCTCGCTTTAGCCCTTGTTCCCGGGGAACCGGTCAGAACCTGATCAGGTCGTTCTAACCCACTGATTCCACTGAGATTTTTGAGGAGTTAGCTCAATTCCTATCAAGAATAGATGCGCGACCGGACTCGGAAGATGCTCACTTTTCCTGATATGGGCTCACAGGCCGAGGCTGCTCAAAAATGACCTGGAGACTCCAGATGTCCTTGGAACAACACACTCTAGCCGGAAACCGGATAGAGGTCAACATATTTCTGGTAGCTTTACGTATCTTTACTTCGCATCCGGGTGCCGTTCCGGGTTCCCCTGTCAGCCCAGCTCGGTTGCCGAGCTCTGGTTGTCGCTTGGCGCCACGCTATAGGTCGGATCGATCTAGATTAAAAAAATATCAGACCTGCTTGCAAAATCCTTGCTTTCAATAAGTTGCGCTGTTTCTATCCGGAGAGTTCCGCGTAAAATGTTGATAAATAATGACTTACTTGCAAAATATTCCGGACAAAGGAGTTAGCGCTGAGACTGAAAACTGCGAGTGGGTTGCAGTCAAGTATGTCTTATAGATAAGCTCCATACAAAAACATTATAACATTCTCGTGCGGTTGGGATGACGGGCTTGCGACTGGCTCGGCCTTGCGGCAGAGCAAGTTACGGCGCACGAAAATTTTAGGCTTGACAGGATTTCCGCAGGAGTGTGACCAAGATTGTTAGCCCAAATTGGCGATGGATTTCTATTCCCATCGCGGAGACTTCTCAAGTCCAAGGTTCGACGCCACCCAAAGAAGCGTGAGTTGCGGACTGGGCGTCCGCAACTCACGCCTCAACTATTTTAGATCGCTGCTATGCCATTAAACCCGGCGGCCTCGGAGAGATCTCCGACATCGCCCAGGCTAGTAAGTGTCCCATCCTGATTGATGCCAAAAACGCTGACGCTGCCTGTGCCCGAATTCAGCGTGTAGAGGTATTTGCCATCCGAACTGACGGTAATATCCAGGTTCGTGCTTCCGCTCGGGTTTGTTCCCACTACTGTTCCCGACACAGGTGTCAACGCTCCGGCGGAACTGATCGCAAACCCGGAAATCGTAGACGACGCAGAGTTCGACGTGTAAACGAATCGACCATCCGGAGTGACCGCCAGCCAGCACGTTGCCGCTCCTAAGGTCGGGACGCTGGTGCTAACGGCAGAGATCGTTCCATTCGCAATTACCGTGTAGGACGAAATTGCAGACGCATTCGTACCTCCCGTAGGACCAGTCTCAGCTACAAGAGCGGTCCCGTTCGGTGCAAACAACACCGCAAATGCTCCTGGGCCCGCACTCGGATTGACTACGATCGGACCCAGAGTGCCATCGATTTGAATATGAAACGCATCAATGTTATTGGTCAGCTTTTCCGTCACCAGCAAGAACTGCCCGTCGGGGCTAAACGACAGCGACGCCGCTCCCGAGTTTCCGGTGCTCAGAAAAGCGATCGAGTCCGCAATCGGCTTTAAGCTCCCATCGCTACCGAGCCGGAAACCCACCACGCTGCTCGCACCACCGGCATTCACCACGTAAACCAGGTTTCGATGCTGAGCCACCGCTACCGGCTCGCTGCCTCCGCACGGTACTTTTTCCAGCAGAGACAGACTCGCACCCTGCACCCGGAACACCGAAATATTCCCGCTGCCCGCGTTCACCGCGAACACCAGAGTGTGGCTATCGCTAAGCGTCAGCGACCCCTGCGATCCCAACGGATCCGTGACCCCGCCGCTGCCCCGGCCTCCAGTTGCAAATTTTCTACCTTCCTGCAGCGAGCCATCGGTACTTCGTTTATAGGCGACAATTTCATTCTTATCGGCCGCATTCGTCATTACGAATACTGCGCCAGCGCTACCGTTATTAGCTTGGGCTTTACTACGGGCTGGCAATACTGCACTCATTGCCAACACAGCGGTCAACAGAACATGGGAAGTCCTGAACATTGAAAGCTCCTTGTATTCGAAAATTGCGCCAGCAAGCACCAATCGGAAACGACAATCAAGAGCGGTGACAGTCTTCCCCACCCGCGCGCCGCGCTCAAGCTAAGAGCATTGAGCCCTGGAGAAGTTTCAAGCCGCAGCACGATACCTAAATTTAGTTGTGGATTTCTGATTTGAAACGAAACACGGAACAGAAGCGGACCTTCATTGGTCTGAGAAACTCAGGCAACAGTAGCGCAATCCAGTGAATCGTATACAAGCGCATTGAGGACAAACTGATGAAAGCTCCATTCCTGCTCGGCCGCATTCTGTTCGGCGGCTTTTTTCTCTACAACGGAATCAATCATCTCCGCAACGTAAAAGCCATGGCGCCATATACCGAATCCAAAGGCGTGCCCGCTCCCGAGCTCGCCGTGAAACTCTCCGCCGTCCCGCTGATCGTCGGCGGAGCCAGCCTGCTGCTCGGCGTAAAGCCCAAGCTAGGAGCGCTCGCCATCCTCGGCTTCCTCGCCGGAGTCTCTCCCATCATGCACGACTTCTGGCGCATTAAGGATGCCGACGAGCGTAACCAGAACATGATCGACTTCATGAAGAACCTGGCCCTCGCTGGAGGTGCGTTGGCCCTTATGGGCGTCGACGAACCGTGGGAGGCCAGCATCCCAGCGAAACAGCCCACGCTCGCCGCCAAAGTGCGTAAGCTTGGCCGCAAAATAGCGGCCTAGCCGCGAGGTGAATGATGGACGAAAAGATCGTGCAGCAGATACTCGACGAGTTGCTTTCTTCCTTCGAACCTCTCGATACTAAGAACGCCGCCCTTTTGCTATTTCTAAAAGCCAAAGGAATAGCTACTGACGAGGAACTTGCACCTTTCCTCGAACAGGCAGGAAACGCGAGTAGTGTCAGATGGCTTGCCGCCAAGGTTAGGATAGGTAGCCTGATCTCTTCCGCAATGAAATCCGCAGAACAGATTGGCGAAACCGACAAAGGGAAGAGCACGCCGAAGAGACCCAAGCCAGCCGCGGACACTAGCAAAGAAACAGCTCAGACGAAAGAGGCGGAAGTAGACGTTCAAACCGTCCAAGGTGCGGACGATAATTCGAAATCCGAAGATCCTAGCCCCGCGGTTGCAGAGAAAAACGAGAACAAGAAGGAGACCAGGAGCGCCAACACGGATACGAAGGAAATAGCGAAAGAAGATGCGGCCTGATTCCCACCTCTACTCTTTCACCCCCAACTGCCAAAACAGAAACGAATAAACGTCCGTGTACTCTTCAATCTGCTTGGTCACAGGTTTCCCTGCGCCGTGCCCCGCCTTGGTCTCGATCCGCAATAAAATTGGACGCGTGCGGCTCGTCCCATTCTTTGCCTCCGCCTGCATCTCCGCCGCCATCTTCTTCGCGTGCATGGGATCGACGCGCGTGTCCGTATCCGCCGTCATAAATAGGATCGCGGGATACTCCTCACCCGCCTTCACGTGGTGATAGGGCGAATAGGCATAGAGCCACTTGAACTGCTCTTCATTGTCGGAACTCCCGTATTCGGGAATCCACAACTTCGCAATCTGAAATTCCTGATAGCGCAGCATGTCGAGCAGCGGAACCTGGCACACCACGGCACGAAACAGGTCGGGACGTTGCGTGATCATCGCGCCCATGAGGAGGCCGCCGTTCGACCCTCCTTGAATGGCCAGATGATCCTTGTCCGTGTATTTTTCCGCGATCAGATGTTCCGCAGCTGCGATCATGTCGTCGAAAACATTCTGCTTCTTGTCGAGCATGCCGGCGCGGTGCCAGTCCTCGCCAAACTCCGCGCCGCCGCGCAGGTTGGCGACGGCGAAGACGCCGCCGTGCTCCATCCATAGATACGCCGTGCGGCTGAATGAGGGCGTGAGGCTCACGTTAAACCCGCCATAACCCGTGAGCAGCGTGGGATTCTGCCCGTCTTTCTTCAAACCTTTTTTATTGACGATGAACATTGGCACCGGCGTCCCATCCTTCGAATGGAACCACTCTTGATTCACTTCATACGCCGAGGGGTCGATCGAAGGCGCGTCCACCTTGGCCCAAAGGGTGGTCGCAAAAACTGTGCCCGCAGCAAAGTTTCCGTTGGCGGTTTTCGCGTGTATGGGATTCAGATCGATGCGGTAGATGCTGGGTGGAACCGTGAAGGAGAAGAATCCAAAAAAAATCTCATCGCGATTCCATTTTCCCTCCGATGCAAACACCGTACCCAGGGCGGGAAGGGGAATTTCGCTGACCTGCTTTCCATCAATATCGAAAATCTTCAATTGTGAAGTTGCATTCTGCTCGTACTGCGCAAAAATTTTTCCGCCCCACAACCCCACGCCCTGCAAAACGGAACCTGTCTGTGGAATGAGTTCCTTCCAATCGTCGCGCTCATAGTCGCCGGCTTCAGCTACAAACAGGCGGTAACGCGGCGCATCTTCGTTGGTGGTGATGTAAAGCCTTCCGTTGTATACCGTCCCGCTATAAAGAAAATTCTTTCCGGTGGTGATGCGGGTGGGTGGCGTGCCTTTTTTCAGGTCCATTAAGAACAGTTCGGTCTTGGTCCATCCCTGCTCCACCGTGATCAACAGCAGGCGGCCATCGTTGTCGAGACTCACGTTTGGCCAGTCTTCAGGGTCGCGCCCCTCGCCAAAAATCAGCGGATCGGTTGCCGGATCTCTTCCCAGTTCGTGATAGAAAACGTGGCGGTTGTACATCTCCTGGCCTTCGGGCACGTCACCCTTGTTCGGATACCGTGTGTAGTAAAAGCCGGAGTTGTCGTGCGTCCAAGCAATGCTGGCGGCGCGCGTGCGCTCAATCGTATCCGGCAGCAGCGTGCCGGTCTTGGTTTCGACGATGTGCAGCGTGCTCATCTCCGAACCGCTGGGCGAGGTTCCGTAGACCAGATATTTTCCATTCTCTGAAGGCTGGTACCAGTCGAGCGCGATGGTGCCATCCGCCGCCAGTTGGTTGGCATCGAACAGAACCCGATCTTTTCCTTCCACGCCTTCGCGCACATAGACGATGGGCTGGTTCTGCATGCCTTCGCGCCGGGTGTAGAAATAATATTTCCCGCCAATTTCGGGCGGAGTGATGCTGCCGATGCTGAGCAGTTCGGTCAGCCGCTTCTGGATCGCCTCCCGTCCCGGCAGAGGATCGAGCAGCGCCCGGGTGTACTCCATTTCTCCTTCCACCCACTTCTGCGTATCCGCACTCTTTGCGTCTTCCAGCCAGCGATAGTTGTCCACGATCTTTGTACCGTGAAAAATCTCATTGAGTGGACGCTTTTCCGCCTTGGGAGGCGCTGCCGGTTTGGCATCGTCGGCCGCATAGACAGCGCCCGCCGGAACAAAGAGGGAAGCAAGAGTCAAAGACAAACCGAAGAACAAACGCATACCTCCAGACATAAACACCTCGCGGGAAACCCGTCACTAAAGCTATTCTATAGCGCAGTTCCTAGCGCTCGGGCCGCTTCAACCAACTGCCTAGCCTACCAAAAACGCAGTCCGAGCGAATTGCGTTCACTGGCAGATCGCCGCTTTGACTCGGGCATGAGCATGGTGGTAGTTTCGCGTTCGAGAGGAGCGCGCATCGAAATGGATCGCCGGAATTTCATCAAGAATGCGCTGGTCACTGGCGGCAGCGCGCTGCTTGCCAACCGGGGGTTCACCGCTGGAACTTCCAGTTATCAGCAGCAGGTTCCAGGTGCGGTTGCGCCCGCCGAGATCGATAGCGCCCACTTTCCTAGTGAATTCCTCTGGGGCATGGCTTCTGCGGCTTATCAGGTGGAAGGCGCGTGGAACGTCGACGGAAAGGGAGAATCCAACTGGGACCGTTTCTCTCATATCGTGGGTAAAGTCAAAGGCGGCGCGACTGGTGACGTTGCCTGCGATCAGTACCACCAGTACAAAGAAGACATCGCTATCCTCAAGCGTCTGAATCAGAAAAGCTACCGCTTCTCGACTTCGTGGTCGCGAATCCAACCTGCAGGCACAGGAGCGGTCAATCAAAAGGGCATCGACTATTACAGCCGTCTGACCGATGCCTTGCTGGAAGCGGGCATACGTCCGTTCTGCACAATTTACCATTGGGATCTTCCGCAAGCGCTTGAAGACCGAGGCGGATGGCCGAAGCGCGATCTTGCCGGTTACTTTGCCGATTTTGCGGGGCTTCTGGCGAAAAACCTTGGTGATCGTGTCACCACCTGGGCTCCCTTCAACATGCCGTGGACCTTTACCTATTACGGTTACGGCATTGGCGTCTTTCCTCCGGGCAAGGCTGATTTCGAGCAGTTTCTCAAAGCAGCCCACACCGTCAACCTGGCGCAGGGCGAGGCTTTCCGCGCGATCAAGTCGGCATCATCCAAGGCAACCGTGGGCAGCGCTTATGGGATGGCTCCAGCTTATCCAAAGACCGACAGTGAAGCCGATCGCGCTGCCACCGCGCGCTACCATGCCATGAATAATCTTTATTTTCTCAACACTGCGATCCATGGCGAGTACCCGAAGGCTTTCGTGGGCGCCACGCCGTATGAAGCGATGGGGTTCAAGGCGGGTGACGAGAAAATTATGAAGGTTCCACTGGATTGGCTCGGATTTCACTATTACACGCGCCGTGTCGTCTCCAATGCCGTGGGGAATTCTCAGCCCGGGAATGCGGGCCACTTCGGTACGGAAACGGAAGGAGAAGGCGGCTCGGCGAGCCGCGATCCCTTGACCCAAATCCATGTCGAGATGCCGACCGAAGGCCCGCTGACCGAAGCGGGGCTGGAGATATGGCCGCGGGGTATTTATGACCTCGTGATGCAGATCTCGCGCGAGTATAACCACCCCATCATTCAGATCAGCGAGAATGGCTGTTGCTATCTTGACGGGCCCGACGAAAGCGGCCGTGTTCCCGACGCGCGCCGTATCGACTTTCATCGCCAGATCCTGGCGGAATTGGCGCGCGCGATCGCCGCCGGCGCCAGAGTACGCGCGTATCATGCCTGGAGCTTAGTGGATAACTTCGAGTGGACGGATGGCTATACGCAGCGGTATGGGCTTACTTATGTAGATTTCCGCAGCCAGAAGCGCACCGTAAAAGACTCCGGCCTGTGGTATGGACGCGTTGCCGCCGCGAACCGGCTGGATGTGTAGCGCAGTGGATGTGCTCATGTGCTAACCCAACGCCGCCCGATTGCAAGTGGTCGAGGTCTGGTGAATGGCGCGGCAGATGGCCGGGCCATCATCGTCAAAACAACAATCGATCGCACCTGCATCCATGGCCTCGGTCCACATCATGTCGTCCGGCGTGTGGTGAGTGCAAATAATTTCCATACCCAACTGACGGCGCAGGTGGACGATTTCTTGAAAGGTTACCAAGCCCAGGTCCAGGACTCCGATGGGGATGGGAAACTGAGATGCCAGCGCTTGAAGTTCTGGCAGCGACTGCACAACAAACACAGCCTCAGAGACCGACTTGAATCCGGAGACAAGATTCTCCGCGCGCGCCGGATCGTTCTGCAGAATTACGATCGCGTTGTGCATATGGCAACTCCTTCAGGCCAGCTAGGTCTTAGGTCTCAAGTCTTAGGTATTAGGTCAAAACCCTAAGACCTAACATCTAGGACCTAATACCTTCGAAACCGCGACGCCGCGAACACGTCCCGTCCGCGCGGCGGCGTTACCAAGCCGATCGCAAGTCGCTGGATGTGCCCCCGGCGGCGGGAACGTAGCATTTCAGCGTGTAATCCATCACCATGCGATCGGCATTGAAGCGCCAGCCGAGTGTGCGGATGGTCCGCTTCATGCGCTTGATCCAGCCGCGTGGGAGGCCGTCCCGATCCCGCTGGTAGTACAACGGAATCACCTCTTCCCGGAGGGCGCGGTGAAGATCCTCTCCGTCGCGCTGGTCATGGACGTTCATATCGGAGTGGGTTCTGCCTGTGCCGATGGAGAATCCGTTCATGCCATCGTAGGCCTCGGCCCACCAGCCATCGGGAACCGAAAGATTCAGTCCTCCATTCAAGACGACCTTTTGACCGCTTGTACCCGACGCCTCGAGGGGACGGCGCGGATTGTTCAGCCAGACATCGACGCCCTGCACGAAATAGCGCCCGACGTTAATGTCATAGTCTTCGACAAATACAAACTTATCGGCGAAGCGCGGATTACGCATCAATTCGGCAATCTGCTGCAGAACTTTTTTACCGCCCTCATCATGGGGATGCGCTTTACCGGCAAAGACGAACTGCACCGGGCGTTTGGGATCGTTGACCATGGAGGCCAGGTTCTCGATGTCGGTCAGAATCAGGTTGGCTCGCTTGTAGGTGGCGAAGCGGCGGGCAAATCCGATGGTCAACGCATCTGGGCTGAGTACGCCGCCGAGTCTCTGCAAAACCTCGCGGGATTCGGAGCGGCGCCGGGCTTGTTCGACGGCGCGGCGGCGCACAAACTCGAGAAGCTGCGATTTAAGGCTAAGGTGCGTCTCCCAGAGTTCGCCGTCATCCACGTTCTCAATGTTTTCCCAGGTGCGAGCGTCGCTGCTGCGCTGGTGCCAATTGGTACCGAGATGGCGGTCGTAAAGGCGGAACATCTGCGGGGCGAGCCAGGACGGAACATGAACTCCGTTGGTGATGTGCCCGATGGGAACTTCATCTTCCGGCTTGCCGGGACAGAGCCCAGTCCACATCGCGCGCGAAACTTCACCGTGCAGGGCCGACACCGCGTTGGCGCGGCGTGAAAGCCGGAGGCCCAGGACGGTCATGCAGAACGTCTCCTGCTGGTTGCTGGGCTTCTCCCGTCCCAGTCCCATCAGGCTGTCCGGAGAAAGACCTAGTTCTTCGCGCAGAGGTCCCAGATGTTCTTCGATCAGATTCGCATCGAAGCGATCGTGACCGGCGGGCACGGGGGTATGGGTGGTGAAGACCACTTCGCGGGAGACGCGGGGCACGGCGACATCGAAGCCGATGCCTTCATCCTGCATGCGGGTGCGAAGCGCTTCCAGCACGGCAAATCCGCTGTGCCCTTCATTCAGGTGCAACACGCCCGGCGTGATGCCCATGGCGGTGAGGGCGCGAAAACCTCCAACGCCGAGTACCAACTCCTGCCGGATTCGCGTGCGCGCGTCTCCGCCATAGAGGCGGGAAGTGAGCGCTCTGTCATCCGGAGCATTCCCTTCTACATCGGAATCGAGGAGAAACAAGTCGCAGCGTCCAACTTTCACCCGCCAGACTCTGGCATGAATAGAACCGCTGCGGGTTTCGATTTTCACCGTGACTGGCTGGCCGTTCTTGCCAATCGCGATCTGCAAGGGTAGTTGACTGACGTCGGTCTCCAGATATTCTTCCTGCTGCCAACCGTCGCGATCCAGACGCTGGCGAAAATATCCTTGCCCATAAAACAGGCCGATGCCGACGAGCGGAATGGCGAGATCGGACGCGCTCTTAATATGGTCGCCGGCGAGGACGCCGAGGCCGCCCGAATAAACGGGAAGCGATTCGTGAATTCCGAATTCGGCGGAAAAATAGGCTACCGGACACGGGCGCAAGACCCCGGCATGCCTTGTTCCCCAGGTACGGTCTGCCTGTAAATATTCCTGCAACCGGCGATACGCGTAGTTAATGCGGCTGTGCAGTACCAGTTCCGCGCAGCGACTCTCCAGCTTTGCGAGCGGAAACTCCGACAGCAGCGAAACCGGATTCTGATTGAGCTGTCTCCAGCGTACCGGGTCGAGATCGCGGAACAAGCTTACGGCATCGTGGTCCCAACTCCACCAAAGGTTGCGAGCCAGCGCCCAAAGACGTTCCTGCGCGGGAGCGATGAAGCGATCCAGCGTTCGCGCTTCGCTCACCACCGGCGCCACCTGGGCCGCGGCCTGGGCCAGCATGCGAATCTCATCTTCGCGGAAAATCCGAGGCTCGATAGTTTGAACTACCAGAACGCCCTGCAGAACGCCTCGGTCGATGAGTGGAACTCCGAGGAACGACTGGTAGGCATCTTCGCCGGCCTCCCGGAAATACTTGAAGCGCGGGTGATTGTGCGCCTGCTCGACGGCGACGGGCCGCACCTGTTCCGCGACCAGGCCGGCCAATCCTTCGTGGATGGCCATGCGCAGATTGCCGATACAATCCCGCTGCAGGCCCACGGTTGCGGCCAGCACCAGATTTGCCCGGTCGGGTTCGAGCAGATACGCCGAACAGACTTCCGTCTGAAATCGTTTGGCGATCAATGCGACGACGTTCATCAGAGTCTCGGCGGGTTGGCCCTCCTCCGCCGCAAGGTTGGCGATCTCCTCCAGAGTGAGGACGTGCGTGACCTCGCGCGCGTGGCCAGTCACACCCGACTCTTCAACTCCGTTGCGATTCTCTTCCAATTCCAGGCTCTCAGGTTCCATTCTTAATCTTATTCTGACCTTTCTGTTTTTGGGCAGTACTCTTGGTCACGTCCGGTCGGAGCATCTACTTGGACATCTCCGCCAGCTTAAACGATCATGTGGCGGTTCACGATGAGAAAGGGCGCTTTGTCAGTGCGCAAGAAGGTTCAGCCAAGCACACGCCACCAATCGTATCGCGTTTTCAGCGCGCTCCTCCTGCCCCCAAAATAACTCTAGGTGCGCACGCACACCGAGTCCAATCGAAATTACTGATGGTAGTCATAAGGCTTGGCGAGAATGACTCGCCGCGGCCAAAGAAATTTCGCTGGGCCCGTTTCTATTGAGTTCCCCGTGCAGATTAGGTGACGGTTGGTTTCCAGCCGCGAGCGGTGAAGCAGTCGGCTACTGTTTCAATGTCCCGGTCCAGTTGAGGATGACTTCCTGAGGGCGCGACTGGCCTCCGCTTAGCGCCTTCAGAGCAGGAAATCGCTCGCCGGGCGCGACCGGTCCGAGGGCGGTGAATTCGTTAACGTGCATGGGCAGCGCAGTCGGCGCTCCAAATTGGAATGTCTCGACGTTTTGAATTGCCACGACCATGAGTTTATCCCCAATGGTGTAGTAGATCTGCTTGCCATCCGCGCTCCACGAAGGGGAACTGCCGCCCCCATTGGAGACCTGCCACTTCCCTCCGGGTCCGGGAAATGCGGTCACATAGACTTCATACCTGCCCGACTCGTCGGACATGTAGGCGAGCCATTTACCGTTCGGAGACAAAACAGCGCTGGCTTCATTGGCCGGCGATTGCAGGAAAGGAGTCAATTTCCTATCGCCGTTCAGATCGAAATAGTAAACGTCCTGCCGCGTGGCATTGTTCTGCACCATCAGGAAAAGATAGCGGCCATCGGACGACCAGCTGCTCACCGTGCCAAAGGCCTTGGGCGTCTCCAACGTCTCATGATTGCCGGAACCACTGGTGGGCTGGATCCAGATTCCGGCTGAGCCCGTGCCTGCGATGGTGCCGACCGCGACCCTCTTTGCGTCCGGAGAAAATGCGTACGTAACCATGGGTGCGTCGGCGAACGTGCTGCGCGACACGGTGTTCCGGGCGGGGTCGACGACCCAAACGTCTCCCTTGCCGGTGTCAGGATCGGGGCGCACGAGTCCGACGAGGGAGCCATCGCGGGAGGCTCGTGGCGTCTGATAAAGGCCGGTCTCGCCAAAGCGTGCTATTTCTTTGCCGGTGCGGTCCACCCACACAGGCTGAGTCTTCTGCAACGCTCCGTGACGGAAGACGAGCGTGCCGTGGGCGGCGGTGAAGGCAGCCAGGTCGCGAGCGTTCCAGTAGTCGAGCTTCTCGGCTACGGGCGTGGGATCGCCGCTGAACTTGAGCGATTTTGGATCGAAGCGCTGCGCCACCAGCACAGTTTCCCGCAAATACAGCAGGTAGCCGTCGGAATACTGCACATTCGAGGCGCTCTGCAATATCTGGCGCGGCTTCTCGCCGGAGAGCGATGCACCATAGAGCGAGCCTACGCCCAGGTTACCGGCCGTGGTCACCGCCGCCAACGCCTCGCGATTAATAAACAGGAAGTGATCGCCATCGGGTAGAAAGTATGGGTTGCGATGGGTCCAACCCGGCTGTGCTTCGGTGATCTTCTCGGGCACGCCACCGCCTTCGGGTACCTTGTACAAGGGTTCACGAATGTTCGGAGTGAAGATGATGACTCCGCGCGGACTCCACGATCCTCCGCGGCCCTCCGGCGCATCGCACAGCACCTGCACCGGTCCGCCGGCCAGCGCTACTTTTTTCAGTTTCCCCGCCGAAAAGAACCCAATGTATTTGCCATCGGGCGACCAGAAGGGAAATGTTGGCCGCTCGACTTCTTCCACTTGGTGCAATGCCGCGGTGGCTACGTCGCGCACCCATAACTTTGTTTCGGAAGCGTCGCCGGTCAGGAATGCGAGTTTGGAACCATCCGGGGAAAGCGTCGGCGCACCAGCCTGAACCGCGGCAAATTCCGTATCGACAGGCGCGAGCCAGGATGCGGTCATCGGGCGGCGTGCGTCTTCAAGCTGGGAGCGAGTTGACAGGAAAATAGCGAGAGCTACAGCACAGAGAACCCAACCCACGACGGCGGCAATCAGCAAGGTGCGCTTCTGCACTACACGGCGAGCGCGAATCTGGGCGGGGGCAGCCAACTGGCTGGCAGACGCCTCGGCGATCCACTTCAATTGCAGCTTCAAGTCGTGCACGGTCTGGAAGCGCTCTTCCGGATCCTTGGCCAGGCAGGACTTAATGACTTGCTCGAGCGCTGGCGGCGACATAGGCTGCACCATAGAAATCGGCGGTGGCTCCGATGCTAGAATCGCCGCCACGAGGCTGGCCTGGCTCTTTCCCGTAAAGGCACGCTTGCCCGTCGTCATCTCATAGAGCACGGCGCCCAGCGCGAAAATGTCAGAGCGGGCATCGGCTTCTTTGCCTTCGGTCTGCTCCGGGGACATGTACTGGAACGTCCCCACGATCATGCCGTGCGCGGTAAGCGGCTGATCGGCCGACGGGTGGGAAATCGTCATGGTCAGACTGGAGGCCAGTGACGGGCCCGCCAGAGTGGCTTTGGCCAGGCCGAAGTCCAACAGCTTCGCTCCGGTCTTGGTGAGCATCACGTTTCCCGGTTTCAAGTCCCGATGCACGACTCCGCTCTTGTGCGCTCGCTCCAGGCCTTCACAAATCTCGATACCGTATTTCAGCACCTGCTCGGTGGGCAGCGGACCTTTTCGCAAGCGATCGGCCAGGGTCTCGCCTTCGAGAAACTCCATGACCAGGAAATCGATGCCATCCTGATGGCCGATATCATGCAGCGTGCAGATATTGGGATGGTTCAGAGAAGAGATAGCCCGCGCTTCGCGGTCGAAACGCTGCTTGGCTTCTGGATTGTCAGAAAGATGACCCGGCAGGATTTTGACGGCGACCGTGCGTTCGAGGCGAGTGTCCCGCGCTCGATACACTTCTCCCATACCGCCAGAGCCTAGCGGAGACTGAATTTCATACGGCCCAAGTTTGGTGCCAGAGGCGAGCGACATGGGTGCGGGGCCATTATAGCCTGAGGCAGCGGTTGCCGCGGGGCGATCCCAGGATCGGGTCGAGCAACTGCTACCCACGTTCGCGGATTTTCCGAAACTGATTTGTGATTGAGGGCTTCGGCTGGAAAAGCGAAGCGTGTCGCAATTATCCGACATCACATGATTACTTCTGTGCGGTTGTTCCAACCTCTTTCTGGTATGCGGCAGTGAGTGTGCCTTTGCTCTTGGCGATCGGCAGCAGAGTGGGATAGAACTGGACAAACGTGGTGTCCACGGCCGCGTGGGCGGCATGGCAACTATAGCAATCCGCCGACACTGGAATCATTTTGGCGGTTTTGCCGTCATCAAAGCCAAAGAAGGCCCACTTGCCCGGAATTCGCGCTTCGTCTTTCACATGCACTTCGATCCCCATGACCTCACTGCCCTGGTAGTTGCCTTTCTGGTTAATCGAGCCCTTCCCCTGCGCGCCGCGCGCTTCGAGCACGAGCATGGTTTTGTCAGGCCAAGTACCCGTCTCGACAAATGCCTTGTACGCCTCAGGATTTACAAAGACATTGTCGAACATATGGTGATCGCCCATCTGCAGGGCAGGGTTGTAACTCATGTCGAACCCGGTGGTGAGGTACACCCAATCCCGATAGTGTTCGGGGAGCTTGAGTTGTGCGTCGCTGGTATATTCCGGGCCCGAACTCGGCGCCATCGCGATTTGTGAGAAGGCGGCCACGGAAAAGGGAACCATCGCAAGAAGTAATACGGTCTTCGCTTTGGTGAGCATGCGAGCAGTATCCATCCGAGCGCGTTAGCGGGCTAGACCAGTTACTGCACGGCTGCGGCGATTGGCTGCATTTTTGGCTGTTCTGGTAGAGACGTAGAATACGATCTGCAGTATGGAAACGAACTACATCCTCTCCTATTCGCACCGATGGGTGTGGATTGCATCGATTTGGTTCGGCTTCGGACTATTTGATGCGACGCAGACCGTTTTCGTCATGCGCGCGGAAGGCATGCACCACGCCTGGGTGTACCTGTTCGTGACAACGGTCCTTTCGTGGCTGCCGTGGGCTTTGGCGACGACGATGGTGATGCGCCTCGGGCGCCGGTTTCCGCCGGTGAAATTGAGACCCTTCTTGACGTGGCCCGCACACGCCGCCGCCTGCGCCACCATCGGGCTGGTTTTCGCGGCCTGGACGGCCTGGCTGGAAGTACTGTTCAACCCTTATGCCAACTCTTCGCCTCCCCCGCCGTTCGCGCAACTTTGGCTCGACAAGTTTGACAACGGGATTCTCTCATTCCTCGTGCTGTACGCCGCTATCCTCACGATCGGCTATGTTTTGGATTCGAGAGAGCGCTGGGCTTTTCAACAGACCGAGGCCGCGCGACTTAACGAGCAGCTCGCCAAGGCCCAACTGAATGCCCTCCGGCGGCAAATTGAACCGCACTTTCTGTTCAATACGCTGAACGCTGTCGCTGGTCTGGTGCGCGAGGGAAGAACTGATGCGGCCGTGAGCATGATTGCGGGGCTGAGCGACTTTCTGCGCCGGGTCTTAGAGGACTCCACCCGACAACAGGTGCCGCTGGGAGAGGAGATTGAGTTCGCACAAAAGTATTTAGACATCCAGAAGGTGCGATTTGCGGAGCGCCTTCAGCTCAGCGTGGATGTCCCCAGGGAACTCTATCGAGCTCAAGTTCCCACTCTGATTCTGCAACCCATGGTCGAAAACGCGGTCAAACATGGCATTGCGAAACGAGCGCAGGGAGGGGCGATTCGGATTGCTGCGTCTCGCCGTAATGGGATGCTAACCCTCAGCGTCTGCAACGATGGTCCCAGCCTCCCTGCAGACTGGGAGATAACTCGCTCCGGAATCGGCATCTCCAATGTGCGCACCCGTCTGCAAAGCCTATACGGAGACGCCTTCCAGTTGAGCATGCGGAATCAAGACGCGGGAGGTGTGGAGGTATCGGTTTCCCTGCCCTTCGTGGTTCCCCCGCCCGTCAAGGAGGGTTGATTCGTGTACGCGGGAGAACGTCCCAGGAAAATACGTGCGCTGGTGGTGGACGATGAACCACTCGCCCGCAGCAATCTCACCGTGCTGCTGCGGCTTGATCCGGAGATTGAAATCGTCAGTGAATGCGGATCCGGCATGGAGGCGTTGGCGGAGATTCGCAATTCGAAGCCGGATTTGGTTTTCCTCGACGTTCAGATGCCGGAATGCGACGGGTTTGATGTCCTCGAAATGTTAGGCGGAGATCGACCTCCCGCAGTCGTCTTCGTTACGGCTTACGATCAATACGCGCTGCGGGCTTTCGAATCAGGAGCGCTCGATTACCTTTTGAAGCCGTTCGACAATGCTCGATTCGATCGGGCGCTCGGTCGTGCTAAGGAGAGAATTGCGAATGGCAGGAATCCGCCGCGAACAATAGAGTGGCTATCCGTTAAGAGCGCCGGACAGGTCTCGTTTCTGAAGATTTCCGAGATCGATTGGATCGAGGCTGCGGACTACTACTCATGCTTGCACGTGGGCGGCAAAACACACCTCCTACGCCGCAGTATGTCGGAGCTGGATCAAGAGTTGGATCAAGATGCCTTTTGCCGCATTCACCGTTCGACCATCGTTAAACTGGATCGGGTCCGCGGTCTAAAGCTCAACGAGAATGGCGAGTACGACGTACTGCTCGACAATGGAACCAGACTTCGGTTGAGCCGACGCTACCGTAAGCAACTGCAATCTCGCCTGAACGTTCGCGGCGTGAATTCTTCCTGATTCCTTCTCAAGACACCTGTAAGGCTTATCTCCGTTCAGGACTTCGATTCCAGCTCAAGCGCCTTACCCTTCAACCGCAGCTCCCGTCCCATTGCATCGAATTCGTAGTCGGCAAAGCGCTCAAGCGGCCGGAACTCTATGCAAATTCTTGCGCACTTTCTTCGCAATTCATCGGTTAGCCACTCTTTAGAATTCTTAAGAATTTCGTGAGGACATTCAAGAGGGGATGATATAGACTCCTCGTCCGACGGCCACTGGTAAGCCTTTCGCAGTTCCACAGCACCACGAGCCAGCTAGCTGTGCACGCAAATTTTTCTCCTTGGAGAGTCTCATGCGCCCATCGTCCTCTCGCGTAGCCGCACCCTGGATGACTGCCCTTTGCCTGGTTGCAACCCTCTTTAGCCTCAACAGCTTGGCCTCGGCGCAAGCGGCAGCAGGGCAAAAGCGTAAACTCTCGCAGCAATCGCTACTGAGCCAGCCTCCGCTGGCGAGTGTGGCCTCGGCGCGGAAGACGAAGGCTGCGGCACCACCGCCCACTACTACCGATACTTGGGCGGGCAAAGGCTCCAACATCGACTGGAGCAACGCCAGCAATTGGAACAATGGGGCGATCACAAGCGGCGAAGATATCCTGATTAATTTGACCTCTGCCGCCACGGACGTGGACACCAGCAGCATCCCCGCCATTGGCACTCTCACCCTCAGCAATGCGGGCGACTCTGCAACGATTCTGAACGGCGTTGCCCTGACGGTGGGTGGGAACATCAGCAACGCCGGGACCATCACGCTGGGCTCGGTAGGGAATGCGACGGAGCTGATCGTGGGAACTTCCGCAGGCGGGCAGAACATAACCCTAAGTGGCGGGGGAGCGGTGACGATGTCGAACAACGCCGCCAATTACATATTCGGGGGAGCGGGGACGGATACGCTAACGAACGAGGAGACGATCTCTGGGGCGGGGAACATTGGCAACGGACAGATGACGCTGGTGAACACGAGCACGGGGATCATCGATGCCAACGGATCGGCGGGGATGACGATTAATGTCAACGGAGGGATC
>Ga0182015_10000143_pt1 | contig 98108 bp, 80 predicted proteins | sample 712P3MmetaG_FD_120478 | JGI IMG/M metagenome (GOLD analysis project Ga0182015, IMG submission 120478) | Permafrost microbial communities from Stordalen Mire, Sweden - 712P3M metaG | ecosystem: Environmental > Terrestrial > Soil > Wetlands > Permafrost | place: Sweden: Stordalen | collected...
AGATACATGAAAAGGTGGAAATGCGTGTGCGCCTATGACGGGAGCGGATTTTCCGGCTGGCAGAGCCAGCCGAGCGGCGACTCAGTCCAGGACTGCATCGAGGCGCGGCTCGCCGCCGTGCTCGGGATCCGAGCGCGCATCCACTCCAGCGGACGGACGGACGCGGGCGTCCATGCCGCCGGGCAGGTCTTCCATTTTGACGCGGACTGGACCCATGGTCCAGGGAAGCTGGCCGCCGCGCTGAGGCACAGGCTGTCCAGGGCCATCCAGATCATCTCTGTTCGCGAGGCGTCGCCGGATTTCCACGCCAGGTTTTCCGCCAAGGCGAAGGTCTACGGCTACAACATCCACCTCGGGGACGCGGACCCGTTCACGAGGCCCTACAGCTGGTCGATCCTGAAGCCCCTTGACCTGCGGGCGATGAGGGCTGCTGCGAAGGTCCTGAGGGGCAGGCACGACTTCGGCGCCTTTTCCGCCCTGAACGGCGAGGAGCCGGGTGACGCTCCCGACACGGTCCGGGACCTCCGACGCCTTGAGGTGACGGCGCGGGGGAGGAATGTTAGGATCGTGGCCGAGGCCGACGGCTTTCTCTACAAGATGGTTCGCAGCCTCGTCGGGGCCCTCGTGGCGGCCGGTGAGGGCAAGCTCGCCGCCTCGGAAGTCCGAGACCTGCTGGCGTCGAAGGTGAGGACCGCGCGGGTCCAGACAGCCCCCCCGCAGGGCCTCTTTCTGAGACGCGTCCGCTACCGTTGAGCCGCGAATTCGGTTGCCTCAAACTCCCCGTTTGGGCATCGTTTCCTTCCCGCAAGCTCCATGCATTTCGACAAGCCGACGTACTCGGTCCGCAGGACGAAGAAAAAGGGCATCCCCGAGGGCCTTTACACGAAGGACCCTGTCACTGGGGATATCCTGTTCAACAAGGAGATCGAGGACAACCAGATGGTCGTCCCGAAGAGCGGGCACCATTTCCCGATCGGGGCGCGCGCCCGCATATCCAAGCTTCTCGACGCTGATTCATTCGTGGAGACCCACATGGATGTTCGGTCCGACGACCCCCTAAAGTTCGTCGACACGCAGCCCTATTCCGAGCGCCTCAAGCGCAACGCGAAGAAAAGCGGCCTGCCCGAGTCGGTCATCTGCGGGACAGGCGCGATCCACGGGATCCCCGTGGCGATTGCCGTCATGGATTTCCAGTTCTGCGGCGGCTCCATGGGCTCTGCCGCGGGCGAAAAGCTGACGAGGACGATCGAGGACGCTCTGGCGAAGAGAATCCCGTGCGTCATCTTCAGCGCTTCGGGGGGCGCCCGGATGCAGGAGGGTATATACTCCCTCATGCAGATGGCCAAGACGAGCGCGGCCCTGGGCAGGCTGGCGCTTGCCGGCATTCCCTACGTCGCCGTCCTCACAAACCCGACGACGGGCGGGGTTACTGCCAGCTTCATGACCCTCGGCGACGTGATCCTGGCCGAGCCGGGGGCGCTCATAGGTTTCGCGGGCGCGCGCGTCATCAAGGACACGACAAAGCAGACGCTTCCCGCCGGCTTCCAGACCGCCGAATTTCTCCTCAAGCACGGCCTGGTCGACCAGATCGTGAGCCGCACGGAGATGCGCGACCGCCTCAGGGACATCCTCGCGGCCCTTTACCTGAAGAAGGAAGCGGTCGCCGCGGGCGCCTGAGCCGTCCCCCTGTCAATGGCGACCGAATCGCTGCTGGCCGGATATCCGGCTGTTCAGGACTATCTCTTCGGCCTTAAGGCGGACGGCGTTAAGTTCGGCGTGGACAGGATGCGGATCCTCTCGGAAATGCTCGGCCATCCCGAGAGGTCGGTGCCCTGCGTTCACGTGGCCGGCACGAACGGCAAGGGCTCGGTCTCGGCCATGCTCGAATCCATCTTGCGCGCCTCGGGGATGCGGACGGGACTCTACACGTCGCCGCACCTTGTCCGGCTGGGTGAGCGGGTGCAGGTGAACCGTCAAATCCTCTCGGAGACGGAGATCGTCGACTATGTCCGCGAGCTGCAGCCGCTGGCCGACAGGATCGGGGCCGAGGGAGGCCCGGGCGACCGGCCCACGTTCTTCGAGTTCATGACGGCCATGGCGTTCCTCCAGTTCGCGCGCAGGTGCTGCGACTGCAGCGTGATCGAGGTCGGGCTCGGGGGGCGCCTCGACGCGACGAACATCGTCGAGCCCGAGGTGACCGTGGTCACGTCGATCGGCATGGACCACTGCGACATGCTGGGGTACACGCTTGCGGAGATTGCCGGCGAGAAGGCCGGGATCATCAAGCCCGGCCGCCCGGTCGTGATCGGGCGCATGCCGCCCGAGGCCGAGTCCACAGTCCGGGCGGTCGCGGCGTCCCAGGGCGCGCGCCTCGTTTCCGTCAGGGAGGAATTCGGGGACGACGTCGCCCGTTACCCGAGATCGAACCTCGAGGGCGACTACCAGAGGTGGAACGCGGCCACCGCGTCGCTTGTGGCGCAGCTTCTCCCCGAGAGGTTCAGGGTGTCGGCCGGTTCGATCGGGGCGGGACTGCGCGCCGTCGACTGGCCCGGTCGCTGGCAGCGCATACGGCTGGGCGGGCGGCTGGCGATCCTCGACTCCTCCCACAATCCCGAGGGCGCCGGCGTGCTCGACGCCAACCTTACCCGGCTGCGGACGGAGACCGGTCGCGCTCCCGTCGTGATCGTCGGGGCGCTCGGCGAGAGGAGGGCCGGGCCGCTGCTCGAGGTCCTTTGCCGCCATTCCCGGGAGCTCCACCTTGTCGTCCCCAACCAGTCGCGGGCGTCGACGCATGCCGAGCTGGAGGCGCTGGTCCCGGGCATCTTCGGCGGCAAGGTGATCCGCTCAACGGTGGAGGAGCTCTTCCCCGCGCCGCTAACCTGCAGCGCCGGCGGCCCGGATGACGTCATCGTGCTGACCGGGTCGATCTACCTCCTGGGCGAGGTTCTTTGCCGCCTCGAGCCGCACCTCGGTCCGGGCGAGGGCAGGCTCCAGGACTTTTGAGGGGCCGGGGGCCCCGGGACCTCAGAGAAGGATGAGCTCCGCGGTGGGCGGCACGTCCTTTATGATCTGGGACGGGCCCGGGCCGACGCCAAGGTAGCGCAGGTTTGGGAGGGCCGCAGGGCGCCCCTCGCCGGCATAGGCCACATCGAGGAGGCCCCGAACCATTCCGGCAACATAGCGGCGGGCGTTCACCGGCAGATCCGCGAAGTGGCGGACGTCCGAGATGTCCTCGGCCCATCCCGGAAACCGCTCATAGACCGGCCGAAGGGACTTGCGCACGGCCTCGTTTCGGGGGACGTGGGCGCATCGCTTCCCCTCGCTCGTCTCGTACGCGGTGCAGATGAGGAGGTCGCCCTTCCAGTCGCCGGACCACGTGAGCGCGTCGAGCTTGTTGATCATGAGATCCTGGAAACCGCCGTAGCGCAGGGCGTCGCCCTTCTCGACGGCGTCGTACCAGCCGACCATCCGCTGCCGGCCGGTGCTCGTGCCAAACTCGAGCTTCTTCAGCTTCGTGCCCAGGGGATCCGATTCCGCCATCTCGGTCAGGAAGGTGTGCGTTCCCACCTTGGTGTCGTAGGCCTTCGCGACTCCGAAGGTGTGGATCGGCTGGACGGGAATGTTGGCGCTCTCGAAGAATTCCGGCGTGTAGGTGTGGGAGGAGGTCGCCGAGAACCCGTGACGCTTGTCGAGCCAGTAGGCCTGCCCGAACTCGCCGACCACGGTGAAGCCGCCCCGGACCTCCCTCAGGACCAGCTCCCTGACCTCGCCGATGTTCCTCCGGAGCGCGGATCCGGCCTTCCAGTAGACGGCTGCCAGGCGCTCTATGTCGATTTCGAAGGGCCGCTTCCCCCGAAACTGGGAGAAATCGAACTCGTCCTTGCCAAAGACGCCGCCCGCGATCGTCTCCGCGTTCGCCCGCTGCTCGGCCTCCGTCAGCCGGTCGAAGAACCCGTCCCATGACGCCCCGCTCACGCGGTAGACATGCTGGATGGTCCGGCAGGCGCGGTCCACCCGCTGCGCCAGCTTCCGGGCGAAGAAGTTCGGGCCCGCCAGGAAATCCGAGAAGTACATCTGCCAGTGCCCCGTCTCCTCGCTGTAGGCCGCCGAGATCCCGCGGCCGGTCGACCCGCGGGACTCCTCGTTGAGGACATTGACCCGGTAGTCCTCCTCGGCGAGGTCCAGCAGGCGATGCGTCAGGTCGGAGATCATTGTCCTCTCGTCGATCAGGAGCCGGTCGAGGACCGAGTACCCCTTGGCCTCGAGCGGTCCCGCCTCCCAGAGGAACTTCCTCGGGTCCGCCACCACGCCGCTTCCGATCGCCAGGTGCGGGATCTCCCGCTCGACGACGCCGGACGGCAGCAGGTTCAGCTTGACCCCGGCGGCGGTATGGCCCGCATTGGCGCCCCCGTTAACCTTCATCACGACCGTCACCCGGGCGGGGGTTGAGCGCAGCTCCTCGACGATCTCGGGTATCAGGCGGCCCTTTCCCTCGTCACCGAGGGAAATGCCGACATCGGCTATGAGCCGGCTGGAAAAGGGTGGGAGTGCCATGTGTCTTTCGGCAACTGAAGTTCCGGACCCCTGTTGCAGGGGATTGAAATGGGGAGTCGCAGGCCGAGGGCAAGCCTCAACTGCCCCGGGAGCGCCGCGGTCATCCGTTGGCGCGCGTCGATACCTCGACCACGTCGTGCGGCGCAGCTTCCTTCTGGCCGGCGGGGCTCACGCGGGCGAAGCGGGCCTTGTCGCGCAGCGAGCGAAGCGTCTTTGCGCCCAGGTAGCCCATGCCGCTCTGCACGCCGCTGATGAGGCTGGTCAGAACCTCGTCGACCGACCCGCTGACCTCCTTGAGGGCCTCGATCCCCTCGGCGGCCACCTTTCGCGCGTCGTCCCTGTCTCGCCCGTACCTGGCGGCGCTGCCTGCCTTCATGGCCGCGAGCGAACCCATCCCGCGGTACTGCTTGTAGACCTTGCCGCCGATTTCCATGATCTCGCCGGGAGCCTCCCGGCATCCCGCAAGAAGGCCGCCGCAGATCACCGCATCCGAGAGCGTGAGGGCCTTGACGATGTCCCCCGACTTCGTGATGCCACCGTCCGCCAGGACCCGCACGCCCCGTTTCCGCGCCGATGCCGAGGCAACGTAGAGCGCCGTCAGCTGTGGGATGCCAACCCCCGCGACAATTCGGGTGGTGCAGATTGAACCAGGTCCCTGGCCCACCTTCACCGCATCCGCCCCGCAGTCGGCGAGGAACTCGACGCCGGCGCCGCTCGTCACGTTTCCCGCAATCAGGGTGAGGGCCGGGAAGGCCTGGCGCACGAGCTTGACGACGTCGCCCACGCCGGAGGTGTGCCCATGCGCGGTCGAGACGGCCACGGCGTCGACATGCTCGTCGACCAGGCTCTGGACGTGGGAGAGGATGGCCTCCCGGTCGAGGGCGCCCCCGGGCAGGCGCTTGGGCGAGAGGGCCGCCCCCACCACGAGCCGGAACTGCGAATCGCGCGCGGGCTTCCTTCGCGACTTGATCTCGCCGGTGATCCTTTCCACGTCAGACGCCGTCACCAGGCCGTGAAGCCGGTCCTTCCTGTCGACGACGAGCATCTTGTTGATGCCGACGTTTGCGGTGAAAAACTTGTCCGCGGCGCTGATCGGATCCTTTGAGACGTCGGACTCGACCTCGGTCTTGAGCTGCGAGCGTGGAGTCATGACATCCGCCACCCTCTTCGAGCGGTAGCGCTCCTTCACCACGTTGCCGGAGAGGAGCCCGCACAGGCGCCCGTCGGAGTCGACGACCGGGAAGGTCGAGAAGCTGTAGCGCTTCTCCTCGATGGTCGCCAGAAGGTCGCCGATGGTGATCGTGGGCGCGACCGTGATCGGGTCCTGGATGAGGCCGTGGATGTGGCGCTTGACCCGGGCGACCTCCTTCACCTGGTCCTTCGGGGGCATGTTGTAGTGGATAAGGCCCATGCCTCCGTTCAGCGCCATTGCGATGGCCATCCTCGTCTCGGTCACCGTGTCCATGTCCGACGAGATGATGGGGATCTGGAGGCTCAGGGAATCCGAGATCGACGTGGAGGTGTCGGCGTCCTTGGGGAGGATCTCCGAGTACAGCGTCGCCAGCGTGACGTCGTCAAACGTGAGGGCCGTCGGGATGGTTGCGCGGAAAAACTCGTCCGCGGGCAGATAGAATTGGGTGTCGACCGTCGACCGCGCGTGCTTGGCAACCTTGCTCATGAGTTGCCGTGAACCAAGTAGTGGCGTTCAGTGAAAGGGCAAACAAAATGGACTTTCGCTTCGATTTCCGCAGGTATTCGCTTCCCTTCCGGCACGCGGTGCGCACGTCGCGGGGATCTTGGCCCGTCAGGGAGGGGATTCTGCTGCGGGTCGGGCGCCCTGACGGGTCCGCTTTCTTCGGGGAGGCCGCGCCGGTCCCGTCCTTTGCCCGCGAGACGGTGGACGAGGACGAGGCGGCCTGCAGCGCGCTCGGGGAACGGATAGGCGACCAGGCCCTGTCGCAGGTGCCTCGGAACCTGTGCGCCCTTCGGAACGGCCTCGCGGACGCCATGGGCGGCTTGGATGATGTCCCGAGGCACGACAGCCTGCCGGTGGCCGCGCTGCTGCCCTCGGGCCGTGCCGCCTTCGCCGACGCGCCGCCGAAGGCGGAGGCCGGATTCAGGGTGTTCAAGTGGAAGGTCGGGGTGGGGAGCGCCGATGATGAGATGGCCATGCTCGACGACCTTGTCGGCGCGCTGCCCGCCAGCGCCAAGATTCGACTGGACGCCAACGGTGCCTGGGACCGGCGGACGGCTGGAAGATGGCTCGCCCATGCCTCCGAGCGCCCCGTTGAGTTTGTCGAGCAGCCCGTGGCGCCAGACTCAAAGGGAGCGCAGGACTGCCTCGCCGGGCTCTCGGCTGACTACCCGGTTCCCATTGCCCTGGATGAGTCGCTCGCAAACGCGTCGGACGTGAGGCGCTGGCTCGACTCGGGCTGGCATGGCTATTTCGTGATTAAGCCTTCGCTCCTTGGCGAGGCGAGGGGAGCCCTGGCCATGCTGGCGGAGGCCCAGGCGCGGGTCGTGTTTTCATCGGCGCTTGAGACGGCGGTGGGCGCGCGCTCCGCCCTTAGGATGGCATTTGCATGGAGGGGAAGGATGTCGGCCTTGGGGTTCGGCGTATGGCCACTATTTTCAGACCCGCGCTTTGACGGTCCCCCCGCTGCCCCCTTCCTGCGCGCGGACGACGTCGATCGAATCAACCCGGAGGACCTATGGAACGCGGCGAACTAGCGGCCTACCTTCCCGCTTTCGGGGCCGGGGCTCCCGGCGTCGCCCGGGTGATCGAGGAGCAGGATCCCGCCCAGTTCATGGCGTCGTTCGCGAGCGCGGTGGCCGGCGGCGGAAACATATTCCTGGCGAACCCGTCGTGGCGCGAGCAGGAGAGGACCGGCCTCCAGCGTCTCTTCGGGAACTCGGCATACGGCGATGAGGGGTGGCTGATGATACCGAGCGGCGGCGCGCGAGGGGGACTTAAGTTTGCGCGCCATGACGGTTGGACCATCGCCGCGTCGGTGGCCGGATTCCGCGAGCACTTCGGCTTGGAAACCGTCAACTCCGTCTGCGTCCTTCCCCTCCACCACGTGAGCGGGTTCATGGCCTGGATGCGCAGCGCCCTGACCGGCGGCACCTTCGTCCCCTGGTCGTGGAGGAGCCTCGAGTCGGGGCACTTTCCCCGAGAACTGCCGCAGGACTGCTGCATTTCCCTCGTGCCGACCCAGCTGCAGCGCCTCCTCGGCTCCGACGCCGCCACCGAGTGGCTCCGCGGGTTTCGCGTCATTTTCGTCGGCGGCGGCGCAACCTGGGAAACCCTCGCCGACGAGGCGGCGCGGCTGGAGCTCCCGCTCTCGCTCACCTACGGAGCGACCGAGACGGCGGCCATGGTCGCCGCCGTGAGGCCCGAGGAATTCCTCAACGGGATGCGGGGGTGCGGAACGGCCCTTCCCCATGCGCAGATCGAGATTGTCGACGACCTGGTCCGGGTTGAGGGAGGCTCGGTGTTCAGGGGATACTTTCCCTCGATCAAGGACGAGAGGTCGTGGCTGACCGGCGACCTGGGAGGGTTCGACGCCAACGGCAGCCTCGTCATCCTCGGCAGGAGCGACGACATGATCGTCACCGGCGGCAAGAAGGTCGCCCCTGACGAGGTGGAGGCAGCCCTGAGAGCGAGCGGTGAATTTGAGGACGTGGCCGTGATCGGCGTACCGGACACGGAGTGGGGCCAGTCGGTGGTGGCCTGCTACCCGGGCGGCCGCACGCCAAGGCCCGAGGTCGTGGAGGCCGCCCTTTCCGGCCTCGAGTCCTTCAAGCATCCAAAGCGATACGCCGGCATCTTCCCGTGGCCGCGCAACCCCCAGGGCAAGATCAACCATGCGGAGCTCCTGAGGCAGGCGGCGGCCGGGCCGCCGCCGCCTATCCGGCGTTGACCCAGGCGGCGAGCGCCGCCGGCAGCGCCTTCCGCGCCCGCGTCGCCGAATCGATGCAGACATGCTCCGTCCTCACGCGCGCCGCGCACTTGGAACCGGGGCCGGTGCGGATGATCTCATAGCGGATCTCGTAGGAGTTCTCCGACAGGGCCGCGACCCTCAAGGCCACCCCGAGCTTGTCGCCGCACGAGACGGGGCGGAGGTACTCGGCCTCGCTTTTGGCGATCGGGACAACGACCCCGTTGTCCGAAAAGAAGGCCTTCAGGCCTATTCCGGACGCGGAGAGCGACTCCTCGTAGGCCTCGTGGCAAATCGCAAAGAAGTTCGCAAAGTAGACGACGCCGGCGGCGTCGGTATCCGCGAAATGGACCGTGCGTGCGTAGGTGAAGGGCATCGATTTCGGGGGTCGCCCAAGCGAACGAGTGAACATGGCGGTACGCAACATCGCAAAAGTAAGGCCGCCTGCGTCTTACGGCGTTGAACTTGACGCCATGGGCGTCTGAAATGGCGGGATGACGAAGAACGAGATCGCGGACGTGCTCGCCGAGATCGGTTTGCTGATGGAGCTCAAGGGCGAGAACCCGTTCAAGGTCCGCGCCTACTCGTCGGGCGCGAGGGCGATCGAGGCGATCGAGAAGGAGGAGTTCGAGAAGCTCCTCGCCGAGGGCCGGATCCAGAGCGTCAAAGGAATCGGGGAGGCGCTCGCCGCCAAGATCGCGGAGCTCAATGCGACGGGGCGCCTCGAGTTCCTCGACCGCCTCAAGGCGTCGATAGCCCCCGGCTTGGTCGACATGCTGAAGATACCCGGGCTCGGGCCGAAGAAGATCGCCGCCCTCGGGCAGGTTCTCGGCGTCACGACCGTCGCCGAGCTCGAGAAGGCGTGCAAGGACGGCAAGGTCGCCGCGCTGGCCGGCTTCGGCGACAAGACTCAGGAGAAGATCCTGGCTGGAATCCGCAACCGCGAGGCCTACTCGCTCCGCCACATCTGGTGGACCGCGAGCGACGTGGCCGCGCCGATACTGGCCGGACTGCGCGGCCTCCCCCAGGTGAACCGCGCGGAGACGGCCGGCAGCCTCCGACGCGGGCTTGAGACCGTCGGCGACCTCGACTTCATCGTCGCGGCGACGGACATCGGCCCCGTCGTCGAGTGGTTCACCGGCCAGGCTGGCGTGAAGGAGGTCACGGCGAGGGGCGATACCAAGGCGAGCGTGCGCCTGAGGAGCGGGATGCAGGCGGACCTGCGGATCATCCCCGAGTCCCAGTTCGCCTTCGCGCTGCACCACTTCACGGGCTCGAAGGACCACAACGTGCAGATGCGCCAGAGGGCGCTGGACCGCGGCATGAGCCTGAGCGAGTGGGGGCTTGTCCCCTCCGCCGGCGAGGGAACAGCGAAGGAAAAGGCGGGCCGCAGCGGGAGCGTCGCCGCGCATGACGAGAAGGCGATCTTCGCGGCGCTGGGCCTCGGCTACATTCCGCCCGAGCTGCGGGAGGGGATGGGAGAGATCGAGGCCGCCGAGCGGGGCGAGATACCCCGCCTGGTCGAGCTGGGCGACATTCGCGGGGCTTTCCACAACCACACGACGGAGTCGGACGGGAGCAACACCCTGGCCGAGTTGGCGGCCGCGGCGCAGAAGCTTGGATGGGAGTACATCGGCATCGCCGACCACTCGAAATCCAGCAGGCAGGCGAACGGCCTGACCGAGGAGCGCCTCCTGGGGCAGATTCGCGAGATCGGCTCCCTCAACGCGTCCCGCAAGTATGGGACGAGGGTGCTTGCCGGCACGGAGTGCGACATCCTTCCGGACGGGAGACTGGACTTCGAGGACTCGGTCCTCGCCCGGCTGGACTACGTGGTGGCGTCCATCCACAGCGTGTTCAGCCAGGACGAGGCCGTGATGACGGCGAGGATAATACGGGCGCTGGAGAACCCGAGGACGACGATGCTCGGCCACCTCTCCGGCCGGATCCTCCTGGAGCGGGAGCCCTACAAGGTCGACGCGCAGAAGGTCATCGATGCCGCCATCGCCAACGGCGTGGCGATCGAGCTGAACGCGAGCCCCTACCGCCTCGACATGGACTGGCGGTTCTGGCGGCGGGCCGCCGGGAGGGGGCTCGAGTGCGCGATAAACCCCGATGCGCACGACACCGCGGGACTGGACCACGTCCGCGCCGGCGTTAACTCGGCTCGCAAAGGGTGGCTTACCCGGGAGAACGTCGTGAACACGCTTCCCCTCGCGAAGGTCCTGTCTTGGCTCGAGCGGAAACGGGGGCGCAAGTGATCGACGCGCGCGCAAGGGGGCTGGCCAACATCCACGCGGCAATCCTCACGCTCTTCGTGGGGGTCCTCTTCTGGGCCTGGGCGTATGTGAACCTGCATTTCCACGTCCCCTACGTGCACATGAACCCGTACGAGAACCTGGTTCCCTATTTCCTGTGCGCCATAGGCGGCATGCTGCTTTCCGCGCGCGACGTGTCGCGCCACCTTGCCGCCCGCTTTCACCTTCCCGACCTCGGGAGGTCGGCGCGCCTCGCGTTCCGGCAGGTTGCGCTGATGGCGATGCTCATATTCTCGACAATGTTCGCCACCCAGGACCACAGCGTGAGCCGCCTCTTCCTCGGGACGCTCCTTGTGTGGTGCTGGCTCGGGCTCGCCCTACTGAACGCCTGGGTGCCCGGCAGGCTGGCCCGGGTCATCTTCCAGAAGGGCCACCGGCTGCCCACCGTGTTCGTGGGCACGCCGGCATCCTTCGCCAAGGTGCGCGAATGGATCGCCAACAAGGAGCCCCTTGGGATCGACCCCGTGGGCCTTCTCTCGCCCGAGACCTTTTCCTCGGATGCCGAGTCGCTTTCGGTCCCCTGGCTCGGCGCTCTCTCCGACCTGCCCCGGGTGCTCCGGGAAAGGCCGGTCGGCCAGGTGGTCATGCTTGAGCTGCCGGGCAGCGACGAGGAGGCGAGCCGCGTCATCGAGGCATGCCGCGACCACGGCTGCCGCCTCCTCATCCACAGCAACATCGAGGAGCGATACACGCAGCCGCTGGTCCCCATCACCGAGGAGGGGAGGCACTTCTATACGCTCCAGGAGGAACCCCTTGAGGATCCGCTTAACCGGTTGATCAAGAGGATCTTTGACATCGTTGTCGCGCTGCCTGTCGTCGTCCTCGTCCTGCCCCTCCTCTGCGCCTGGGTGGCGCTCATGCAGGCGATCCAGGCCCCGGGGCCACTGTTCCACGCCAGGGAAAGGAGGGGAAAGCAGGGAAAGATCTTCTGCATGCTCAAGTTCCGGTCCATGTTCGCCGCTCCGAGCGACGCGGCGGCCGAGTCGATGCAGGCGCTCTCGGTGGACCAGAGGATATTCCCTTTCGGCAGGCTCATGCGCCGCCGCAGCCTCGATGAGTTTCCCCAGTTCTGGAACGTGCTCGTCGGGGAGATGAGCATCGTGGGGCCCCGCCCGTACATGCCCCTCCTGGACGAGGAGTTCCGCCAGCAGACGCAGGGCTACCTCATACGAAACCTTGTCAAACCGGGGATCACCGGGCTCTCGCAGAGCCTCGGCTTTCGCGGGGCGGTCCTCGAGGAGGAGATGGTCCGGCGCAGGGTGTATTGGGATGTCTACTACATCTCGCACTGGTCCGTCTGGATGGACGTCCAGATAACGGCGAAGACGCTCCTGCAGGTGATCAGCCCGCCCGCCACCGCGTTCTGACCGGGGGTCAGAAGCTCTTGACGAAGGTGTTCCCCTCGCGGTCCACGAACGTGAGGTGGTCGGCCTCGACTGTCGTGAGCCTGAGGCCCAGCGAACGGTCGACCAGGTCGTTCACCTTGTAGACGTGCCCATCGACGAGGGCCTTGCTGTCCGCGCCCGCTGTGCGGACGCCGGAGATGTGGAACCGGTCGACCACGCCCTGGACGATTTCGGTGTGGCTCTCGGTCGTCACGGCGGGGGCCACGACAGGCGCCACCACGGGGGCCTGGGCCTGGACCGGGGCCGCGGGCTCCGGGGGGAGGAGGATCGCGGCGGGCGCCGGGGTGGGCTGGGGAAGGGCGGTGGGGGCCGGCGTCGGGACACTGGGCGGGGGGAGGGCCACCGTTATGGCCGGCGCGGGAGCGACGATGGCAGCGGCGGCCGGCGCCGCGGGTCTGGCATCGGCGACGGGCTTCGGCTCGGACTTGCCGGTCATGAACATCCCGGTGAGCACGACCGAGACGACGATGAGCGCGATCGCCGCGGCGCCGATCAGCACCATCGTCTGCTTTTTCACAGGGCCGCCCTGCCGGCTGCTGCGGCTGCCGCCGCCCGGCATCGGGGCTATGACGTCGGCCTGCTCCTCGGCCCGCTGCCGGGCGGCCTTCTTTAGCGCATCGTTGATGAGGCTCATGCTCGGGGGCTCAATTCGTGAGGTTGTCCATGTCGCGGACGGCCCGGCGGGCGTCCCAGTAGTTCACCTCGTCGGACTCGCGGATGAACGCGGAGAGCATGGCCTTGTCGCAGAGATTGTTCACGATCCTCGGGATTCCCCTGCTGGAACTGTGGATGGCCCGGAGCGCCCATGGGGTGAACGACGGGCGACCGGTGCCTCCGGCAAGCGTCAGGCGGTGCTGGATATAGTGGATCATGTCCTGCTTCGAGAGGGGGTGCAGCTCATAGTGGACGAGGATCCTCTGGCGCAGCTGGCGGAGCTCCTCCCGGGCCAGCACCTCCTTCAGCTCAGGCTGCCCCATGAGGACGATCTGCAGGAGCTTCTGCTTGTCGGTCTCAAGGTTCGATAGCAGGCGGATTTGCTCCAGAACCTCGAACGAGAGGTTCTGGGCCTCGTCTATGATGAGGACGATGTCCCTGCCGCGGTTGATCCTCTCCAGGAGCACGCGGTTCATCTGGGAGACGAGGTCCACCTGGCTCCGCGCCAGCTTCGTCTCGCCCAGCTCGCCCAGAATCGCCTTCAGCATCTGGGTCTCCGTCACCCGCGGGTTGAGTATCAGGGCCGTGTCAAAGCGCGCGGGGTCGAGCTCGTTCAGGAACCTCCTGCAGAGCGTCGTCTTTCCGCAGCCGACCTCGCCTATCAGGACGATGAATCCCTTTCGTTCGCGGACGCCGAACTTGAGGTGCTGCAGCGCCTCCTGGTGGGTCGGGCTCAGGTAGAGGAATTTCGGATCCGGGGTGATGTTGAACGGCATCTCCTTGAATCCGTAGTAGCTCTGATACATGTGCGAATCTCAGTAAGCCGGGGATGCCCGAAAACGCACGCCAAAACCCGCGCCCCGCGGGTCCGGCTAAAAAGGAATTGCGAACATGGGGTCGGGCGCTGTTTATCCACGGCAAATCGCCGTGAAGCACCGACAAGTCATCCTCTGCCTCTACCTGCTCCTCGTCGCGGGCCTGGCCATGGCGGGGGGATACCTTTTCCTGGACGCCCGAGCGGAGTATGCGCGCCTGGAAAAGGTCGAGGGGTCGAACCGCCAGAGGCTGGCGGAGGCCCAGGAGAGGCTGAAGAACCAGGAGAGGGTCCTCGAGCGCCTGAGGACGGACCCGGCCTACGTCGACAAGGTGATCCGCAAGAAGCTCGGCTATGCCAAGCCGGACGAGTTCATCTACCGCTTTGAGGACTGAGCGGTCGCCCGCATGACGACAGATCCGGAAAGCCTCATAGAATCCTTCCGCAGCGCCGGCCAGGGGCAGGTTTTCGCGTTCTACGAGAAGCTCGCCCCGGATGCTCGGTCGCGCCTCCTGGCCGAGGCGGCCGAGATCGACCTCGCCGAGATCGACAGGCTTGTCCGGACGCTCGTCCGCGCCGGCGGCTCGCCGGCCGTCGACGTGGACGGCCTGGCCCCGGCTCCCTACGAGCGCCTTCCGGGCCACGGCGGCGATGCGTCCGCCTGGTCCGCCGCCAAGGCTGCCGGCGATGCGGCCCTGCGTGCGGGCCGGGTGGCCGCGTTCACGGTCGCGGGCGGCCAGGGAACCCGCCTGGGATACGATGGGCCCAAGGGCACGTTCGAGGTGACCCCTGTCCGGCACCATTCCCTCTTCCGGGTCTTCACCGAGAAGATCCTGGCGGCGGGACTGCGCTATGGGCGGCCCCTCCACTGGTTCATCATGACCAGCCACCAGAACCATGAGGCCACCGAGGCCTACTTCCGCGAGAACCTCCACTTCGGCATGGACCCGGCCCGCATCCACTTCTTCCGGCAGGGACGCATGCCGGCGGTCGACTTCTCGGGGAAGATCCTCCTGGAGACGCAGGGTTCGCTGGCGTTGTCGCCGGATGGCCACGGCGGGTCGCTGAGGGCGCTTGAGAGGAGCGGCGCCCTGGACCTCATGGCGTCCGAGGGGATCGACACCCTCAGCTACTTCCAGGTCGACAACCCGCTCGTGCGCTGCGTCGACCCCGCCTTCCTGGGCTGGCACCTCGCGCGCCGGTCGGAGATGTCGAGCAAGATGGTCCCGAAGGGGTACCCGGAGGAGAAGCTCGGGCATTTCTGCGTCCGCGAGGGACGGCTGGTCGTGATCGAGTACTCGGACCTCCCAATGGCCCTGCAGAGGGAGACCGACCCCTTGACCGGTGGGCTGCGCTACGAGGCCGGGAGCATCGCCATCCACGCCATCGACCGCGAGTTCGTCCGCAGGATGGCCCGCGGGGACGGGGGCCTGCCGTTCCACAGGGCCGACAAGAAGATAACGACGGTCGATTCGGAGGGGAGAGAGGTGAGACCGGCCAAAGCGAACGGCGTCAAGTTCGAGCTATTCGTCTTCGACGCCCTCCCCTCGGCGGGGAACCCGGTCGTCGTCGAGACGGCCCGGGCCGACGACTTTTCACCCGTCAAGAACGCCGAGGGGGTCGACTCGCCCGCCACCTGCAGGGACGACCAGCTTCGCCAGTTCACGCGCTGGCTCAGGAGGGCCGGGGCCGCGGTCCCGGCCGACGCGTCCGGTCTCCCCGGCTTCCCCCTGGAGGTGTCGCCGCTCTTCGGCTACGACGAGGATTCCTTCATGGAAAGCTGGTCCCGCATGAGCCCGAAGCCCGCCATCGCGGGCGGCCTGGTTCTCGAGTCCTCGAAATGAGCGCAGCTGAAAAGATCCGCGCGGCGGAGGCCGCGGGCCAGCTCATGCCCTCCTCGGCTGCGAACATCGCGGCATACCTGGCGGCGAGCCTGCCGGAATGGGCCCATGCGAGCATCGGGGAACTCGTCGGGCGCCAGGCCTGGGGCGAGCTGAACGACCGCTTCTACCGGGAGCTTGAGTTCGGCACCGGCGGCATCCGCGGCAGGACGATTGCGGCGGCGCCGACGGCCGCGGAGACGGGGTCCCCGGGCCCGTTCGGGACGCCCGAGCACGCCGCGGTCGGCAGCAACATGCTGAATGACTTCACGCTGGGCCGTGCCGTCATCGGCCTCTTCACGTACACGAAGGACTACCTGGAGGGGCGGGGGGACCCCGCCGCGCCGCGGTTCGTGATCGCGCACGACGTGAGGTTCTACTCGAGGCACTTCTGCGAGCTCGCGGCGTCTATTTGGGCCCGCCTCGGCGGGGAGGCGTTCATCTTCGACGGGCCGAGGCCGACGCCGCAGCTCAGCTTCGCCGTGCGCCACCTGAGGGCCCACGCAGGCGCCGTCATCACGGCGAGCCACAATCCCCCCCACGACAACGGATTCAAGGCGTACTTTGTGGACGGGGGACAGGTGGTCCCGCCGCACGACAGGGGAATCGTGGCCAAGGTGGCTTCCGTGCCGCTGGGCGCCGTCTCGGACTTCCTGCTGAAGGACATGTCGCGCGTGGCGACCCTCGGCCGCGAGGTGGACGACGCCTACCTGGACGTCGCCTCCTCCGCCGTCGTGGACCAGGCCATGCTGAGCTCCGCCAAGCTGAGGGTCGTCTTCACGAACATCCACGGGACGGGCGCCATCCATTCCGTGCCGCTCCTGATCCATGCGGGCTGCAGCGTCATCCAGGTGAAGGAGCAGCTGGCGTTCGACCCGCGGTTCCCGACGGTCAAGTCTCCGAACCCGGAGAACGCCGAGGCGCTCTCGATGGCCGTGGCCACGGCGAACGAGAGGGGCTGCGACGTCGTCTTGGCGACGGACCCCGACTGCGACCGCATGGGGGTCGCCGTGCGCGGCCGCTCGGGGGCGATGGAGCTCCTGACCGGCAACCAGATCGGCTCCATGATCGCGGAATACCGCCTCCTCAAGTACAAGGAGCTCGGCTGGATCCCGAATGAGGGCTCCCCTAACGCCTGCATCATAAAGACGTTCGTCACGACTGAGCTCCAGAACGCGATCGGGTCCGCCCACGGCGTCAAGGTGATCGACACGCTGACGGGCTTCAAGTGGATCGCGGCGAAGATAGGCGTGTACGAGGAGCGGCTCAAGGCCGCCATGGGCGCGGGCTGGGACTACGACAGGACGCCATTTGCCGACAGGGCCCTCCTGCTCCTCAAGCACAGCACGTTCTTCATCTTCGGGACCGAGGAGAGCTACGGGTACCTGCCGAACGACTATGTCCGGGACAAGGACGGCAACGCGGCCTGCCTCATGTTCTCGGAGCTCTGCGCGTGGGTCGCGGGCCAGGGGATGACGGTCCCCGAGTACCTGGACCGGCTCTACATGAAGTACGGCTTCTACCTCGAGGACACGATCAACATCTATTACGAGGGCGCGAGCGGGAACGCGAAGATCAAGCGCATCCTGGACACCTACCGCGGGTCGAAGCCCACCGCGTTTGGGGACGTCCGCGTCACGGGATTCCGGGATTTTGGCCGGGAGAGGATCCTCGATGCCGACGGGGACGAGATACCCAAGCAGGACCTCTACGTGGTGACGCTCTCGAACGGGTACCGGTTCGCCGCCAGGGGCAGCGGGACCGAGCCCAAGATGAAGTTCTACCTCTTCGCGTCCGACAAGGTGAGGAACGCGGGGGATCTACCCGCCGTCAAGGAGGGCGTCCGCGCCGAGCTGAGGCGGCTGAAGGCGCTGATCGAGGCCGACGCGCGGCGGCGGGCGGAGTCCTGAGCCGGCCGGGGACGCCTGCGCGGGTCAGGAATGGGCGCCGCCCGCGCCGGGCGGCGAAAAGATGAACGGAACGTCCGCCTTCGTCTCGACCGGGAGGTCATCCTTCACCTTGGGGAGAAAACGCCAGTCGCGTATGGCCGTCAGCGCCGCCTCGCCGAAGGCGGGGTCGGTGGCGCTCTTCACCACCGGGTCGAACACGTCCCCGTTCGCGCCAATCCGGACGGAAATGACAGCCATTCCCTTGGCCCCGGACTTCCTGAGCGCCGCGGGGTATTCGGGAGGGGTGCCGACGAATAACTTCGGCGGGGCGGCATGGACATCCTTGATCCGCCGGGCGACCATCTTGTTCAGGGTCTGCTCGCGCGACCAGAACGGGATAGTGCTCTGGAACACCTCGGCCCCGCCGGAAAACAGGTGAAGCTGGTACTGGCCGGAACCGAGCGGCGCGGCCATCGGCACATAAACCGAGATCGGCCGGCTCCTGTTCGGCTCGAGCGTCCCGACCTCGCTGAGGAAGATGATCCTCCCGTTGGATTCGGTCTGCAGGTCGAGGACGAGGAAGACGCCCGAGAGGGGATAGCTACTCTCGACGGTGGCGTTAAAGTAGAAGTTATTGTTGGCCTGCCCTGCGTTGTTGAACTGCTCGGAGGTCGTCCGTGACGCGATGTCCCGCACCGTGACGAACACGGGAAGGTACTCGGGCACGTCCTGGAGGACGTAGCCCTTGGTATTGATTTCAACGACCTTGCCGTTCCTCTGCACGCAGGGGCGCAGTCCGTCAGCCGCGCAGACCATGGACATCTTCCCGCCATCCTCGGCCATCAGGACATGCTGGGCGCCGAGGGTGGCCGCCATGCAGGCAAACAGCAGGAACGCCGCGGCGCACCTGCGCAGATCTGGGGCTGAGATCACGCTCCCGATGCTCCCCGTCGGCTCGGGAATGGCAATTCGATTGGAATGCTGGGCCGCTCCCTCGGATCTAAATTAGCAGCAGGGCCGGCTTCTCAAGGAGATCACGTAGGGCGGCGAGGTAAGTGGCCCCGACCGCCCCGTCGACGACACGGTGGTCGGCCGAGAGGGTGAGCGACATCCGTTGCCCGATGACGATCTGGTCGTCCTTCACGACCGGCTTCTTGACCGTCGTCCCGACGGCCAGGATGGCCGCGTTCGGCGGGTTGATGATCGCGCAGAACCGGTCAATGCCCATCATCCCGAGATTGGAGACGCAGAACGTTCCGCCGGTGAACTCCGCGGGGGCGAGCTTCTTCTCCTTGGCCCTCTTGCCGAGGGACTTCGCCTCGGTGCTGATCGCGAAGATCGTCTTCAGGTGGGCGTCGCGGATCACGGGCGTGATCAGGCCGTCGTCAATCGCCACGGCGAACGAGACGTGCGCCGCCGGGTGATACCGGACCGCCGAGCCCTCCCAGGAGCAGTTCACGGCCGGGACCCGCCGGAGCGCCTCGGCCGAGGCCTTGAGTACAAAGTCGTTCACCGACAGCTTGACCCCCTCCTTCTCGAGGGCGGCATTGAGCTGGGAGCGCATCTCAAGGAGCGGGCCGGCGTCGACCTCGATGTCCAGGTAGAAGTGCGGGATCTGGGTCTTGGACTCGAGGAGGCGCCGGGCGATCGTCGCCCGCATGTTCGATACCTGCACCACCTTGTCCTCCTGGACGGGACCCTTCGCGGAGCCGGGCGCGCCCCCCGAGTAGCCCGACGGGGCCGCCTTGGCGCCGCCGCCGGACGGCGCGGAGAGAATGTCGGCCCGGACGATGCGCCCACCCGGGCCGCTCCCGGCTATGCCGGCGGGATTGACGCCCTTCTCGGCGGCCAGCTTGCGCGCGAGGGGGGAAATCTTGATCCGCCCGCCGTCCGGAGCGGCGGACGCAACGGGGGCCGGGGCCTTGGCCGCCGCCGGCTTCGCCTCCGGTGCCGGCGCGGGCGCAGGGGCAGGTTCGGCCTCCGCCTGGGCCGGCGTATCCGCCTTGGGGGGCGGCGCGGGCGCCGCCGGCGCCTCGGCGGCGGGAGCCTCGACCTTTTCTCCCGGCTTTCCGACGGCGCACAGCGCCGCGCCGAGCGGAACCTGGGAGCCCTCCTTCACGAATATGGAGACCAGCGTGCCGTCGAAGAAGCTCTCGAGCTCCATCGTGGCCTTGTCCGTCTCGACCTCCGCGAGCACGTCCCCGGTCTTCACCGGGTCGCCCTCCTTCTTGAGCCACTTTATGAGCGTCCCCACCGTCATGGTGTCGCTCAGCTTCGGCATCTCGATGATCTGGGCCATGGGGGAAGGGCGGACGCTCAGTCCAGGGCCTCGATGACGGCCTTGAGGATGCGCTGGGGATTGGGGAGCTGCTCGGCCTCGACCGGCGGGCTGTAGATCGAGGGCGAGTCTATGGTCGACAGCCGGGCGATCGGCGCGTCCAGCTCGTCGAACGCCTCGCTCTGGATCATGTAGGCGAGCTGGGCCCCGACCCCGCAGAACGGCTTCTGCTCCTCGACGACGAGGACGCGGTGGGTCTTGCGGACCGAGGCGAGGACCGTGTCCATGTCGAGCGGGCGGATGGAGCGCAGGTCCACGATCTCGACCGAGATGTTGTGCTCCTGCTGGAGGAGGTGGGCGGCCGCGAGCGACTGGATGACGGGCCTGCCGTAGGTGACGATCGTCAGGTCCGTTCCCTCGCGCTTGATGTCGGCCTTCCCGAGGGGTATCAGGTAGTCGTCCGCCGGGACCTCGCCCTTGTCCCCGTAGAGGATCGTGTTCTCGAGGAACATGACGGGGTCGTTGTCGCGGATCGCCGACTTGAGGAGGCCCTTCGCGTCGTAGGGCGTCGACGGCACGACGACCTTAACGCCCGGGTGGTTTGCCAGCACGTTCTCGGGCGTGTGGGAGTGCGTGGCGCCCACGTTTGTCCCGCCGTTGGCCGGCCCGCGGATGACAATCGGGCAGTTGATCTGGCCCCCGGACATGTAGCGGACATTGGCCGCGTTGTTCAGTATCTGGTCAAAGGCGACGGAGTAGAAGGACCAGAACATGAGCTCGATCACCGGCCGCACGCCGAGCATCGAGGCCCCGATCCCCATCCCGATGAATCCGGCCTCGCTGATCGGCGTGTCCACGATCCGCTTCGGCCCGAATTTCTCGAGCAGGCCCTCGGTGACCTTGTAGGCGCCGTGGAACTGCGCGACCTCCTCGCCCAGGATGACCACGTTGGGGTCCCGGGTGAGCTCCTCGGCCATGGCCTGACGGATGGCCTCGCGGTATTGGATGAGTGGCATCGATCAGTTGAAGAAGAGCCGGCCCTGCGACTTGCGCTCGGAGGGGTTGTCGACCTCCCAGTAGACGTCCTTCTGGAGGTCCGCGACGGTCGGGAAGGGGCTCGCCTCCGAGAAGTCGGCGGAGACGTCGGCTTCCGCGCGGGCCGCCGTGTCTATCTTCTCGATTGTAGCCTCGTCCAGGACCTTCTCGGCGAGGAGCGTGTTCTGGAGGACCTGGATCGGGTCCTTGGTCTTCCTGTACTCCTCGATCTCGGCCTTGGCCCTGTAGGTGTTGTCCGGGTCGGCCACGGAATGCCCCCGGTAGCGGTAGGTGCGGATCTCGACCACGGCCGGCTTGCACTTGGAGCGCGCCTCCTCGAGGAAGGGGGCCATGAAGGCGCGGACCTCGAAGAGGTCGTGGCCGTCGCAGACCCCCCAGGCCATCCCGTAGGCCTCGGCGCGCCTCGCCAGCTCGCCCGCGGAGGAGCGCGCCTGGCTCGTCCCCATGGAGTAGCCGTTGTTCTCGATGACGAAGATGACGGGAAGGTTCCAGAGGGCCGCGAGGTTGTACGATTCGTGGACCGAACCCTGGTTCACGGCGCCGTCCCCCATGAAGGTCATGCAGGCGCCCTTCAGCCCCTTGTACTTGAGCCCGTAGGCGAGGCCGACCCCGAGCGGCACCTGGCCCCCGACGACGCCGTGGCCGCCCCAGTAGTTGCGCGACGGGTCGAAGAAGTGCATCGAGCCGCCCTTGCCCTTGGAGCATCCGGTCGCCTTGCCGTAGAGCTCCGCCATGAGGGGGTTCATCTCCATCCCGACCGCGATCGCATGCCCATGGTCCCGGTAGGCCGTGATGACATGGTCATCCTTGCCCATCAGGGAGCAGCAGCCGACGGCCACCGCCTCCTGGCCGATGTAGAGGTGAAGGAACCCGCCGATCTTCTTCGCCTGGTAGGCCCGAAGGCTCCGCTCCTCGAACCGGCGGATCCGCACCATCAGGCGGTAGAGGCCCACCTTCTGCTCAACCGACAGGGAGGCGTTGACAGGGGCACCCGAGAGGTCCGGGTTGCCGGTACCTGGTTCGCTTCGTGCTTCGGCGGTGGCGCTGGATTTCTTGCTCACGATGAGTGGAAAGGATCAGTTTCCGGCCTGACCGCTTGGAAATCAAGCGTGGTTTTTTCAGGCGGGCGGCGGCGTGATCTCCTCGACCTCGACCCGAACGGGCCTTCCGGGGCGGCAGTCGGCCTTCAGGGCGACAAACCGGCCGCGGTGCTGGTCGTAGGTGGGCCAGAGCGCCGCGCGGTCCGTCTCCGGGATCGGCAGCGCGTCGACGGCCCTCCGGCTGAAAAACCCGAAGCGCCCCTCGGATATGTCTGGGGGAAGGCCGGGGAGGGGCCTGCGGCACCTGAAGAGGAACATGAGCCAGTGCGACTGGCCCTCGTAGGCCTTCTCCGCGATGACGGAGAAGAGGTGGAGGTCGGGGGCCCCGATCTCGAACCCGGTCTCCTCCCGGGTCTCCCGGACCGCGCACTCGAAGGGCGACTCGCCGGTCGCCATCTCGAGCTTGCCCCCGATCGGGCTCCAGGCGCCGAGGTTGGGCGGCTTCGCGCGAAGAAGCAGGAGGTGCTCGCCCGCCGCGTTCTCGAGGAAGACGAGGACCGCGATCTTGTAGGGCAGCGGTGCGTCGGGCATCGGTTGCTCCGCGCTCGGTCAGAGGATCAGGTCCGGGGGAACGTTCGCGAGCGCCTCCTCGACCGTCGTCAGCCCCATCTTGACCTTGAGGATCGAGTCCTGGTGGAGGGTCTTCATCCCCGTCCTCATCGCGATCCTCTTGAGCTCCGCGATCTCCACCTCCTTGTTGATGCCCTCGGTCAGCGCCTCGCAGTTCACCATGAGCTCGTGGATGCCCACGCGGCCCTTGTAGCCCTGGCCGTTGCAGACCGGGCAGCCCTGGGCGTTCGCCTTGAAGATCTGCCCGGTCCATCCGAGCGCCTTCTCGATGATCTGCTTCTCGCGGCCCTCCGGCTCGTACGGGATCTTGCAGTTCTTGCACACGCGGCGCAGGAGGCGCTGGGCGCAGACGCAGACGAGCGACGCCGAGATGTTGAAGGGCTCGATCCCCATCTCCGACAGCCGCGTGATGGTCGACGGCGCGTCGTTCGTGTGGAGGGTCGAGACGAGGAGGTGGCCGGTGAGGGCCGCCTCCGGGGCGATCCCGGCCGTCTCCTCGTCCCGGATCTCGCCCACCAGGATCACGTCGGGGTCCATGCGCAGGTAGCACCTGAGCGCCTTGGCGAACGTGAGGCCGATCTGCCGGTTCATCTGCATCTGGTTCAGGCCGGGAAGCGTGTACTCTATGGGGTCCTCGGCAGTCTGGATGTTGACGTCGGGGGTGTTCACCTCGGCGAGGGCCGAGTAGAGCGTCATCGACTTGCCGGAGCCGGTCGGCCCGCAGTGCAGGATCATCCCATAGGGCTGGCGGATGCACTCGCGGTACCTGGCGAGGTTCTCCTCGGAGAATCCCAGGGCCGTCAGCGGCAGGGTGGACTTCTGCTTGTCCAGGATGCGCATGACGACCTTCTCGCCGAAGTTCATCGGCCCGGTCGCGACGCGCAGGTCGATGTCGATGTTCTTCTTCGTGAATTTCTTGAAGACAATGCGCCCGTCCTGCGGGAGCCGCCTCTCGGAGATGTCGAGGTTGCACATGATCTTCAGGCGCGTGACGAGCGAATTGGCGACCTGCTTCGGGAGCCTGAGCTTCTCCTGGCAGAGGCCGTCGATCCGGTACCGGACGAGGAGATCCTTTTCCATGGGCTCGATGTGGATGTCGGAAGCGCCCGAGATGTAGGCGTCCTCGACGATGCGGTTCGCGAGCTGGATGATGGGCGCGGAGTCCTCGCTCTCCAGGTCCGCGGCCCTGTGCTCGCCGCCCTCGGCGTCCAGCTCGTAGGCGTCGCTGATCGCCTTGGTGACCGAGCCGATGTCCACGTCGTCCGGGCCGGTGGGCGCCTTCGATCCCTTGAAGAACTTGGTCACCAGGGCATCGAAGAGCGTGGCGGAGACGACGCGGACCTCGTCGATGCTGAGCTCGGTGGACTGCGTGAACGCCTCCCTCTTCGAATAGTCGAGGGGGTTCGTCGTGACGATGGCAACCGAGCCGGAGGCCAGCCTCTTGTACGGGAAGATGCCCTCGCGCCTGATCACAGCGTCGCCCGTCACCTCGACCAGCTTCTCGTCGATCTCGAGCTCCTCGGCCTTGCTGACCAGCGGCAGGTCGGTCAGCCTCGAGACGAAGCGCGCCGTGTCCTCCGGCCCGACCTGGAACTTCGGGTCGACCATCCTGTGGATCAGGGCGGAGGAGTACTCGGCCACCTCCGACAGTAGCTTCAGGTCCTCATCCGTGAACTCCCCGTTCGTGCCCGCCGTGTACTCCTTGTTGAGGGTCTGGATGGCCCCGATGGTGATCGAGGTCTTGAGGGGGACCGTGAGCATCGAGCGCACGTCGAATCCGGTCGTCGTCGCCATGGACGTCATCATGGGCGCCTGGCTCTCCGTGTTCCTGAAGAAGACGGGCTCCCCCGTCCTGATCACCTTGCCGACGATGCCCGTGCCAAGGGGTATCTTCAGCTGGAGGAGCCTCGCTTCCATCTCCTTGAACCTGCCCTCCTTCTTCTTGTCGTCGCTCCAGAGGGTGGGCGAGTAGTAGATCTGCTTGAAGGCGATGTCGTTGCCCTCGACCAAGTAAAGGGTCATTGACTGGGCCTGGAGGACCTCGACCACCTTCGAGGCCGTGAGCTCGATCACCGAGGCTACGTCCTCCTTGCTGGGCGCAGGTTTGGATATGATCTTGATCAGCAGGGAGCGCCTGAGGGCGCTCGCGATGGAGGGGGCTGCCATACTCGTTATGGATGATGGCATTGCCATCGCGGGAGCCGGCCCGCAACGAGAAACGGCTCCGAGTTTCGTCCGGCGCCCGCATTTCCCTTGCATAGCTCCGCTCTAGTCAAAAAGGTCAGGCGCTCCCATGGCCGACACAGAAAGACACCCGTTCTTGCAGGGACTAAGCAAGCACCGCGGCGCCCCGCCGACCGTGGTCGTAATATTCGGCGCCTCGGGCGACCTGACTGCGCGCAAGCTGATCCCGGCAATCTACAACCTGAGCTTCGACAACCTGCTGCCCGCCGACTTCCACCTGGTGGGCTACGGGCGCAAGCCGATCCCGGACGAGGAATTCCGGGGCATCGCGGCGGCGGCGGTCAAGGAATTCTCCCGCCGCGAGATGGACCCCGAGGTCTGGAAACGCGTCGCGGCGAACACGACTTACGTGTCCGGCGGATATGACGAGAAGGCCGGCTTTGACAGGCTTGCCGCGCACATCAAGGACATCGAGAAGGGCGTTGGCAGCGAGGTGCAGTCGCTCTTCTACATCTCGACCCCGCCGTCGGTCTTCTTCCCGATCATCCAGAACCTCGGGGCGAGCGGCCTCGGGGGAAGGTACCTGGGCAAGCCGCACCACTCGAAGGTGATCATCGAGAAGCCGTTCGGGAAGGACCTCGACTCCGCCAAGGCCCTGAACGCCGAGCTCCGCTCGGTGTTCCAGGAGAACCAGGTGTATCGGATTGATCACTACCTCGGCAAGGAGACGGTGCAGGACCTGCTCGTCCAGCGGTTCGCCAACTCGATCTTCGAGCCGATCTGGAACCGCAACTACATCGACAGCGTCCAGATCACGGTGGCCGAGGACCAGGGGGTGGGGACGCGGGCGGGCTACTACGAGCAGAGCGGCTGCCTGCGCGACATGATCCAGAACCACACGACGCAGCTGCTCGCGCTGACGGCGATGGAGCCGCCCGGCTCGTTCGAGGCGGAGGCCCTCCGGGACGAGAAGGTCAAGCTCCTGAAGGCGATCGAGCCCGTCGCGCTCGGGCCGGACCCCGACATGGCGCGCGCCCAGTACGCGGCCGGGATGATCGGCGGCAAGAAGGTTCCGGGATACCTCGAGGAGAAGGGCATTGCCCCCAACTCCTCGACGGAGACCTACGCCGCGCTCAGGCTCTCGATCAACAACTGGCGCTGGCAGGGGGTCCCGTTCTACCTGCGCTCCGGAAAGCGCCTCCCGCGCCGGGTCTCGGAGATCGCGATCCAGTTCAAGCGCCCGCCGGGGACGATCTTCCCCCAGAAGGAGGGGTTCAACCTCGCCGCCAACACGCTCTCGTTCCAGATACAGCCCGACGAGGGCCTGAGCCTGATACTGAACGCGAAGGTCCCGGGCCTCGACACCCGGACGCAGCCCGTGAAGATGAGCTTCCGCTACGCGACCACGTTCGGCTCGAACACGCCCGAGGCCTACGAGAGGCTGGTCCTGGACGCCATGATCGGGGACGGCACGCTCTTCATCCGCGGCGACGAGGCAGAGACATCCTGGGCCCTCTACACGCCGGTTCTCAACTTCTGGCAGTCGCAGGGGCGAAAGGGCGTGGAATCCTACTCGGCGGGCGCCTGGGGCCCCGAGGGCGGCGACCAGCTCCTGACGTCGCGCGGCCACGTCTGGCGCCAGCCCTGAGGCGCGCCGCGTCCCGGTCCATGCCCGGCATATTCGAAGCGCTTCCCGGCATCGAGACCCCCGTCGGGGCGATATCCAAGGGGCTTTCGCAGATGTGGGAGGAGACGGGCTCCGCGGGCAAGCCCTCGCCGAGCAGCGAGCATGCGAAGGCGATCCAGGTCAACTTCGTCCTCCACCTCGGGCGCAGGACCGACGCCGAGGACGCGGTGCGCCAGTTTGAGACCGCGGTCCGGTTCTCGAGGCGCCACCCGAGCCGGGTGGTCGTCCTCTGCCCGCTGGCGGACGACACCGGCGTCACGGAGATGAGGGCCAAGGTGTACGGCGAGTGCACCCTCGGGAAGTCGGCCGCCGACACCCGGTGCTGCGAGTTCGTGATGCTGAGCTACCCGCGTTCGGCGCGCGCGAACCTCGAGAGTCAGGTCTCGGTATGCCTCTCGACGGACCTGCCGCTCTACTACTGGGCGCACCGCTTCAGCGACGCCGCCAAGATCGCCGACTACCGGTTCCTCTTGACCACCGCCAGGCGGGTCCTGATTGACAGCGCCACCGCGCCGGCCGACGCGCTCAGCTACCCTTGGCCGCGCCCGGAGAACGTCCGCGACCTGGCGTACGCGCGGCTCCTGCCGGTCCGCCAGTTGATAGGCCAGTTCCTGAGCCGCTATCCCAGGGAATCCCTCGCGAGGGGGCTGAAGGGGATCCGGCTGGCCCACGGGCCGGAAGTGGCGGCCGAGGCGCGCGCCCTCCTCGCATGGCTCAAGGACCGGATGGCCGCCTGCGGCGCCGTGGGCTTCGCTGCCGAGCTCTCGCCGTCGGGGGATCTCGCGCCCAGGGCGTTCTCGCTCGCCTTCGCCTACAACGACAAGCGCTCATTCTCCTGGAACGCCGACATGGCGGGCTCCCACGCGACCTTCGACGCCGACTTCGGGGGGGGACGAACGGTCATGCCGGTGTCGGTGGGCCTCCTCGCGCCGGACAGCGCGCTCAGCGAGGCTATGTTTTTCTAGGACTGCTCGACCTTGAGGAGGGAATAGCTTCGCTTGCCCTTGCGGAGGAGAAGGTACCGGCCGAACAGGAGGTCCGACGTGGAGACGGTGCGGGCCGCCTCGGCGACGCGGACATTGTTCAGGTAGATCCCGCCGCCCTCGACGTCCTTCCGCGCCTGCCCCTTGGAGGGGCAGAGGCCGCTCAGGACCAGGAGGTCGGCAAGCGGCAGGCCCGCTCCCCCCAGCCTCGACTTGTCGAGGGACGTCGTGGGGATCTCCCCGGCGACGTCGCTGAAGAGCGACTCGGTTATGCCGTCCAGGCCGCCGCCGAACATGATCTCGCTCGCCTTGACGGCGTCATCGCACGAGGTCCGCCCGTGGACAATCGTCGTCACCTCGCGGGCGAGCGCCCGGTGGGCCTCCCGGGCCGCCGGGTTGGCCCCGTGCTTCGCCTCGAGGGCCTCGATCTCGGCAGGCTGAAGGAGCGTGAACTTCCTCAGGTAGTCCGGCACCATGCTGTCCTCGGTATTGATGAAGAACTGGTAGAACCTGTACGGGCTCGTCCTCTTGGGGTCGAGCCAGACCGCGCCGTCCTCGGTCTTCCCGAACTTCGTCCCGTCGGCCTTCGTTATCAGCGGGAAGGTGAGGCCCCAAGAGGCGACACCCAGCTTCTTGCGGATGAGGTCGGTCCCGGCCGTGATGTTGCCCCACTGGTCGGAGCCGCCGATCTGCAGCTCGCAGTCGAGGGTCCTTCGAAGATGGTAGAAGTCGTGGGCCTGGAGGAGCATGTAGCTGAACTCGGTGTAGCTTATCCCGGCCTCGTTCCCCATGCGGGAGCGCACGCTGTCCTTCGCAACCATCATGTTGACTGAGAAATGCTTGCCCACGTCCCTCAGGAAGTCGAGGTAGCCGAGGCCGGCCGTCCAGGACGCGTTGTCGACCATCAGGGCCGCGTTCGCCCCGCAGTCAAAGTCGAGGATCCTGGAAAGCTGCACCTTTATTCTGGAGAGGTTCTGGTCCAGCTGCTCACGGGAGAGCAGGTTGCGCTCGGCCGACTTGCCCGACGGGTCGCCGATCATGCCCGTCGCCCCCCCGGCGAGGGCTATCGGACGGTGCCCCCGCAGCTGGAAGCGCCTGAGGGTGAGCTGGCCCACGAGGGAGCCCACGTGGAGGGAGTCCCCGCTCGGGTCAAAGCCGCAGTACAGCGTCGCCGGGCCCTCGCCGAGGCGCCTGCCCAGGGCGGCCAGGTCCGTGCAGTCGGCCAGGAGGCCGCGCCACTTCAGCTCGTCGATGATCGTCATGGGGCTCCCCAAAAAGCCCCCCCCGGGCCTCGGCGGCAAGGGATTTTGTGACTGTCAAGGAGGTCCTTGGAAAAAACGATTTGCCGAGAGCGGTGCCCGGGCCCAAGGTGTGGCTTCCTTCGCGCTGTCACCGGAGGGGCGCGATCCATGCCCCGGGGTCCACACGCAAACCCATCCACGACCATGCCAATCGCCATCGGCTCCAAGGCCCCGGACTTCACGCTCAAGATGGCGACCGCCGACGGCCTGAAGGACGTGAAGCTGAGCGACAACTTCGGCAAGCGGCCGACGTTGATCCTCTTCTTCCCGCTGGCGTTCACCGGCACGTGCACGCAGGAGATGTGCGGGGTGAGCGGGGGCCTCGGCAACTACGCCGGGCTGGACGCCGAGATCTACGGCATCAGCGTCGACAGCCCCTTTGCCCAGGCCGCCTGGGCCAAGGAGAGCGAGATCACCGTGAAGCTGCTGAGCGACCTCGACAAGAAGGTGGCCGCCGCCTACGGCGTCATCTTCCCCGGGCTTGCCGGGATCGGCGACACGAGCGCGCGGGCCGCCTTCGTCGTCGGGACCGACGGGGTGGTCAAGTATGCCGAGCAGACCGCGACCCCGAAGGACCTCCCCGACTTTCCGGCCATCAAGGCCGCCCTCGCCAGGTGAACCCGGGCGCCCACCTATGAGCCAGCCGCGCGATCCCTTCAAGACCCTGCAGAGCTTCACCGCGAACGGCGTGGAGCACAGGTTCCACTCTCTCCCGGCCCTCGCGAAGTCCGGCATGGACGTCTCCAGGCTGCCGACCTCGATCCGGATCGTCCTCGAGTCCCTCCTGAGGAACTGCGACGGCAAGCGGGTGAGCGAGCACGCGGTGCGGATGCTCGCGTCCTGGCAGGCCAAGGCGGCGCGCACCGAGGAGATCCCCTTCGTCGTCGCGAGGATCGTGCTCCAGGACTTCACGGGGGTCCCGCTCCTGGTCGACCTGGCCGCGATGCGGGCCGCCGTCGCGCGGATGGGCAGGAGCCCGAAGATGATCGAGCCCCTCGTGCCGGTCGACCTGGTCGTGGACCACTCCGTCCAGGTGGACTTCTCGGGCAGCGCCGAGGCGCTCGCCCAGAACCTCGAGGTCGAGTTCACGCGCAACCGCGAGCGCTACCAGTTCCTCAAGTGGGGCATGCAGGCCTTCGAGACGTTCAAGGTCGTCCCCCCGGGGATCGGGATCGTCCACCAGGTGAACCTGGAGTTCCTGGCGAAGGGCCTCCTGAAGGACGCCGACGGGGTGTTCTATCCGGACACGCTCGTCGGGACGGACTCGCACACGACTATGATCAACGGCCTCGGGATCGTCGGCTGGGGCGTCGGCGGGATCGAGGCCGAGGCCGGGATGCTGGGCCAGCCCGTCTATTTCCTGACCCCGGACGTCGTCGGCGTCCACCTGACGGGCGCGCTCAGGGAGGGGGTCACGGCGACCGACCTCGCGCTCACGGTCACGCAGCTCCTCAGGAAGGCGAAGGTCGTCGGCAAGTTCGTCGAGTTCTACGGGCCGGGCGCCTCGGCGCTCCCGGTCGTCGACCGGGCGACGATCGGCAACATGGCGCCGGAGTACGGCGCGACCATGGGTTTCTTCCCGATAGACTCCGAGTGCACGAGCTACCTGCTCGCCACGGGGCGCGACCCCGCGGCGGTGGCCGAGTACGAGGCCTACTACCGGGCCCAGGGGCTCTGGGGAATCCCGAAGAAGGGCGACATCGACTTCTCGCAGGATTTCGACCTCGACCTCGCCTCGGTCGTCCCGAGCGTTGCGGGCCCGAAGCGGCCCCAGGACAGGATCGAGCTCCCCAGGATGAAGGAGGAGTTCGTGAGCTCCTTCTCGAGGCCCGTCACTGAAAACGGATTCGGGAAGAGGGCCGAGGAGTTCGCGTCGGCCGGCGCCGATGTGTCGACGAACGGCCACGGCTCGACGAGGATCGGCCACGGAAGCGTCCTCATTGCCGCCATCACGAGCTGCACCAACACGTCGAACCCCTCCGTCATGCTGGCCGCCGGGCTCCTTGCCAAGAAGGCGGTGGAGCGCGGGCTGCGGGTCGGGCCCGCGGTCAAGTCCTCGCTGGCGCCCGGCTCCCGGGTCGTGACCGACTACCTGACGCGCACGAAGCTGCAGCCCTTCCTGGACACTCTCGGCTTCCAGACGGTCGGCTACGGCTGCACGACCTGCATCGGCAACTCAGGGCCCCTCTACGGCCCGATCGAGGACGCGGTCACGAAGAACGACCTGGTCGCCGCCTCGGTGCTCTCGGGCAACCGCAACTTCGAGGCCCGCGTCCACCAGAACATCAAGGCCAACTTCCTCATGTCGCCGCCGCTGGTGGTCGCGTTCGCGCTCGCCGGCCGCGTCGACATCGACATGTCCCGGGAGCCCCTCGGCGCGGGGCGCGACGGCAGGGACGTCTTCCTTGCCGACATCTGGCCGACGCTGGCCGAGGTGAGGGACCTGATGCAGTCCGCCCTGAAGCCCGAGGTCTACAGGAAGCTCTATTCCGACTTCGCCTCCCAGAACCCGAAGTGGAACGAGATCCCGTCGTCGACGGGCGACACCTACGGCTTCGACCCGAAGTCCACCTACATCCAGGAGCCCCCGTTCTTCGACTCGTTTTCCATGCAGCCGGGCTCCATCGCGGAGATCACCGGGGCCAGGGCGCTCGGCGTCTTCGGGGACTCGGTCACGACCGACCACATCTCCCCCGCGGGCTCCATCAAGAAGTCGTCCCCGGCGGGGAAGTTCCTCCTCGAGAACGGCGTCTCCTTCGAGGACTTCAACAGCTACGGCTCGCGCCGCGGCAACGACAGGGTCATGACGCGCGGCACGTTCGCGAACGTGAGGATCAAGAACCTGATGCTGGGCGGCGAGGAGGGCGGAAACACGCTCCTCCAGCCCGAGGGGACGAAGCTCTCGATCTTTGACGCCGCCGCCGAGTACCGCAGGCGCGGGACCCCGCTCGTCATCATCGCGGGCCAGGAGTACGGGACGGGCTCGTCCCGCGACTGGGCCGCGAAGGGCACCAACCTCCTCGGGGTCAAGGCCGTCGTCGCCCAGAGCTTCGAGCGGATCCACCGCAGCAACCTGGTCGGCATGGGCGTCCTGCCGCTCCAGTTCAGGGAGGGGACGACCGCCGCCACCCTGAAGCTCGACGGATCGGAGACCTACGGCGTCCTCGGCCTCGGCCAGTCGCTCAAGCCCCAGCAGGACCTCATGCTGCACGTCACCCGCAAGGCCGGCGAAACCCTCGACGTCCCGGTGCGGTGCCGGATAGACACCCCCATCGAGATAGACTACTACCAGCACGGGGGGATCCTTCCCTACGTCCTGAGGCAAATCCTCTCCAAGACGTGATATCCGAGACCGCAAAGCCGGTTTATCTCGTCGACGCCTACTCCGACCCGGTCGTCATCCGGATCGAGGGGCGGGCCAGCTTCCTGAACAGCGCCTGCCTGCGCGACTTCGTGAACCAGATGCTTAAGGCCGGCAAGACGCGCTTCGTCATCGATTTCCTGCGCTGCACCAGCATGGACAGCACCTTCCTCGGCGTCCTGGCGGGATTCGCGCTGGAGCTGCGCAAGACTTCGCCCAAGGGCAGCCTCGTGCTGACCCGGATGGGGCAGCGCAACCTGGAGCTGGTCCGCAACCTCGGCCTCCACAAGCTCCTCACGGTCGACTCGAGCGAGGGCGCCTCCGGCGCCGACGGCTGCGACACGCCGCTCGTGTGCGGGGACCGCGGGGAGCTCGAGAACGCCCGGCTCGTGCTGGAGGCGCATGAGAACCTCGTGTCGGCGGACGAGTCCAACCGTGGCAAGTTCCAGGACGTACTCGTTTTCATGAAGAACCGCGTTGAGCAGGGCTGAAGTCTCCTGTTCAATCCGCCCCTGAGCCCCGGTCCGGCCGGAGGCCCATTCATGCTCTATTTCCTAATCACGTGCCTGCTGCTGGTCATCGGGGCGCTCGTCCTCGCGCTCTACCGGCTGAGGGCCGGGTCCGACGAGAGGGAGGAGCAGAGGAGCCAAGCCGTCCACGACCGCCAGCGCGCCCTGGACTTCATGCACCTCATGGCCGAGGCGCTCGGGGAGGGCCTGTCGCGCCAGGAGCTCCACCAGCGGATCGTGCACGCCTCGATCCTCTGCACGGGCGCCCTGAGCGCCTGCATCTTCGAGCGCACCCCGAACAACATGATGCGAAGCGTGGCCGTCGAGGGCCTGTTCCCGCCCCACAGGCCGCTGGCCGACCACGTCAAGGCCAAGCTGACGACGCGGGCCAAGTTCATCGAGCAGGTTTTGCGCTCGGAGGAGTTCCCCGTCGGGGAGGGGATCGCCGGCAGGGTCGCGGAGACCGGCCGCGGGGAGCTGGTCGCCGACGCCGTCGCCGACCCGAGGATCGTCAAGCATGACGACCCGAACCTCGTGGTCCGCAGCGTGATCGCCGTCCCGATGAGGTTCCGCGACCGCTTCTTCGGCGTCCTCGCGGTCGCCAACCCCGTCGACAACCGGCTGTTCACCGAGATGGAGTGCACGCTCATGCAGTCGCTGGCCGAGCAGGCGGCGCTCGCGCTCCACAACGCCGAGTCGCTCAACCTCCAGATCGAGCGCAAGCAGCTCGACCTTGACCTCTCGATAGCGAGCGGGATCCAGCAGATGCTGCTCCCGTCCCAGTCGATCGTCTTCCCCGGGCTCGACCTGGACGCGCGCTACGCGCCGGCCCAGAGGGTTGGGGGCGACCTCTTCGACATCTTTGTCCTCTCCCCGACCCGGCTCGGGATCGCCGTCGCCGACGTCTCGGGCAAGGGCATCGCGGCGTCCCTCTACATGGCCGTCTGCCGCACGAACCTGCGCCAGATCGCGCCCAGGCACGTCTCGCCTGCGCAGACCCTCACCGAGCTCAACCGCACGATGGGAGCCGACATACACGGCGACCTCTACGTGACGGTCCTCTTCGCGATGATCGACATCGGTGTCGGCACGGTCACGTTCGCCCGCGGTGGCCACGAGCTGCCGCTCTTCGCCCGGCGCGACCCGGCGACAGGCAACTACCTGACCCACCTCGTCCGCTCCGAGGGCATGCCCCTCGGACTGGTCCCGGACGACCTGTTCGCGTCGGCGATCGAGGACAAGGTGGAGCCCTTCGGGGCGGGGGACATGCTGGTCCTCTACACCGACGGCGTCACGGAGGCCCCGAACGAGGAGGAGAAGGAATTCTCGAGCGCGCGGCTCGCGGACGTCGTCCGCGCGCTCCACAAGCAGTCGGCGAGCGACATAAACGACGGCATCCTGGAAAGCGTGCGGCGGTTCACCGGCGAGTCGGCCCAGCGGGACGACCTCACGCTTGTGACCGTGAAGAGGGCCTGAAACGATATGACCATGAAACGCACACCCGACAGCCGGAGGATAGTGGTGGCAGGCGGCGGCGCGGCGGGCTTCTTTGCGGCGATCGCCTGCGCCGAGGCCGATCCCGGGGCCGAGGTCACGCTCCACGAGGCGACGGCGCACCCCCTCGCCAAGGTGCGCGTGTCGGGCGGCGGCCGGTGCAACGTCACCCACGCCTGCTTTGACGCGGCGGAGATGGCGAAGAGCTTCCCGAGGGGCTCGAGGGAGCTGATCGGCCCCTTCCACAGGTTCGGGACGGCCGACACCGTCGCGTGGTTCAAGGCGCGCGGCGTCAGCCTGAAAACGGAGAAGGACGGCAGGATGTTCCCGGTGACTGACGACTCGGCCACCATCGTCGACTGCCTGACGGGCGCGGCCAAGGCGGCGGGGGTGCAGCTTTTCACGGGCTCGGCGCTGAGGGCGCTCAGGAAGGCCGCGGGCGACCCGAGGCAGCGGTTTGAGGCCGTCCTCTCATCAGGGGAGACGGTCCTCGCGGACCGGGTCCTGATAGCGACCGGCGGGGGCAGGGGATCGGCGGGCCTCGCGATCGCGGCGGCCCTGGGCCACGCCGTCGAGCCCCCCGTCCCGTCCCTTTTCACGTTCCACATCCTGGACCCGCGCATCAGGGGGCTTGAGGGCGTGTCGGCCCCCTCGGCCTCGGCCTCCGTCAGGGAGATGGGGCTCAGGGAGTGCGGGCCGGTCCTCGTGACGCACTGGGGGCTCAGCGGGCCGGCGATCCTCAGGCTGTCGGCCTGGGGAGCGCGCGCGCTGCACGGCGCCGACTACCGCTTCAGGCTCTGCGTCAACTGGGCCGAGCCGGCGACGCCGAAGGCGGCCAGGGACGCACTCGAGGCCGAGCGCTCCGGCCACCCGCGCAGGAAGGTCGTGACCGCGAACCCCTTTGGGATTCCCGCGCGGCTCTGGGAGCGCCTGGTCGGCGCCACCGGGATCGCCCCGGGGACGACCTGGGCCGCCATATCAAACGACGCCCTGCGGGAGCTCGTGGCCCAGTCGACGGCGTCCGAGTTCACGGTGAACGGCAAGAGCATGAACAAGGAGGAGTTTGTGACCTGCGGGGGCGTCAGCCTCGCCGAGGTCGACATGGCCACGATGGAGAGCCGCGTCTGCCCAGGCCTCTACCTCGCGGGCGAGGTGCTCGACATCGACGGGATCACCGGCGGCTACAACTTCCAGTCGGCCTGGACGACCGGCTGGCAGGCCGGCCGCGCGATGGCTTTGGTCTGACCCGGGTCAGAGGTTTGCTGCGGCCGCCTCGGCTCCGGCGGACGCCGACAGGGGCCCCGCCTTCGGTCCCTTGACCCTGATCGCGACAAAGACGAAGAACAGGATGACCGGCAGGATTGCGATCCGCCCGAGAGTATGAAGCCCGGCCGCGCCCTGTATGCTCAGCCAAATCCCGTTGAGGTCGCTCCCGGCGGGCGCCGCGGCGAGCGATTCCGCAGTCTGGCCGGCCGGGATCCGCAGCGAGACGCCCTTGTCGATGTTGGCTCCCGCCACGGCCAGCATGAAGTTGACCATGAGCATCCCGGCGCCGCCCATAATCGAAAGGCCGAGGGCGCCGGTATTAGGGAACCTGTCGTTCGTATAGCCTAGCATGGTCGGCCAGAAGAAGCAGACCCCGAGCGCGAACACGAAGGCCGCCGCAAAGAGCATCCCGCCCGACGCATGGCTCATGGCGAAGAGGCCGAGGGCGCTCAGAATGGTGCTGATGATGAGCATCCCGATGGGCGAGACCCTGTGGACGAACGGGCCGGCGCACTGCCGGCCAATGGCCATTACCCCGTTGATGAAGGCGAGGACCAGGATGCCCGAGACGCCCGCGTTTGTTAGGATGCTCGGGATCCATTGGCCGGGGACGAGCTCGGTCGTCGCCGTCATCAGCATGCATGCGACCATCAGGAGGAACATGGGGTTGAAGCAGGCCGCCCACATCGATCCCGTCGAAATGCCGCGCTGCACGCGCTCGGTCTTGGGGAACGGCTGGCCGAGGAACATGCTTCCGTAGATCGCTAGCGGTAGGAGCATGGTCGCAAACTGCGGCTTCCAGCCGAGGCCGGCCTTGTCCAGGAAGTATGAGACAACGCCGCCGATCACGATGCCGCCGGGAAACCAGACGTGGAAGTGATTCAGCTTGGTCGTCTTGTCATTCGGGTAGAGCGTCGTGATAAGGGGATTGCACGCCGCTTCAACGGAGCCGTTGGCAATGCCGAAGATGAGGGTGCCCGCGTAAAGGCTCCAATAATTCCATGCGAAAATCGTCAGCAGGATGCCGCAGACGTGGCCCACGAAAGCGAGGGCCACTATCCGCCCGAGGCCCAGCGCGTCGCAGAGGGGCCCTCCGAACGCCATGGCCAAAGTGAATCCCCAGAACGCGGCGCCGTTGACCCAGCCAACCTGCTCGTGTGTGAGATTGAACTGGGCTGCCCAGGCACCCGCAGCCCCGCCCCTAATGGCGAAGCTCATTGCCGTGACGATGAGAGCGATCCTACTGGCGAGGAACAGGCGTTTTGGGTTCATGCCGGGTAATCAGGGTTTCAGGCCAAGTGTCTCCAAATAGGTGATGCTCGGCGGGATGTTGCCGACCGGGTCCGACGTCTCGTCCTCAATGAAGTAATACTCCACGCCGGACTTGCGGCCCTGCTCGATGATCGCCGGCCAGTCCATGATGCCCGCGCCGACGACGACATTGTCCGAGGCGGGGGCATGCCCCTCATAGAGATTGACCGGGGCCCCCTTCTTCATGTCCTTGATGTGGAATGCCTTGAACCGGCCCGGATACTTCTGGAGGAGCTTCACGGGATCCAGGCCCGCCTGGACGACCCAGAAAACGTCCATCTCGCAGAACACGAGGTCCGGCTTGGTCTCATTTAGCATGACGTCGAATGCGGACGTCCCGTCGGCCAGCGGCTTGAACTCGTAGCCATGCGTGTGGAAGCCGAAACCGAGGCCGGCCTCCTTGAGGGCGGCTCCCCATGCATTGAAGTTGTCAATCGCGGCGCGGGCGGCCGGCACGTCGAACTCGCCCTTGTGCGGGACCCAGGCGACGATCACGTACTTGACCCCGAGCGTCTTCGCCTCGGCGATGACACCGGGGAGGTCGGACTGCATGCGCTCATACGGGATATGGGCGCCCACGATCTCCAGGCCGTTGGCATCGGCCAGCGCCCTCATCTCCTTGGCCGTGTGGTTGTAGGTGCCGGCCGATTCGACCTCGGTGAACCCCAGGGACTTCACCTCGGCCATGCCGGAGGGAAGGCTGGCCGTCAGCTGGGCCCGCAGGCTCCAGAGCTGGAGGCCCAGCTTGTTGGTTTCGGCGACGAGCGAGGACGCGGTCGCTAGGACAATGGCGGCAATGAGTTTCGATTTCATCTGCGGGTGGGGGTTCGATTGACTCCCGCGCAAGGGGATGGCGCGGGCGCCCGCAAAAACTGGAGGGGCGCGCCCCAAAGCTGCCGTGAATTGCGAAATGGGCAAGGAAAGAACCCCGCGCGAGGCGTCTTGCCACGCCGCTCCCCCGATCCGAGGATTGGGGCCTGATGCCAGCCACCGGCGTTTCCAAGGTTGACCGCTTCTCGATCCCCGACGCGTCCGGGCATTTCGGCCCGTACGGGGGCGTGTTCGTCCCGGAGACGCTGATGGCCGCCCTTGATGAGCTGGAGAGGGTGTACGCGGCCGCGCGCACGGACCCCGAGTTCCAGGCCGAGCTGAGGCACCACCTCGCCGAGTTCGCGGGGAGGCCGACTCCCCTCTACTTCGCCGAGCGCCTGACCCACCACTGCGGCGGGGCGAAGATCTACTTCAAGCGCGAGGACCTGCTCCACACCGGAGCCCACAAGATCAACAACGCGATCGGCCAGGCGCTCCTGGCGCGGCGCATGGGCAAGAAGCGCGTGATCGCCGAGACCGGCGCGGGCCAGCACGGGGTCGCCACCGCCTCGGTCTGCGCCAAGTTCGGGCTCGAGTGCGTCGTCTACATGGGGGCCGTCGACATGGAGAGGCAGGCGCTCAACGTGTTCCGGATGCGCCTGATGGGCGCCGAGGTGAGGAGCGTCGAGGCGGGCCAGCGGACCCTGAAGGAGGCGATCAACGAGGCCATGAGGGACTGGGTCACGAACGTGCGGTCGACCCATTACATCCTTGGGACGGCCTACGGGGCGCGCCCCTACCCGGAGATGGTCCGCGACTTTCACCGGGTGATCGGCGTGGAGGCCAGGGAGCAGATCCTGGCGCGCGAGGGTCGCCTGCCGGACGAGCTGATCGCCTGCGTGGGCGGCGGCAGCAACGCCATCGGCCTATTCTTCGAGTTCCTCGAGGATCCCGGCGTCCGGATGACCGGCGTCGAGGCCGGCGGGCGCGGTATCCGCACCGGCGAGCACGCCGCGCGCTTCGCGGGCGGCAGGCTGGGCGTCCTTCAGGGCTGCAAGACCTTCATCCTCCAGGATCCGGACGGCCAGATCGAGCTCACCCACTCGGTGTCGGCTGGGCTGGACTACCCGGCGGTCGGCCCGGAGCACGCCTTCTACCGCGACACCGGGCGGATCGATTACGCCTACGCGACCGACGACGAGGTGCTCGACGCGTTCCAGCTCTGCTCCCGGATGGAGGGGATCATCCCCGCCCTCGAGAGCACGCACGCGATCGTCCAAGGGCTCAAGCGGGCCAAGGCGCTCGCGAAGGACAAGGTGCTGATCGTCAACCTGAGCGGGCGGGGCGACAAGGACGTGCAGGAGGTCGCGAGGCTCATGGGCAAGAGGCTATGAGGAGCATGACCGGATACGGCCGCGCGTCGGCCGCCCTTGCCGGCGGGACGCTGAGCGTGCAGGTGAGCTCCGTCAACCGCAGGAGCCTGGACCTTTCGATCAAGCTGCCCCCCGACTGGGACAGCCTCGAGGCGGAGGTCGGCGAGCGCGTCCGCAAGGCGGCGTCCCGCGGGAAGGTCCACGTCGATGTCGAGTTCGCGGCGCCCAGGGGGCGCGACGAGATCGCCTGGAACGACGCCTCGGTCGGGGTCGCCCTCGACCGCCTGGCGGCGATGGCCGACGCCCGGAGGATCCCGTTCGAGCCGACGGTCGAGCTTCTCTGGCAGGTCGCCAACTCCCAGAGGGCGCCCTTCGAGTCGCCGACGGCCGAGAAGGCCCGGCCGGACGTGCTCACCGTCCTCGGCGTGGCCCTCGGCGGATTCTCCGCCATGCGGGCCAGGGAGGGCGAGGCCCTCCTGGCCGACTTCACCGAGCGGATAGCCCTCTGCGGGCGCCACATCGACGCGATTTCCGCCCGGGCGCCCTCGGTCGCGCCGGCCTACCGCGCGCAGCTCCTCAAGCGCCTGAGGGAGGCGAACCTCGAGCTCGACGTCGAGGACGAGCGCGTGCTCCGCGAGATCGCGCTCTTTGCCGACCGAAGCGACGTCAGCGAGGAGATCACGCGCTTCCGCAGTCACATCGGGCAGCTGGCCGCGCTCCTCAAGTCGGACGAGGACGTCGGCCGCAAGGCCGACTTCATCCTCCAGGAGCTCGGCCGCGAGGCCAACACGATCGGCAGCAAGGCGAACGACCTGGCGATTTCCAAGGCGGTCATCGAGCTCAAGAATGAGCTCGAGCGCATCCGGGAGCAGATGGCGAACGTGGAGTGAGACTTAGGTGTGGAGTCTCACGGGGTTGTCCAGGCCTAATGGCCGCACCCCGGAACAGCTGGCCGCGAAGTTTAGGAGACTCTTTTCAGGGGGCCTATAGCTTGGCTTCCTGAAAACGGAAAACAGCCTTGGTCATATCCGGGAGGGAGAGTTTCCAAGATTCTTGATCTCATTCGAGGCCGCAAACTCGGCCAAAGCAACGCTTAGGCCGAGTCAGGCCTCGGCCATTTCGAGGGAACGCGCTGGTTTTGGATCCATATGGCCCTAACGCGCGTTCTGGCGCGCGGGCTTCAGCTGACGGGCTTACTTCGGAGTTTCATGACCGTCTCGAGCACGGCCCTCTGACAGCGCTGGGGTGGCAGCCCATGCAGGATACTTTCCAGGTCGTCGACCACAAGTTGTCCCATCCAGGGCCATATCTCCGGGATATTGCCCGCCCGATGCGCCTGCAGGAGCGTGTTCGGCGTGACCCTCGCCCGGTGACCCGCCGGAATGGGCTCGTCAGGCCAAACGTCGATGCCGGCCCGGATGTGGCCGCTCGCGGCCGCGTCGAGAAGCTCATCAAAGTTCACGACCGCAGCCCGGCTTGCCAGTATCACGATGCCGCCCCGCTCCATGCTCTCAAAACAAGCGCGCCCGATCTTGCCCGCATTCTCCGTGGTCACCGCCGCCGACAGGAACACGACCGCGGATCCCCTGAAGCATTCCTGAAGCGTAGCAGGGATCACGCCCATCTCTCGTAGGACGCTCGGGTGGATCCACGGGTCGCACACCAGGATGTCCCGGCTGAACGGCCGGAGGAGCGGCAGCAGCGCACGCCCCACGTTCCCCAAACCGACGATCGCCAACGTCCTCCCCTGCAGAAGGATGGAATCCTGGTTGTCACCTTCGCCGTAGAGTGTCTCCGTGCCCGAGCGGATCGACGCGTCCGCCTGGTGGATTCGCCTGGCGAGCGACAGAGCCATGCCGAGCGACATCTCCGCCACGGGCTTGGCGAAAACGGGAGCCGTTGACAGTACGGCAATCCCGCGCCGGTGACACTCCGCATAGTCCACGTTCGGCAGGAAATTGCTCTCGACGTTGAAGACCACCTTCAGCCTGGGCGCGCGGTCCAGCCGCGCTCGCTCCAGGGAAGGCTGCCCGATGATTGCCACAGCCTCCGGAAGGTTGTCATCGATCTGCGCCGCTGACGCCGGCGCCCCGTCGTGCCACAGGACCCTACCTAGGCCCTCCAGCCGCTTTTTTGTCGGCTGATCAAAGATCTGGTCGATTCGCCGGGGATGAGGATCGAGGAGAATGAGCGGGGTATCCTTCATGCATTCCGTCCTACTTGTGCTGAGCCTGCCAACGCAGCTCGGGGTGTGTCACGTTTGCCGGGCGCGGGCAAGACGTGAACATTCAAATCTCCCGTTCCTGGATTCTCGTGGCCTCTGGCAACGGGCTGTAACCCCACATCGCGCGACCGTTGGCGGCTGTGCCTGAAGAATCGCGCTCCAGCCTCTTCAGAGATCCGGTGCGCCACCTGTCCAAATATTCACCGTTCTAGGCACTCCCGTTGGCCACCTTGGGTCGTTTTGTCATTATCTCGCTTTCGTGGCCTCGCCAGACTGCTGGTTCATAAACTGACCACCCTAGACGAGAATAGAGCGACTGATGGTCCAAGGTGAAAAGAAACAACCGGTCGAACCCGAGAGCCCAGGCCTTATCTTCGGCGGCACGGCACAACGCTGAAGCGACTCCATTCCCACGGAATTGGTGGCGAACAAAGACGCCGCCAAGCCATGGCGAAAGATCTTCGCGGCCTTCCAGGTCATAAACCGTAAGGGCAGCTGTTCCCATTATCTCACCTTCATTGTGGGCTACCCACGCTATTGGAAGTGTCTTGGCGTTCATGTGCGTCCGAAGTTTGGCCAAGCGTTTTTCGACCGTTTCGTCCGGAAGGTATGGCTGCCAATGCGCAGCAATTTCCGGCGCCAAAACCGAGGCGAAATCCGGGTAGTCGGAAAGGTAACTGATGGTCATAACGCCGTCACTCTATCCTTCCACGGGACATTGGGCATGGCATCCCAAACTGAAAGGCTATTCTGGCTCCCTGGCATTTGAAAAAGGGTCGTTTCCGGTCCTCTTGACCGGCGCATTCGCGGTGACGGGCCGTTTGTGGCTCCCGATCGGCATTCATACGGCATTGAACTTCACGCAGGGTGAAATCTTCGGCATCACGGTATCGGGACATCCCGGCGAAGGACTCTTAAATGGGACGCTTACGGGCCCCGAGTGGGTCTCAGGCTGTGCATTTGGGGCGGAGGCTTCCGTTGTGGCAACAGTGCTCTGCTTTGTCGTGGGGCTGACCTTTTTCGCCCTGGCTGTCCAAAAGAAGCGCACTTTTCATCCATGCTGGAAGCAAAAGCTTTGAAGATCACCAGACCGTGGATATTGCTTCGCTTAGAAGAACTCGCGGTGCTAAGCGCAGGGTGCAATTATGTACTGTGAAACAGGTTTCTGCAGCGGCGGGTTTGGCGGGCATTGATCGGCCTGCGGCCCTCACAACACTTTTCAACCGTTCTCTAGGGGCCAATCATGAAAGTTAACGATCAATCGCCGGTGACACTCGCTGCGCCTTCGTTGGGATCGGCGCTTCGGGTCATGATCGGGCATCGCGGTGTCCAAGCCGCCGTCGGATTGTGGATCGCGGGCTACGCAATCGTCCTTTGGCTCGCTCACGGGAGGCTGCCATTCGACCGCCCCGCGGTCGCCCGCGTGCCATTCGGTTTACAGATGGCTGTGCCAACGGTCGTGTTGATCGAGATTTTTGTGTTGATCGCCGTAGTCATCCTATTAACCCGGAAGCGCGTCATTCCAGATATGGCCGCTCGCGCACCTGAACGCCGGGTTGCCCTGCGCGAGACGATCTTTCTTCTCGGGTACGCGGCTTTGGGCCAGGTCGGCGGTTGGATCGTCGCTTCGGTGCTAGGCTACCGGCCATTTAGCTTCCACATCGCTGGCACCGTATTCGACTGCACTCTGCCGCCAACACCCACGGAGGTCTGGGTCTGGGCCGTTTACAATTTTCTAGTTTTTGCGGTCGCGCCCTATCTCTATTTTCGGCGTCGCTACTCGAACACAGCGCTCAATCTTCGCTCTACCGACCGTCGAAATGACGCTATTGTCATCTTCATTGTTCTGGCAATCGAATCCGCCTTTGAACTGAGCCTGGTGAATAAAAGCATCTTCGGCCTGAGTCCCCATCAGGCGCTGCTCGGGGTGCCGCTCAGTTTCGTGATTTTTCTGATTGGGACTGTCCTGCCGACGATGGTCTTAATCTACGCAATCTTGCTCCCCCGCTATCTCAGACTGACGGGGTCGGCGATCAGCGCTTCATTGCTCGGCGGCCTCACTTATGCAGCGATGCACATTGTCGAGGGCTGGTCGGCGTTCGATTCGCCACGAAACACCCTTCTCTCGCTGATTTTCGTGCTGTTCACCTATTTTGGCCCTGGAATGTTCAAGAGTGTGCTGACGTTGCGAACGGGCAACGCCTGGGTTCATGCGATTAGTTACCACGCTATTGCGCCCCATGTGATCATTGACACGCCGCTTGTGGTGAAAATCTTCGACATTCGCTGACAGGAAAGGCGGCTAAGCTTTGTCAGTTTGGTGAAACTTGGTCAAAGCCGGTATCCCAAAATGGGTGGGGTTTCAACCAGACACCATGGTCGTATCTCTCCATTCAATCGTGCCGCTTGCGCCGATTTCGATTGAACCCAAAGTGCGTCCAATGAATGGGGCAGATCCCAATTGGCGCGGTGCCGGGCCAATTCAAATGCGATCCAGTGGCCCCTGCGCGGAACCGAAGGCAGATTGCTTGGTCAGGATCACAGGACAGTGTTACCAGGTACGCCCCATGCGAACGAAAACCCCAGGACTCACCCGCCTCGCAGCAGCGATCGTCGTCTCTATCCTGAGCCTCCGCGCACTGGCCGATCCGACTCCGAGCGGGGAGATCACCGCCATTTCGTCAAGGGTCTACAGCGGCTACAAGCGCGCCACGCTCCCTGATGGCTCGATCCGGCCGGAGCATTATGATCTCGCCGTCGGAGGCGACGTTAGCTGGCTCACGTCGGGCCTAGAGGAATCCACGCCTCCGCCGGTGAGCGACAACACGATCGACAAGGTCAATTTTGCCGCCATTTCACGGATGATCCAGGGCCCGCTCGCCTCCCAGAAATACCTGCCCACGTCAGAGCCCAAGGATGCCGACCTGCTGATCGTCGTGTTCTGGGGGCGGAGCATAGGCTCCGGCGCGTTTTCGCAGTCCGGCTCGGGCGTGCGCCTTGGGATAGACCAGGACCTCGTCGACCTCCAGAACGCGCGCCTCATGGGGTTTGATTCGACGCACCTCTTCGACCAGGGCTTCAACGACCCGTCGAACATGATGGCGAACATCCGCAGGCAGGTGCATTCGGGGGACCTCGATGCGGTCAAGGAAGACCGGTATTTTGTCATCCTGCGCGCATTTGATTTTCAGGCCGCGTGGAAGCAGAAGCAGATCAGGTTGCTCTGGGAAACGCGGTTCAGCGTTTCACAGCGCGCCCACGACTTCAGGAAGGACCTGCCGGGAATGGCGATGATCGCATCGCAGTTTTTCGGGCAAGACACCCACGGGCTGGTGGAAAAGCCGATTCCGGAGGGTCGCGTCGAGATTGGCGTGCCGCAGTCGCTCGGGCCGGTGCCCGAGAAATAATCGCCGGTTAGCTCTTAAGGCAAATTCGGGGCTCCGGCAGCGGACCCTCACACATTCACCGGATCAGGATGCATCCAGGGCGCGCGGTAGGTGCGGGTGAGGAGGCGGGTTGCTTCCGCGTCGCCGGGGACCGTTCGGGTCTTGGGATCGTAGGCGATGGCCCGCCGAAGCTGCTGGGAAATATTGGCGATTTCGCAGCATGCGCTCGAAATATGCCCCTCCTCGATGTCTGAGATTGGACGGGAGCGATCTTTCCGCGCCTGCATGAAATCAATCACGTGCCGGTTCTCAGTTTCCGTGTAGGCCTGCCCATCGAGGCTGAAATCGACATTCTCAAGGTCACCGGTTTTCGAGAGCATGTGCACGCCCTCGCGCCGGCCGCCATCGGCCGGCGTGAAATCATATTCCAGCATGGTCAGGTTGAGCGTGCCCATTTCGCCGATGAAGCGCGCACCCCATTGGTCGCTCCAATGGCGCTGGGGGATCGGCGAGCCGCCCCACAGGCGGTGCTGCCAGCTCACGTCGAGGTCGGGATAGTGAAACACACTCCTTTGGGTATCGGGAATATTGGAGAAGGACGCCTTCTCAACGTAGATCCCGCCTGAGGAGTAGATCGATTCCGGCCAGCCGAGGCCGAGCAGCCAGCGCACCTGGTCAACCATGTGCACGCCCAGGTTTCCTATGGGCCCGTTACCATACTCCATGAATGCCCGCCAGCCGCGGTTCTCCTTTATCGCCTTGAAGGGAAGAAGCGGAGCCGGCCCCGTCCAAAACTCATAGTTCAAGTGGCCGGGGACTGCGGCATCGGGCACCGGACCAGGCGCCCAGCCCTCCGATCCAAGGTAGCTGTAGGTCTCGACGAGGCCGATCCTTCCCAGCCTGCCGCTGCGGATGTATTTGTCACGGGCCTCCACATAGAGGCGATTGCTTCGGCGCTGTGTGTTCACCTGGACGACCCGTCCGTATTTTCGAGCGGCGGAAACGAGTGCTTCGCCTTCGATCACGTCGACACCGACAGGCTTCTCCAGATAGACGTCCGCGCCGGCCCTCATGGCCGCGATGGCGGGCAGCGCATGCCAGTGGTCGGGCGTGGCCACAATGACGACGTCGTGGCCGCCGGCATCGAGCATCTCGCGGTAGTCAACGAATGTCCGTGGCGCCGTCGCCTGGAATCTGGAGATGGCCTGAAGTGTCTTTTGGATGGAGACCTCGTTGACATCGCAAAGCGAGACCACGTTCAAATCCACGTTGCGCCTGAACGCCTCAAGGTTCACGCCCCCGTACCATCCACAGCCGATGATTCCGACTCTGGCACGCGGCTTCGACTCGTCAGCAAGTAGTCGCGAGCCCGTGGCGATCACGGCTCCGGCCGCGGCTAGGGAGGACACAAAGGTGCGTCTGTTCATTGGGTGCTTTGGAACGGCTCCTTTGACATTGAATCTTGGATTCGGCCGGGTCCCGCAATCACCAAAAAATGGCGGAATCGATTGCCGCGGAAACGCGGACGAGGGTTGACCGCCAAGGCATCGGGAGCATGGGGATGCCTCTCGTCGAAAGGCCAAGCCCTCGCATGGCCGCTAGATGCGGACAACCTCCTGAAACATCACACCTAGGTCGCGACCCTGGCCGGCCGTAGCGACGCCAGCACATAAAGGGCGGCGCCGACGCAGATCGCCGAGTCGGCGACGTTGAAGGTCGGGTAGACGTACGATCCGAAATGGAAGTCGAGGAAGTCGACGACGTGGCCGCGCGTCAGCCGGTCCGCGAGGTTTCCGGTGATCCCCCCGCAGATGAGCCCGAAGCAGGCCTGGACGAAGGGCACCGAGAGGCCGAGCGCCTTCCTGCCGAGGAAAATCGCCACGAGCGTGCCGGCGGCGAGGGCCCCCAGGATGAAGCTCCTGCCCGAGAACATGCTCCAGGCCGCGCCCGTGTTGCCGACATGGACGATGTAGAAGAACCCCCGCACGACGGGTATCGCACCTCCGGGCTCCCCATAGGTGTTGAAGGGGAGGCGCGCGGCGATCCAGGCCTTTGAGGCCTGGTCTGCCGCCAGGACGGCGGCCGCGATCGCGAGGAGCCTCCAGTACTTGAGGAAGCGCCAGCTGAGCGACAGCCCCGGGTCGACCGACTGGGTCATTCGTCGCCGGAGTCTTCCTGGGGTATCGCGCCGCCCTCCTCGCCGGCCTCGCCGAACAGCCCGGCCTGGGTCCGCGAATGGTGGCGGTTGCGCTCGATCTGCTTCTGGGCCTCGGCGGAATAGCGTGTGAACGGGACGGCGAGGAGGCGCTCCTTGGAGATCGGCTTCGCGGTGATCTCGCAGATACCATAGGTGCCGTCGCGGATCCGCTTGATGGCGGCCTCGATCTCCGAGAGGGCCTCCTGCTCGTTCGAGACGAGGCTGAGGGCGAAGTCGCGGTCGAAGGTGTCGGTGCCCGCGTCGGCCATGTGCTGGCCGTAGGAGGAGAGGTCGCCGGCGTCATCCTTCACGGAGCGCTTGAGCGTCTCCTCGGAGTGGCGCTCGATCCCCTCCGTCAGGTGCTTGCGCAGGTCGACCAGCAGCTTGTGGTAGCGCTTGTACTTCTCGGGCACGCCCTTCTCCTCGATCACGTCCGCGGCCTTTGTGCGCTTCGGGTTGAACCCGAGGATGTCGGACAGGGAGGCGGCCTTGATGTGGTTCGGCTTGACCGGCTTTTCCAGCGCCGCGCTCAGGGCCGCGGACGGCTTAGCCGCAACCTTGGCGGACTTGGCGGTCGACTCGGCCTTTGCGGTCACGGTTTTCGCGATGGCGCGGACCTCGTCGAGGCTGAAGGCGATCGGCTTCGCGGGCGCCTTCCGGGCAAGGATGCTGTCGCGCAGTGCGGTTTTCTTGGATGGTTTTTCCATGGTGGGACGCTTGCCCGTCACCGGCGCGGGTGCGGGGGCCTTGGGGGGGGCCACCTTCCGCGTCTCAGGCTTGGGCAACTTCTTTTTGGACGGTTTGGTTTTTTTTGTCTTATCCATGGGAGTCTTGGGGGGGATTTCCTTAAGCTAGAGTGTCAGGATTTCAAGGCCTCGGCGCAGCGGGGGCAGACCTCGGCGATGGGCGTCGCCACGAGTGAGGGCACCCACCGCCAGCAGCGCGGACAGCGCACGTGGCCAAGCTCCGAGCATGGCCGCACTTTGACACCGAAAGATGCCCCGGGTTCGGAAACGGGCGACACCTTTACGTCGGAAACGATGAAAATCTCGGGCAGGGAGGCGAGGTTCGCCTCGATCGCCGCCCTGAGGGGGTCGTTGTCGGGAACCTCGAGGGTGACGGCGGCGTCAAGGGACTTGCCGACGCGGCCCGCCGCCCGGAGGGGCTCAATCGCCTCATTCACGCGCGCGCGCATCTTGAGGAGGGAGGCGAACGGGTCCCCGGCATCGCCCTCGCTCGGCGGGGAGGGCGCCGCCGGCCAGTCCTCCGTGTGGACCGAGCCCTCGCCGAACTCGATCCGGGCGCCGCCGAAGGACCAGGCCTCGTCGGTCGTGAAGGGGATCACTGGGGCCAGTATCCGGACCAGCACGCCGAAGATCCCGTGGATCGCGGACTGGGACGAGCGGCGGAGCGAGCTCGCGGTCCCGAGCGTGTACAGCCGGTCCTTCAGGATGTCGTGGTAGGTCGCCGAGAGCGTGACCGAGCAGAACTGGTTGCATAGCTGGTAGACCCGGTGGAACTCGTAGGCGTCATAGGCCGACTCGCACGAGCGCACGAGGTCGGCCGCCTGCCGGAGGGCCCAGCGGTCGAGCGGGTCCATCTTCCCGGGGGCGACGCCGTCCCGCCCGGGCTCGAAATCAAAGAGGTTGGCCAGCTGGAAGCGAAGCGTGTTGCGGATCAGGCGGTAGGTCTCGCCGACGTGGGAGAGGATCTCCTTCGATATCGGGATGTCGTCCCGGAAGTCCTGCGAGGCGATCCAGAGGCGGATGACGTCGGCGCCATGCTCCGCTATGTAGGCGTCGCTTGTCTGCGGCTTCTGGTAGGACGCGCTCTTGGATATCTTCTTCTGCTCCTCGTCCACGATGAAGCCGTGCGTCAGCACGGCCCTGAACGGGGCCGACCCGTAGGCGACCACCGAGGTCCAGAGCGACGACTGGAACCAGCCCCTGTGCTGGTCGCTGCCCTCCAGGTAGAGGTCCGCCGGCCACGAGGTGCCCCCTAGGCCGCGCCTGAGCACGGCCGCATGCGACGAGCCCGAGTCGAGCCAGACGTCCAGCGTGTCCCTGCCGCACGACAGCTCGTCGGCGCCGGGCCAGCCCTCGGGCAGGCTGACCGCCTCGAGGATCTGCGCCGCCGAGGATTCGTACCAGAGGTTTGTCCCGCGCTTCTCGACCTTGTCGGCGACGGCGCGGATGACGCCCGCATCGAGGTACGCCTTCTTGTCGGCGCCGAAAAACGCGGGGATGGGGACTCCCCAGGAGCGCTGCCGGCTGACGCACCAGTCGGGGCGCGACTCCACGGCCCCCCGGATGCGCGCCTCCCCCCAGGCGGGGATCCATCCTCCCGCGGCCTCGATCTTCGTGATCTCGGCGAGGGCCAGGTCCCTCGACCCGGCCTTGTCCAGGGACACGAACCACTGGTCGACTGCCCTGAAGATGATCGGGGTCTTGGAGCGCCAGCAGTGCGGGTAGCTGTGCGTGTACTTCTGCTTCGCGAAAAGGGAGCCCGTCGAGTCGAGCTTCCTCAGGACGGCGACGTTGGCCGGCGAGGTCTTCTTCTTCGCCAGGTCGTCGACGCTCTCCAGGGTCGTCGCCCCGACCATGTCGGCGGGGATGCGCCCGTCGTCGACGTAGGTCCCGTCGTCGGCCACCGGGCAGTAGATCTCGAGGCCGTACTTGAGGCCCGTCTGGTAGTCCTCGGCCCCGTGGCCCGGCGCGGTGTGGACGGCGCCCGTCCCGCTCTCGACCGTGACATAGTCGGCAAGCACGACCGGGGACGCCCGGTCGATGAAGGGGTGGCGCGCCCCGAGGTGCTCAAGCGAGCGGCCCTGGACCGACTTGACGACCAGCGGGGGGGTCTTCAGCCCGCCTGCGGCGGCCACCTGGGGAAGGAGCGCCGCCGCGACCACGATCCGCTCCTCGCCGAGGTCGGCGACCGCATACTCGACCTCGGGATTGAGCGCTATGGCCAGGTTCGCCGGGATCGTCCAAGGGGTCGTCGTCCAGATGACGATGCTGAGCGGCTTGTCCGCCGGCAGGCCGAACCGCGCGGCCTCGGCGGCCGGCACCCTGAACCTGACCCAGATCGAGGGCGAGGAGTGCTCCTTGTACTCGATCTCGGCCTCGGCGAGCGCCGTCTCGAAGGGGATCGACCAGTACACCGGCTTCTTGCTCCTGTAGACGAGGCCCTTCTCCACGAAGGCTGCGAACACCCGCAGGATGTCCGCCTCGAACGCGGGCGACTTCGTCTTGTACTCGGCGCCCCAGTCCGCGAGGACGCCAAGCCTCTTGAACTGCTCCTTCTGCTTCGAGATCCAGGACTCGGAAAACGCGTCGCAGAGCTGGCGCAGCTCGGGGGTCGAGACCTCCCGCTTCGACGCTCGGAGGTCGCCCGTGACCTTCTGCTCGATCGGGAGGCCGTGGCAGTCCCAGCCCGGGACGTACGGCGCCCTGAATCCCCGCATCGCCTTGTAGCGGACCGTCACGTCCTTGAGGGTCTTGTTGAGCGCGGTCCCGATGTGGACGTCGCCGTTCGTGAACGGCGGCCCGTCATGAAGGACGAACGTCGGGCAGCCCGAGCGCTTGCGCTGGATGGCGCCGTAGAGGCCCGTCCGCTCCCAGTGGGCGACCCTCGGCGGCTCGCGCTGCGCGAGGCCCGCCCTCATGGGAAAATCCGTCCTGGGCAGCTGCAGCGTGTCTTTGAGGTCTTGCGCCAATCGAAAAAAAGGGTCCGGGAGGGTAAAGAGGGGACCCCGTGAGTCAAGACACTCGCTTGGCGAGCGAGGTGCCTGAGGCGATGCAGTCGGGAAGCGAGATCCCGTCCCGGACATTGCCGCCGATGAGGAGGCCCGGGTGGGCCCTCTCGCAGGCTTCCATGGCGTCCAGATGGGCCCCGTATCCGAGGTTGTACTGCGGGATCGCGCGCGGCCAGAGCGTGTGCCGCGCGAACGCGGGCCGGCCCTGGGCGCCGACGAGTGCCTCCAGATCGGCGCACACGCGCCCGATGAGTTCCGTGTCCGGGAGGCGGGCGATCTCCGGCTGGAGGGCGCCCCCCGCGAAGGCGGTCAGGGCCACGTGGCCCGGGGGCGCGCGGCCGGCGAAGAGGCTGGAGGAGAAGATGACCCCGAGGACGGAGCGCTTCTCCGAGGCCGGGACGAGCGCCCCGAAGCCGTCGAGCGGGTGGGCGACCCGGTCGCGGCGGAAGCCGAGGAAGACCGAGGCGACGGGCGGGTACTCGATCGCGCCCAGGCCCGAAAGCGGCCGCCTTCCCGGACCCCCGATCTCCATCCGCGCGAGGCTCCACGCGGGGAGCGCCGAGACGACGCAGTCAAACATTCCCGACTCCGGGCCCTTTCGGCCGTCCCACGCCACGAGCCACCTCGACTTCGGGCCCGGTCCCAGCGAGCGCACTTCCGCCCCCAGCGTCACGGATCCCTGGGGCAGCTGCGCCGCCAGCGCGTCCGTCAGCGCCTGGAGCCCGCGCCGGAAGGAGACGATCGCCGGGGAGCCGTCGAGCCCGAGCGCGCGGCGCTTCTTCGCGCTCTCCATCCCGGCGCGGATCAGCGAGCCGGTCGTCTTCTCGGCCTCCCAGATCTTCGGAAAGGCATGGCGCGCCGAGAGGCGCTCGGCGTCGCCGGCGTAGATCCCCCCGATGAAGGGCTGGACGACCCTTTCCAGGACCTCGCTTCCGAAGTGGTCCCTGACGAAGTCGGCGACGCTGGCGTCCTCGGTGCGGGCGCGGGGGCCCTTCGTGACCTCGCTCGAGACCCGAAGCTTGGATCCGAATGAGAGGAGGGGCGTCGAGACGAGGGAGGCCGCGTCCTTGGGCTCGGGCAGCGCGACCAGCTTCCCGTTCTTCGCGATATAGCGGTGCTTGGCCACCGGCGAGGACTCGATCCTCTCGGGGCCAAGGCCGAGCTCGCCGATGAAGGCGCCCGTCTGCGGGTTTCCCTCGACGAGCGACGTCGGGCCGGCCTCGACGAGCCACCCGTCGGCCAGGTCGGTTGAGACCGCCCCGCCGACCCGCGGCCCTGCCTCGAGGAGGCGCACCTTGTGGCCGGCCTTCGAGAGCCTCCACGCCGCGGTGAGGCCCGTCACCCCAGCGCCGAGGACCGCGACATTCATCGGGTCACTTCCACGAGGTCACGGCGTCGAGGAGCGCCTCGACGCACCCGATCTTCGCGTTGGGCAGGATCCCGTGGCCAAGGTTCATGATGTGGCCGGCGCTCCCGCGCATGGACTCGAGTAGGCGCCTCGTTTCCCGCCCGGCTATTTCCGGTGTCGTGTTGAGGATCGTCGGGTCGAGGTTGCCCTGGACCGCGACATTCTCGGGAAGGCTGCGGCGCACGCCCGCGAGGTCATTCGAGCCGTCGACGCTCAGCACCCTTGCGCCGGTGAAGGCCTGGTCGATCAGGTGCGCGCCCGTTCCCTTCCCGTAGATGATGATCGGGAACCCCTCCGGCATGGCGGCCACGATCGCGCGGATCCACCTGAGCGAGGCTGCCTCATAGTCCGCCCCCGCGATGACGCCTCCCCACGTGTCGAAGATCTGGATGGCGTCGGCGCCCGCGCCGATCTGCATCTTGAAGTAGGCGATCAGGGACGCCGTCAGCTTTCCGAGGAGGAGATCAAAGGTCGGTCGGTCCTCGTAATAGAGCGCCTTCACCCGCGCGAAGTCCTCCGAGCTTCCGCCCTCGACCATGTAGGTCGCCAGGGTCCACGGCGAGCCGCCGAAGCCAAGGAGGGCCCGGCTTCCCGCCAGCTCCCGCTTGAGGAGCGCCATCGCCTCGGCGACGTAGGAGAGGCGCTCCGTGACCGCGCCCTCGGGCCCCAGGGCCTCGATCATCGAGCGGTTCTCCAGCCTGCGCTCCATCGCGATGCCTCCCTCCTCCCTGAAGGTGTAGCCCTGCCCGAGGGCCTCGGGGATGACGAGGATGTCCGAGAAGAGGATGGCCGCGTCAAAGGCGAACCTGCGGATGGGCTGCATCGAGACCTCGGCGGCCAGCTCGGGGGTGCGGACCATCTTCAGGAAGCCGTGCTTCGCCTTCAGCTCGCGGTACTCCGGCAGGTAGCGCCCCGCCTGGCGCATGATCCAGACCGGCGGCCGGTCGAGGGGCTGGCAGGCGCATGCGGCGAGGAAGCGGTCGCGGGAATTCACCGGGATCCCTCCAGCCAGTCGCGCGGCTTCAGGAAGACCTCGAGGAGCCGCGCCTCGGGCGAGCCGGGTTGCGGCACGACGCCGTAGTCCCACCGGACAACCGGCGGCAGGCTCATCAGGATCGACTCCGTGCGTCCGCCGCTCTGGAGGCCGAAAAGCGTACCCCGGTCCTGCAGGAGGTTGAACTCGACGTACCGGCCGCGGCGCCGCAGCTGGTGCTCCCGCTCCCGCTCTCCGTGGTCGGTCCCCTTCCGCCGCGCCGCCACCGCGCGGTAGGCGGGGACAAAGGCTTCGGCGACGCTCCTCATGAGGGCGAAGCTCTGCTCGAACCCGAGCTCGTCGAAGTCGTCGAAGAAGATGCCGCCGACGCCCCGCTGCTCCCCGCGGTGCCTGAGGGAAAAGTAGTCGTCGCAGGCCTTCTTGAAGCGCGGGTAGAGCGCGTCCCCGAAGGGTTCCACCGCGGCCCGGGCCGAGCGGTGCCAGTGGACGGCGTCCTCCTCGAAGCCGTAATAGGGCGTCAGGTCCCATCCCCCGCCGAACCACCACGTCGGCGCGGCCTCGCCGGCCCCGGCGACGAAGAAGCGGACATTGGAGTGGCAGGTGGGGACGTACGGGTTCCTGGGGTGGATCACGACCGAGACGCCGATGCCGGTCCAGGACTTGCCCGCAATCTCCGGACGACGGGCGCTCGCGGCGGGCGGCAGCGCCGTGCCCCCGACGTCCGAGAACGCGACGCCGGCCTTCTCGAATACCGCCCCGTTCGAGAGTATGCGGGTGCGGCCGCCGCCGCCCTCGGGGCGGTTCCACCTCTCGTCGACGAACCGGCCGGCCCCGTCCTCCGCCTCCAGGGCGGCGCAGATCGAGTCCTGGAGGCCCGCGAGGTACGACCTGACCCCATTCACGTCGGGATTCATGTCACTTGGACCCCGGCATGTGAATCACCGGGCCGCTGTCCGGCGCCGACTGGGGCGACGGCGCGGAGAGCTCCGGCCTCGTGGGCTCGGCGGCGCCAGCCGGCGCCCGCGAGAACGACGCCTCGGTGATGGGGATCCTGATGAAGGCGTCCGTGATGATCCCCTCGACGTTCAGGTCGCGGGTCTTCGAGTCCGGGCTGTCCATCATGACGACGATGATCCTGTGGCCGTTTCGCTGGGCGGTGGCCGAGAGGCAGAACCCGGCCCCGCTCGTGAACCCGGTCTTCAGGCCGTCGACCCCGGGGATCTTCCCGAGGAGGTTGTTGTGGTTCTTCATCAGGACCGGCTGGAGCCTCATGCCCGCGCCGAACGTCCTGTTCCTGATCGAGGTGTACTTGAGGATGTCGGTGTGGAGGACGAGGTAGCGGCAGAGGAGAGCGTAGTCCCGGGGAGTCGTCAGGTCGCCCTCCGAAATCCGCCTGCTCGGGGGAGGGAACCCGTTCGGCGAGCGAAACGTGCTGTGGACCATGCCGAGTGCGCGGGCCTTCTCGTTCATCTGGGCGACAAAGGCGCCCGCCGTGCCGCCGGCCTTGTGGGCGAGGGCGTAGGCGGCGTCGTTCGCCGACTGGATCATCATCGCGTAGATGAGCTCCTCGACGGGGAAGGTCTCCCCCTGGCGCAGCCAGACCTCGGTGCTGTCCCTGAGGGCGGCCACCCTCGCGTCCTCGGAGGTCACCGTGACGGGAGTCGACAGCGAGAGGGAGCCCTTGCGGATCGCGTCGTCCAGGACGGCGAAGGTCATCAGCTTCGTCATGCTGGCCGGGGGGCTGACCGAGTCCGCGTTGTCCTCGAAGAGGACGGCGCCCGTGGCGGCGTCGGTCGCGATCGCGCCCTTGTAGGCCGCCGACCGGGCGGCGGCCGCGTTCGCGGCCAGGGCCGCGGCGGCGATGACGGCGGCCCAGGCGATGCGGTTAAGGCGCATGAGCAGAGGCAATCGGCGCGGCGCGGCGTGGCAACAGGGTTTCATGCGCTCACGCCCCGGCCGGGGCCGACTGCTCGAGCGGGAGTTCCCGCAGCTTGAGTTCGGGGTTCTTCTCGACGAAGTAGCGCAGGGTCCAGTCATTCGGGAAAAGGGCCACCGGCTGGTCCAGCTTGTCCGCGCCAAAGCTCACGCCGGAGGCGACGACGAGGCCCGACGGGTTCCTCAGGGAGGGGTGGGGCTCGATCCACCTCAGGATCGTCCACGGCGTCATCTCAAGGCGGGATTGCGCGCCGTACTCGCTCTTCAGCCGGTACTGGACGACCTCGAACTGCAGGGGGCCGACCGCGGCGAGGAGCGTCGCGCCCGGGGGCGCCGAGCGCGCAGAGAACGACTGCACGACGCCCTCCTGCAGGAGCTGGTCCAGGCCCGCCCTGAACTTCTTCGAGTCGGAGGGGTTGGGGTTCGAGATGTAGGCGAAGACCTCGGGCGGGAAGCGCGGGATCTCGTCGAACAGGATTGAGCGGTCCTCCGTCAGGGTGTCGCCGATCCCGAAGGCGTCATGCCCGACGAGGCCGATCACGTCGCCCGGCCACGCCTCGTCGACCGTCTCGCGGTCCTGGCCGAAGAGCTTGTGGGAGGAGGAGAGGCGCACGGTCTTGCCGGTCTGCGCGTGAATGACCGGCATGTCGCGGGTGAACTTCCCTGAGCAGACCCGCATGAAGGCGATCCGGTCGCGATGCCTGGGGTCCATGTTCGCCTGGATCTTGAAGATGAAGGCCGAGAACTTGTCGTAGGTCACAGGCACCTCGTGCGGCGAGCCGCCCGCGACCGAGCGCCTGGGCTGCGGCGGGATCGAGTCCTCGAGGAAGCCGTCGAGGAGGAGCTGGATCCCGAAGTTGTTGACCGCGCTGCCGAAGTAGACGGGCGTCTGCCTGCCCGCCCGGACCGCGGCCAGGTCGTAGGGGTGGCCGGCGCCGTCCAGCATCTCAAGCTGCTCGACGACCTCCTCGTGCGTGCTGTCGTCCAGCTTCGCCCGCGCCGCCGGGTCGCCCAGGGAGGCCACCTTGACGGGGGCCCTGTAGGCGCCGCCCGGGACGCGCTCGAAGAGGTGGACCTGGCGGCTCCTGCGGTCGAAGACGCCTCGGAACGACGGGCCGTTCCCGAGCGGCCAGACGACCGGCGAGGCCTGGATCCCGAGGACCTCCTCCAGCTCGTCGAGGAGGGCGATCGGGTTTCGGGTCGGCCGGTCGCACTTGTTCATGAACGTGAAGATCGGGATTCCCCGCCGGCGGCACACCTCAAAGAGCTTTCGGGTCTGGGCCTCGACGCCCTTAGCGGCGTCGATCACCATCAGCACGGCGTCGACCGCCGTCAGCACCCGGTACGTGTCCTCGGAGAAGTCCTTGTGGCCCGGGGTGTCCAGGAGGTTGACGACCCGTCCGTCGTAGTCGAACTGGAGGACGGTCGAGCTGATCGAGATGCCGCGCTGCTTCTCCAGCTCCATCCAGTCCGAGGTCGTGGACCGCTGGTTCTTCCTGTCCTTCACCGCCCCGGCCAGGTGGATCGCGTTGCCGTAGAGCAGGAACTTCTCGGTCAGGGTCGTCTTGCCCGCGTCGGGGTGCGAGATGATCGCGAAGGTGCGTCGGCGCGCGATTTCAGAGGGCAGGGACATCGGAATCGTTCAGTAAAATCCCCCTCCCCGCGGCTTGGAAGCCTTTTCGGGGAGGCGCCGCCTGGCGCACTTTGGGCTTCTCCGCGCCGCCGGGCCCGCGATGATCGGCAAATGTCGGTTCCCGCTTTCAAGCTCAAGGCCAACGCCAACTCCCGCGTCCTCTCGGGCCATCCCTGGGTCTTCGCGAACGAGGTGGAGTCGCCGCTGCCGCCCGACTGCGACGGCGAGGTGGTCGAGTGCAGGGACCGCATGGGCCGCCTCCTCGGCACCGGGATCTGCAACGGCCGCTCGCAGATCGTCTGGCGCAGGCTCAGCCGGGAGCGGGTGGTCCTCGATGAGGCCTACCTCCGGTCGGCCCTGGAGAGGTCCGTGGCCAGGCGCGCGCCCGGGTCCTTCCGGCGGCTCGTGTGGTCGGAATCCGACGACCTGCCGGGCGTCGTCGTCGACCAGTACGGCGACGCATTGGTCGTGCAGATCCAGACGCTCGCCATGGAGCGGCGGTCCGCGCTGGTCGGGGACATCCTGGCATCGCTCCTTTCCCCGTCGGAGGTCATCTTCCGCAACGACGCGCAGATCCGGCGGCTCGAGGGGCTGCCCCTCGAGGTCCACACGCGCTCCGGGAGGCCCTGGGAGGCCCGGTGGGTCGCGATCGACGGCTTCCAGACCTGGCTCGACCTCATGTCGGGCCAGAAAACCGGCTTCTACCTGGACCAGCGCGCGCAGCACGCCGCGGTCGCCAGGTACTGCCGGGGCAAGAGGGTGCTCGACGCGTTTTGCAACCAGGGGTCGTTCGCCCTCCACGCCGGCAAGGCGGGAGCCTCCGAGGTCCTCGGGCTCGACAGCGCCCCGGACGCCATCGAGGCGGCGCGGCGCAACGCGGAGCAGAACGCCGTCAGTGCCCGCTTCGAGGTCGCGAACGTCTTCGATTGGCTGAACGACCCCGCGAACAAGGCCGCCGCGGCATGGGACGTCGTCATCCTGGATCCGCCGCCCTTCGCAAAGTCCAAGTCGGCCCTCGAGGGGGCGATAAGGGGCTACAAGGAGATCAACCTCCGCGCCATGCAGCGCCTCGCCCCCGGGGGCGTCCTGGCGACCTACACCTGCTCCCACCACATGCAGAACGCGGACCTGCGCTCGGTGCTTTCCGCGGCGGCGGCGGACGCGAGGAGGCGGGTCCGCGTTCTCGAGTTCTGCCACCAGCCCCCGGACCACCCCGTCATCATCTCCATGCCGGAAAGCGAGTACCTGCGGGGCTATATCCTCGGGGTGGAGTGATCCGGCCGCGCTGACCGAAGGCTTGCAACGCGGCCACGGCCTCCGAGAATCGGTCCCATGCCTCGGCCGACCAATGCCCTGATAGTCGACGATGAAGCGCACGTCCGCGTCCTCATACGCGTGCTCCTGAAGCAGCTGGGCATCGAGACGGTCTGGGACGCGGCCGACGGCGCGGAGGCCCTTGAGCAGACGGCGGCCCACAAGCCGGACGTCATCCTCCTCGACATCAACCTTCCCCAGATCGGGGGACTCGAGGTGCTTGCGAAGCTCAAGGCCGCGCACCCGACGATCCCGGTCGTCATCGTCTCCTCGCAGAGCACGATGAAGACGGTGATCCAGACCCGCGCGCTCGGGGCCGAGGCCTACGTGCTCAAGCACGCCCCGAAGTCGGAGGTGCTCCAGATGCTCTCGGACGCCTTCGACAACATAGCCGAGAGCACGGCGGGCGGGGCGCCGACCGGCGACGCCCCCAAGCCTCCGGCGGCCTGAGCCGCCGGGCGGGGCTCAGAGCTTGCCGCCGTAGACCGCGGAGGCTCCGAGCTCCTCCTCTATCCTGAGAAGCTGGTTGTACTTGGCGACGCGGTCCGTGCGGCAGAGGGACCCGGTCTTGATCTGGCCCGCGTTCGTGGCGACGGCGATGTCGGCTATCGTCACGTCCTCGGTCTCCCCGGAACGGTGGGAGATGACGGCGGTGTAGCCGGCCTCCTTGGCCATCTCGACCGCGTCGAGAGTCTCGGTCAGGGTCCCGATCTGGTTCACCTTGACGAGGATCGAGTTCGCCGTGCCGGTCTCGATGCCCTTCTTCAGGAACTCGGTGTTCGTGACGAAGACGTCGTCCCCGACCAGCTGCACCTTGTCGCCGATGGCGTCCGTCAGCTTCTTCCACGTGTCCCAGTCGTTCTCGGCGCAGCCGTCCTCGATCGAGATGATCGGGTACTTGGCTATCAGCTCCCTATAGAAGGACACGATCTGCGCTCCGGTCATGGACCGGCCGCTTGATTTCTTGAAGACGTAGGCCTTCTTCTCCGCCACGTAGAACTCGGAGGCCGCCACGTCGAGGGCGAGCGCGATGTCCTTGCCGAGCTTGTAGCCCGCCTGCTTCACGGCCAAGGCGATCGTGTCCAGGGCGGCCTCCGTCGACTCGAGCTTGGGCGCGAATCCGCCCTCGTCGCCCACCGCCGTCGAGAGGCCCTTCTCCTTGAGGACCTTCTTCAGGGCATGGAAGACCTCGCAGCCCATCCGGAGCCCCTCGGCGAACGAGTCGGCCCCGATCGGCATGATCATGAACTCCTGGAAGTCGATCGGGGCGTCGGAATGCGCGCCCCCGTTCATGATGTTCATCATCGGCACCGGCAGCACCTTCGCGTTCGTGCCGCCGATGTACCTGTACAGGGGCTGGTCGAGCGCGGCGGCGGCGGCCTTCGCCGCAGCGAGCGAGACCCCGAGGATGGCGTTGGCGCCGAGCTTCGACTTCGTGCTCGTCCCGTCGAGCGCGATCATGGTCCGGTCGATTGCGACCTGGTCGCACGCGTCGAATCCCACGAGGGCCGGCGCGATCTTGGCCTTCACGTTGGCGACCGCGTTCTGGACGCCCTTGCCGGAGTAGCGCTTCTTGTCGCCGTCGCGCAGCTCGATCGCCTCGTGCTCGCCGGTGGAGGCGCCGGAGGGGACCGCCGCCCGGCCGAAGGCGCCCGAGGCGAGCCTGACGTCAACCTCGACGGTCGGGTTGCCGCGGGAGTCAATGATCTCGCGGGCTGTGATGGAGGCGATGGATGTGTTCATGGGTTTGATGTGAAAAAAGGAAAGCCGATCAGAGGCGAGAGAAGCCTCCGGGGAAAGTCCAAAGTGCGCCCGCCGGGCGTCAGAATGGGGAGCGGGTCCTGCTCAGCCTGCGCAGGAGGCGGGAGACCGGGCCCATCGACTTGGGCCTCGAGCCCTCGGGTATCTGCCCGAGGAACCCGCGCTCTGAGGCGAGCGAGGCGACGGAAACGCCGTCGTAATTGCGCGTGCCGACCCGCTCGAGCGTGAGGAGGGACGCCGGGACCTGGTCCAGGTGCCCCTCGTAGGCCGCCGCATGGAGAGGCGTGTCGCCGTTGTCGTTTCGGATCACGAGGAGGGCGTCCGTCAGGCTGGCGCCCGGGATCTTGCTCAGCTGCCCGGTCTCGGCCGCGGCGTGCGTCGCGGTGAAGCCGGTCTTGCTGGGGATCGAGAGGTTCTCGAAGACGAGGAGGGCCGCCGGGACCTGCTCCAGGTGCCCCGAGATGGCCGCCGCGTGGAAAACGGTGTCCCCGGCCGAGGTCACGTCCCGCATGGCCTCCCCGGTCAGGAAGGCCGCCGGGACCTGGTCCAGGTGCCCGTTGAAGGCCGCGACGTGGAGAACGGTCTCGCCGCTCACGTTCCTGCGGCCGAGGTTCTCGGGCGTCAGGTACTCCGCGGGTATCCGGTCGAGGGTGCCGTTTTCCGCCGCCTCGTGAAGGAGGGTGTTGCCGGTGTCGTTCGCGTTGAGGAAGATCTCCCGGGTGAGGAGGCCCGCGGGGATCTGGCCCAGGTTCCCATGGGCCGCGGCCGCATGGAACACGGTGTAGCCCGCGTTGCTGCGGATCGACAGGTTATCCACGGTGAGGACCCCGCCCGGGACCTGGTCCAGGTGGCCCCCGATCGCCGCATGGTGGAGCGGCGTGTAGCCGGCGTCGTTCTTCAGGGTCAGGTACTTCGCCGTGAGGGCCTCCGGGGGGAGGCTGCCCAGCTCGCCGTACTTCGCAGCCGTGTGTATCCGCGTGTGGCCCGCGGCGTTGCGCGCCCAAGGGGCGTCGTCGGGTTTGGGTGCTGGATCGGCCATCTGCGGGAAGTAATAAGCATTCCGGGCCATCAATCGAAGCTAATTGTGGGCCCCGGGGAGGGGTCCCTTGCCCGCTGGGGTTTGGATTTGCCAACCCCGGATTGCAAAACAAGCTGGCCCCTCATGCATCCAGCCGACTCGAGCCCGGCGCCGGCCAGGGACTCCATCCTTGTCGTCGACGACGAGCCCCCGATCCTTGAGGCCTTCGCCTCCGCCCTCGCCCCCTATTTCGAGGTCGTCACGGCCACATCGGCGCGGGAGGCCGACTTCATCCTGCGCAAGAGGCCCTTCAAGGTCGTCATCACCGACCACCTCATGCCGGGGGGCAATGGCATGAGCTTCCTCGTGCGCGCTCGTGAGGAGTACCCCCAGATGCAGCGGATACTGGTCACGGGCTACATGAAGCCGGAGATGCTGATCCGGAGCGTCAACGAGGCCGCCCTGTTTCGCTACCTCCTGAAGCCGGTCACGCTTTCCGAGCTGATCAAGGTGGTCCAGGACGCGGCCCGCGCCGCAGGTCCGAAGGAGCCGTAGGCCCCAGGGCCTCGGAGATTTCCGCCGCGATCAGGTCCGCGCTCGCTTCCTGACGGCGGCCCCGCCGCGCGCCCGGCCCCTCGCCCGCAGGAAGGGCGCCGTCGGGCTCGCCTTCGACCGCAGGAGGCCCTCGAGCGCCCCCTGGTAGACCAGTCTGCCCCCGTCGGGGCCGCCGCCCGGCCCCAGCTCGACGACGTAATCGGCCTCGGAGATCAGGTCCAGGTTGTGCTCGATCACCGCCACCGTGTGGCCCTGGTCGACAAGCGCCTGCAGCACGCCGATCAGACGCTCGCAGTCGCTCAGGTGCAGGCCGATCGTCGGCTCCTCGAGGATGTAGAGGTTGCGGGGGATGGACCCGCGGCTGCGCTCCCGGTAGGTGGCGAGGCCCCTCGAGAGCTCGGTCACGAGCTTGAGCCTCTGGGCCTCCCCGCCGGACAGCGTGGAGGAGCTCTGGCCGAGCGTCAGGTAGCCGAGCCCGCAGTCCGCCATCAGCTGGCACACCTGCGCGAGCTCGGTGTGGAAGCTGAAGAACTCGGCGGCCTCCTCGAACGTCAGCCGCAGGACGGCGCCGATCGACCGGCCCTTCCAGGCGATGTCCGAGAGCTCCGGCCCGTAGCGCAGCCCCTGGCAGTCGTCGCAGGGCAGGTAGGTGTCGGGCATGAAGGCCATCTCGAGCTTGATCCGGCCGGCTCCCTTGCACGTGGGGCACCTTCCTCCCTCCGTGTTGAATGAGAAGCGCGACGGCGTGTATCCACGGATCTTGGATTCCGGAAGCGACGCGAAGAATTTCCTTATCAGGTCGAAGATCCCGAGGTAGGTCGCCGGCGTTGACCGGGGGGTCTTTCCTATCGGCGACTGGTCGACCTCGATCACGGAGCGGAACGCATTGGCGTTCCTGAGCTCGGTGAAGTGCGGCGAGCCCTCGCCGGCAAACTTCGCGTAGTCGCCCCCGGTGAGCCTCGCCTTGCCGGTCTTGATCGCGCACGCGACCGCCGGCCCGAGGAGGTCCCTGAAGAGCGTGGACTTGCCGGCGCCGCTCGGTCCGGCGACCATGGTGAGGCGCGCCTGGGGTATCCGCAGGTCGACCCCCTTCAGGTTGCGCAGGCGCGCGCCCCTGAGCTCGACCCACGGCTCCGCCGTCCCGCGGATGTCCCGGTAGGCTCCCCTCAAGGGGTGCCTGATGCCCTTCGCCAGGAACACCCCCGTCAGGGAGGAGCCGTTTTCCCGGATCTGCCTCGGGGTCCCACGCGCAAGGAGTTCGCCGCCGTGGACGCCCGCCGTCGGGCCGAGGTCAATGATCAGGTCCGCCCGCTCCATGAGCTCGTCGTCGTGCTCGACGACGACCAGCGTGTTCCCCTTGTCGCGCAGGGCGAGGAGGGTCGAGATGAGGCGCTGGTTGTCCCTCGCGTGGAGGCCGATGCTCGGCTCGTCGAGCACGTAGAGGACCCCCGCGAGGTTCGTCCCCAGCTGCGCGGCAAGGCGTATCCGCTGGGCCTCGCCGCCCGAGAGCGTCTTCGTCGGGCGGTCGAGCGACAGGTAGCCGAGGCCCACGTGGTCCATGAACCTGAGCCTCTCCCGGATCTGCGGGACGATGTCCCGCGTCACGAGGCGGCCGCGCTCGTCGAGCTCAAGGTTCTCGAGGTTCGACAGGAGCTCCGAGGGCGGGCAGGCAAGCAGGGCCGGCAGCGAGAGGGCGGGGCGCCGGCCCCTCAGGTGCAGCTTCACCGCGCGGGAGACCCGGTTCAGGCGCTCGCCGAGGCAGTCGGGACACCCGACCCCGTCGCCGTCCTCGTCCTCGCCCGTCAGGCCGAGCTCGCGCAGGCGCGCCGCGTTCTCGTCCTCGTCGTCCTCCTCGGGCTTGATCATCCAGGGGTAGATCCTGCCGTAGCCGCGGCAGGTGGGGCACCAGCCGCGCGCCGAGTTGAATGAGAAGTCCTTCGGGTCGAGCTCGGGGAAGGACTCCCCGGTCTCGATGTCGGTGCGCGTGGTCGAGAACCACGAGAGGACCTCGCCGGCCGGGGTCGCGAGGAAGCACGAGCCCTTGCCGACGTGGAGGGCCCGCTCGAGGGCCTGCCCGGGCTTCGCCGAATCCCTCAGGTCCGCCACGACCACCTCGACGTCGTGCTCCTTGTAGCGGTCGAGCTTCTGGAACGCGTCGACGCGCACGAGCTTGCCGTCCGCCCGCATGAGCTCGTAGCCCTGCCGGCCGATCCAGTCGGCGATCGGCTGGTGGTGGCCCTTGCGCCCGCGGATCAGCGGGGCGCAGAGGTAGAGGTGGCGCGCGCGCCGGGCCCTCGCCGTCGCGAGCACCCGCTGGAGGAGCTTTTTGAGCGCCCCGGGGGAGAGCGGCGTGACGGCGCGGTCGGTCTCCGGGTGGTGCTGCGTCCCGATTCGCGCGTAGAGGAGGCGCAGGTACTGGGCGACCTCGGTTATCGTGGCCACGGTCGACTTGAGCGAGCCGCGCGTCACGCGCTGCTCGATGGCGACGGCGGGAGGGATCCCCGTCAGCCGGTCGATGGCGGGCCTCGGCATCTGCTCCACGAACTGCCGCGCGTAGGGCGACATGGACTCCATGAAGCGGCGCTGGCCCTCGGCGAATATGATGTCGAAGGCCAGGGTGGACTTCCCCGAGCCCGACACGCCGGTGACGACCGTCAGCTCCCGGAGCGGGATCGAGACCGACAGGTTCTTGAGGTTGTTCTCGCGGGCCCCGACGACCTCGATCGACCCGACCGGGGAGGCGCGGAGCGAGGGGGCGTCCTCGGCGGCGTGGAGGGCGCCGCCCTCGGTGGGGCCTTCCCCGGCGAGCGCCGCCAGCAGGAAGGGCGACGTCGCGACGCCGGCCGCGGCGACGTCCTCAGGCGTCCCCGCGGCGACGATGCGGCCGCCCCCGGCGCCCGCCTCCGGGCCGATCTCGAGGATCCAGTCGGCCGACCGCAGCACGTCGACGTTGTGCTCGATGACGACCAGGCTGTGGCCGCGCTCGACCAGGGCCTGCAGGACGTCGAGGAGCTTGCCGACGTCGTGCCGGTGGAGGCCTGTCGTAGGCTCGTCGAGGAGGAGGAGGGCGCCGGCGTCGCCGGAAAGCGCCCCCAGGTAGCGCACGAGCTTCAGGCGCTGCGACTCGCCGCCGCTCAGCGTGTTCAGCGGCTGGCCGAGCGTCAGGTAGCCGAGCCCAACCGACTCGAGCGACGCCAGCCTGTGGCGTATCTGGGCCTGGCCCGCGAAGAGGACCAGGGCCTCCGTCACGCTGGTCGCCAGGACGCCGGCGACGGTGGCCCCGTTCCACTCGATGGCCAGCACCTCCGGCTTGAAGCGCCTTCCCTCGCAGACCGGGCAGGGGACGAAGATGTCCGAGAGGAACTGCATCTCGACGCGCTCGTAGCCCAGACCCTGGCAGTGGTCGCACCTGCCGTCGCCGCTGTTGAACGAGAAGCTCGAGGGCCCCATGCCGGCCTCCTGCGCACCCGGCGTGGACGCGAAGAGCTCGCGGATCAGGTCCCACGCCTCGACATAGAGCGCCGGGTTGGACCGGGGCGTCCGGGAGACGGGGCCCTGGTCGACGAGGACGGCCTCCGAGACCGCGCCCGCCCCCTCGATCGAGGCAAACGTCGCCGGGTCGTCGGCGGGCCGCCCCCGGTGGGCGAGGAGCCCCTGGTAGATGACGTTGTCGAGGAGGGTCGACTTGCCCGAGCCGGAGACGCCGCTCAGGCAGACGAAGCGCCGCAGCGGGATCCGGGCGTCCATCGAGCGGATGTTGTGCTTCGACGCGCCGAGGAACTCGATGGCCGCGTGACCCTTGCCGACCGGCCGGCGCGCCTCCCGGGAGGCGATCCTGCGCCGGCCCGAGAAATAGGCGCCCGTGATGCTGGCGGAGTCCCGCAGCATCCGCTCCACTGTGCCCTCGAAGACGACGTGGCCGCCGCGGGCGCCGGGCTCGGGGCCGATCTCGATCACGTGGTCGGCGGCCCGGATCATGGACTCGTCGTGCTCGACGACCACGACCGTGTTGCCCGCTGCGACCAGCGAGCGGATGATGGCGACCAAGCGGTCGATGTCCCTCGGGTGAAGGCCGACGCTCGGCTCGTCCATGACGAAGAGGGTGTCGACGAGCGAGGTCCCGAGGCACCCGGTCAGGTTCACCCGCTCCACCTCGCCGCCCGAGAGCGTCCGCGACGGGCGGTCCGGGGTGAGGTAGCCGAGTCCCACCTCGCGCAGGTAGCGCAGGCGGGTGAGGATCGAGTCGTAGGCGAGCTCCGCGTGCCGGTCGCCCGCGGCTGGCCTGGACTCTCCGACCAGCGCGTGGAGCCGGTCGACCGGCATCGCATAGAGCTCGGGCAGCGAGAATCCCCGCCACTTCCAGCAGAGGGCCTCGGGCTGGAGGCGCGCGCCGCCGCAGGCCGGGCAGGTGTTGTACGCGCGGTACCGGGACAGGAACACGCGCACGTGCATCTTGTAGGTCGCCTTCTCCAGCCAGCGGAAGAAGCCCTTCACGCCGTACCAGAACTTGGGCCACTCCTTGCCGTTCTCCGCGCCGTACCCCGGCTCGCCGTCGACCACGAAGGCGCGCTGCTCCGGCGTCAGCCTCTCGAAAGGCACGTCGGTCGGGATCCTCCGGCGCCTCGCGAACACCCGCAGGTCGTCCTTCGACGAGCTGTAGACGGCGCCCTCCCAGCAGCGGATCGCGCCGCCGTCGATCGAGAGGGACGGGTCGGGGATCGCGAGCCGGTAGTCTATCTCTATGATCCTGCCGAAGCCCCGGCAGGCGGGGCAGGCCCCGAGCGGGGAGTTGAAGGAGAAGAGGGGAGGCGTCGCGGGCCGGAACTTGCGGCCGGTCTTCGGCGAGTGGAGTCCCCGCGAGTAGTGGCCGAGCTCGGTGAGGCGGTCCGCGCTGAAGACGCGGGCCTCGCCGCGCCCGAAGTGCATCGCCGTCTCGACTGCCTCGACAAACCGGGGCATGGACTCCGGCTCGACCTTGAGACGGTCCTGGATGACGAGGAGGCGGCCCGTGCCGGAGAGGGCGCCCGGGTCCGCCAGGAGGTCCTCGACCCGGTGGAGCGCCATGTCGGAGCCGATCGACTGCGAGGCGAGCACGCGGACATAGGCCTGGTTCTTGAGGCTCGTCAGGATCTCCGTCCAGGCGAGGCTCTCGGGGCGGTTCACCTCGAAGGCGACGAGGACCGCGGCGCCGGCTGATGACGCGAGCGTCTTCCTCCAGACCGACTGCGGGCTGTCGTCCTCGACCCTCTCGCCCGTGTCCGGGTCGAAGCATTCCGCGGCGTGGCTGAACCACACCTTGAAGAAGTCCGTCAGCTCGGTCATCGTCCCGACCGTCGATCGGGACGACTTGACGGTGTTCGTCTGCTCGATGGCGATCGAGGGCCGGATGTTCTCGATGGAGTCGACGCGGGGCTTGTCGAGCAGCTCCAGGAACTGGCGGGTGTAGGCGCTGAACGTCTCGACGTAGCGCCGCTGGCCCTCGGCGTGGAGCGTCTCGAAGACGAGCGAGCTCTTCCCGGCGCCGCTCAGCCCCGTGACCACCACGTACCGCCCGAGCGGGACGTCCAGGTCGAACCCCTTCAGGTTGTTCTGGCGGACGCCGCGCAGGCGTATGCATTCCGGCTTCGACGGGGAAGCGCCGGATTTCCCCCGTTGCGCGGGGGTCACAGTGCCTTGGAGGGGCCGGGGTCCCCGAGGAGGGACTGGAACAGGCCGGCATAGGCGGCCACCTGGCGCTTGGGATCGAAGGAGGTCCGCGCGAACTCGCGGGCCTCGGCGGCCCGGGCTGCCCGGGCGGCGGGCGTGTCCCGGGCGAGGAGGGCCAGGGCGGCCCTGAACCCCTCGTAGTCCCCCTGCGGCACCATCCAGCCCGTCCGGCCCTGGATGAAGCATTCCTGGATCCCGAGCGCGCGGCAGGCGACCGCGGGCAGCCCGTGGGACTGGGCCTCGATGATGAAGTTGGACAGTGCCTCCTCCCTGGAGGCGTGGACCGCGATGTCGGCGGCCCGGTAGCAGGGCGCCGGATCGGGCTGGTAGCCGAGGAAGCTGACGCGCCCGCCGAGGCCGTGCCTCGCGGCCAGCCGCTCGCAGGGGGCCCGCTCGGGCCCGTCGCCGGCGAACCAGAGCCTCCAGTCCCAGTCCTTGGGCAGGCCGGAGGCCATCTCGATCAGCGCCCGATGGTTCTTCTCGGGCCTGAACATGCCGACGGAGAGGAGGACGGCCGTCCCGGGTCCGGCCCCGAGCTTTGCCCGCAGCCCCGGGTCGCGCCCGGCGCCAGACTCCGGGAAGACGAGGGAGTTGGGGATGACCGAGACCCCGCGCCGGTCGAATCCGTGGAGCGTGACGAGCCCCTCGGCCGCCTCGGCGCTGTTCGTCACGAGGTGGGCGGCCCGGCGCACGGACGAGTAGTAGAACCCGGGCAGCCTGCCGCCCGCCCGCAGGGTCGCGACGACGCGGGTCCCCATGCGGCGCGCGCGCGCGCGCGCCTGGATCCGGCCGGCAAAGCAGTTCGCGGTCTTCCCCATGCACAGGACTATATCGGAGCCGTCAAGCACCGCGCGCAGGAGCCCGGGCCCGAACCAGTCGATGCCGGTGTCGAAGGGCTGGAGGGCCCTGTGCGGGACGCCGTCCGGCGGGGCGAGGATCCCGCCCGGCCGGAAGGTGACGAGCTCGGCCGCGTGGCCGAGGGCGGCCAGCTCGCGGGCCAGGAGGATCGAATGGCGCTCCGTGCCCCCGCTCCGGAGGCGGTCCTGGAGGACGATGATTTTCATTGCCCGCGCGTTCGGCCGGGGGAGAGTGGCGGTGCTGATGAAGTCACCGATCGCCCATCTCCTCGTGCGATGGATGATCCTCGCCGTGGGGGTCGTCATTGCGACCCATATCGTTCCGGGAATTCATTGCAGCACGCCGGGGGCCCTGGCCGTCGCCGTGGTGCTCCTCAGCCTCTTCAACGCCGTCCTGAGGCCGCTCCTGTTGCTCTTCACGTTGCCGTTCATCATCCTCACGATGGGCCTCGGGATAGTGGTTATCAATGCCATCCTGTTCCTGTTTGTCGGCCGCATCGTGGACGGGTTCACGGTCGACGGTTTCTGGCCCGCGGTGGGGGGCTCCCTGATCCTCAGCCTGACGAACATCGTCATGAACGCCTTCCTGCGCTCGTCGGGGCCGCGGCCCCCGGCGCCCCCGCGCGGGCCGCCCGGCCCGGGGGTCGACGTGATCGATATTTAGTTGAAGCATTGGCGACTCGCAGCACGTTGTGGGAATGGCTGAAACGACGGAATACGACCTGATCGTGATAGGCGGCGGCCCGGCGGGCTACGCCGGGGCGATCCGCGCCGGGCAGCTCGGCAAGAAGGTCGCCTGCATCGAGCTCGAGCGGGCGGGGGGCACCTGCCTCAACTGGGGCTGCATCCCGACGAAGGCGCTCCTGAAGAGCGCGGAGCTCTACCAGAAGATGCAGAAGGCGGAGGCCTTCGGGCTCAGCGCCACGGGGGTCGGCTTCGACTTCGCCAAGGTGATGGAGCGCTCGCGCGTGGTCGCGGGCCAGATGGCCAAGGGCATCGAGTTCCTCTTCAGGAAGAACAAGGTCGACTACTTCGTCGGCTCGGGCCAGGTGAACGCGCCCGGGATGGTCTCGATCACCCAGGGCGAGCACAAGGGGAAGTTCTTCAAGGCGAAGAACATCATGATAGCGACCGGCTGCAAGATGCGCAGGATCCCGGACCTGGACTTTGACGGCGTGAAGGTGATGACGTCCCGCGAGGCGCTGGCCTCGAAGTCGCTCCCGAAGTCGATCCTCATCGTCGGCGCCGGCGCGATCGGCGTTGAGTTCGCCTATTTCTACAACGCGTTCGGCTCCAAGGTGACCCTGGTCGAGATGCTCCCGCAGATCCTGCCGGTTGAGGACGAGGAGGTCTCAAAGACCCTCCACCGCTCCTTCGAGAAGCAGGGGATCGTCGTCCACGTCGGGACGAAGTGCGAGAACTTCAGGGTCGGGAAGGCCTCGGTCAAGGTGGACCTGGTGGCCGGCGACACGAGGTCCACGCTCGAGGCGGACGTTGTCCTCTCCGCCATCGGCGTCGTCGCGAACCTGGAGGGCGTCCTCGCCCCCGCGCTCAAGCCCGAGCTCGAGAGGAACTACCTGAAGGTCGGCAGCGACTACCAGACGAGCATCCCGGGGATCTACGGGGCCGGCGACATCATCGGGCCGCCCTGGCTCGCGCACGTGGCGACCTACGAGGCCGTGAGCGCCGTCAACGCGATCTTCGGCCACGGCAAGGCGAAGCGGGTGAAGAACTTCCCCGGGTGCACCTACTGCCAGCCGCAGGTCGCCAGCACGGGCTTGACCGAGAAGGCGGCGCGCGAGAAGGGCCTGGACATCAAGATCGGCAAGTTCCCGTTCACGGCGTCCGGCAAGGCGGTCGCCTCGGCCGAGACCGAGGGGTTCGTCAAGGTGGTGGTGGACGCGAAGACGGGCGAGATCTACGGGGCCCACATCATAGGCTCCGAGGCGACGGAGCTCATAGCGGAATTCGGCCTGGCGATGGAGCTCGAGGCCTCGGTCGACGAGATCCACCAGACGATCCACGCGCACCCGACGCTGAGCGAGGCCGTCATGGAGGCCGCCGCCGCCTCGGTGGGCGAGGCGATCCACATCTAGTCCCCCGGGCGGCATGACCCCCGAGCACCACACGATCCGGCTGAACGTCCACAAGCTGGCGCGGGTCGCCCTCTTCGGCTTCATCCTGACCTTCATCATCGCGAGGGGGTGCGTGTTCATGATCATGGCGCGGACCATGCCCAACTTCTACTTCTTCCTCGAGGGCACCCACGTCCACCACCTTAACTACGGGATATTCCTCTTGGCGGCGGTCGCCGGCTACTGCGTCTTCAGGAGGCCGGTCGGCCGCCCCGCCGAGCTCGCCGCCCTCCTCTACGGGGTCGCGATGGCCCTCACGTTCGACGAGTTCGGGATGTGGCTGCACCTCGGCGGCAGCTATTGGCAGCGGGCGAGCGTCGACGCCGTCATCGTCGTGGCGGCCATCATGGCGCTCTGCGCCTACATGCGCTCGCTCGAGCACTTCGAGTCGCGGCACCGCTGGGCGTGCGCGGTCCTCCTCGTCGCGATCGCGGGCTTCGGCTGGGTCCTCTATTCGGCGGGGCTGAGGCTTGGGGACGTCTACGGCCCGCGCCTCCACGAGCTCGAGTCCTCGAGCTCGCCCTAGGAACGGATCTCCCTAAGGAGGCTCGTCAGGTAGGGGATCAGCTGCTTCTTCCTGCTCACGATCCCCGGCAGGTCGAAGATCTCGTCCTTCTGGATCTGCGAATAGGTGATCCGCTCGATCAGGTCCGGGTCGCCCTTCACGAGGAGGAGCGAGTTCTGGGTGTTGATGTCCGTCACGAGGAGGGCCGCGAAGGAGAGGCGGTCCCTCTTCCTCAGCTCGCCGAGTTCCCCGGCTATCTCGACCGAACGCCCCCAGAAGTTGGAGAAGCCGAGCTCCTCCACCTGCGAGACCGAGAAGCGGACGCCATCCTCGTCGTAGAGCTTCTGGTCGGCCTGGACGATCTCGGCGGGTGTGTGGGCCTGGATCACCGACCCCGAGGAGAAGATCGCCTCGGCGAGCGCGCGGGGCTCCTCGCCCGCGACCCCGGAGAGCCACGACAGGATCTCGGCGTCCTTGGGGGTCGTCGTGGGGCTGTTCAGGTGCAGCGTGTCCGAGATGAGCCCCGCCATCATGATCCCGGCCGTCTCGGGCGAAGGGACGAGCCCGGACGAGCGGAACAGGTCGGCGACGATCGTGCAGGTCGATCCCACCGGCTCGTTTATGAAGAGGATCGGGGCCGCCGTGTTCATGGGGCCCAGCCTGTGGTGGTCGATGATCTCGGTGATCTGCACCTCGTCCGCCCCGCTGACGGCCTGGGTGATCTCGTTGTGGTCCACGAGGACGAGCCGCGTCTGGATGGGCTTGAGGATGTCGCTCTTGGTGAGGACGCCGGCGAGCATGCCGTCGTCGTCAAGGACCATGAGCGCCGGCGCCGCCAGGGTCGCCATCTTCCTGCGGATGTCGCTTATGCGCGCGTCGCGGCTCACCGAGCCGAAGCTGCGCTCGACGACGCGCTCGATGCTGGACGCCGTCCGGACCACCCAGGCCGTCGTGGCCGAGTCGTAGGGGCTGCTGATCACGTTGACCCCCCTGGCGCGGGCCCGCGCCACGACCTCGTCGTCAATGGGAAGGCCGCTGGTGACGATTATCCCGCGCAGGCCGAGCTCGATCGCCCGCAGCTGGATGTCGGTTCGGTCTCCGACGATGATAAGCGAATTCGCGGCCGGAATCCCCTCCCGCTCGGAGATCTTCCAGAAGGACCTGAAGTCCATCGTCCCGAGGCGCACGTAGAGCTCCTCGGGCCGCGACTCGTCGACCGCGTGGATGACGACCGCCTTGAGCGCCCGGGCGATGTTGGCCAGGGTCCCGTGGACCTGGCGCATGAGCTTCGGCTTGCTGACCCGCGGGATGAAGATGCCGCCCAGGTGGGGGAGGGAGATCGTGCCGACCACGCGCCCGGCGGCGTCAACCACCGGCAGGAGCGCGACGTCATGGCGGTCGATGAGCTCGAGAGCCTCCGCGCACGTCGCGTTTTCCGGGACGGTGACGACGCCCGGCTCCATCAGGTCGCGAACCCTCGGCCACACGTCGCTCAGGTAGACGGGAAGGGGGTGGCGGAAGCGGCCGAGGATCGTGTCGATCCGGGCGTTCGAGTTGCCGCACCGGGCCGCCACGTGGCTCTTCTCGCCGCGGGCCTCCTTCAGGGCCGCGTAGGCGATCGCCGAGCAGATGGCGTCGGCGTCGGGGTTCCTGTGCCCGATGACGTAAGTCGTGTTGCTGGGAAGCGCGAACGGCGCGTTGGTCATGGCGCCCCACAGTGGGTCAAAAAACCGGGAATTCAAGGAACTCGACAAGACTTTGGCCCGAATCTTACCATGGGAGGATGAAGATCTATCTCGATGGCAAGTTCGTGGACGAGGCCGACGCCAAGGTGTCGGTATTCGACCATGGCCTGCTCTACGGCGACGGCGTCTTCGAGGGCATCCGCCTCTACGGCGGCAACGTGTTCCGGCTGGACGAGCACCTCGAGCGCTTCGAGTACTCGGCGAAGGCGATCCTCCTCGAGCTGCCGCTGACCCGCGCGCAGTGGAGCGACGCCGTCTGCGAGACCTGCCGCATGAACGGGCTCACCGACGGCTACATCCGGCTGGTCGCGACGCGCGGCGTCGGCGACTTGGGCCTCGCCCCCTGGCTCTGCGCCAAGCCGAGCTACTTCATCATCGCCGGCAAGATCTCGCTCTATCCCGCCGAGCACTACGAGAAGGGGCTCGCGATCGTGACCGTGCCGACCCGCAGGATCAACCCGGCGGCTCTCCCGTCGACGATCAAGTCGCTCAACTACCTGAACAACATCCTCGGGAAGATCGAGGCCAGGCAGTTCGGAGCGCTGGAGGCAATCATGCTGAACGACCAGGGCTACGTCGCGGAGGCGACGGCCGACAACGTCTTCGTCGTCCACAAGGGCGAGCTGATCACCCCGTCCGCGTCGCAGGGGGCGCTCAAGGGCGTCACCCGCAGCACCATAATCGACATCGCGAAGGAGCTCGGGATCCCCGAGCGCGAGGCGAACCTGACCCGCTACGACCTGTGGTGCTCGGACGAGTGCTTCCTGACGGGTTCCGGCGCCGAGGTGATCCCCGTCGTCAAGCTGGACGGCCGGACGATAGGGGACGGCAAGCCCGGCCCGATCACGAAAAGGGTCCTGGCGGCCTTCCGCAAGCGGGTCCTCGTCGAGGGCACGCGGATTTAGGGGCCGAGCGCCGATGCGCCGCAATGGCGCTTCCCCGCGGCCCGTGTGGGCCGTATTGCTACGTAGGGAACCCGGCATGCGCGCGGCTTGCCCAATGGGGCATGTCATGGCACATTAGATGCATACCAGATAACACACGATCCATGGCAAACCCGCTAAAATGCGATCTATGCTCGAAGCCGGCCACGGTGCACCTGACCCAGATACTGGACAACAAGGTGCACAAGGTGGACCTGTGCGAGGACTGCGCGCAGGAGAAGGGCGTCACGGACCCGAGCGGGTTCTCGCTGGCTGACCTCCTCCTGAAGGCCTCGCTCAACCCGGACCCGTCCTCGGCCGGCGTCCGCTGCGAGCAGTGCGGCTTCACCCCCGCCGACTTCAAGAAGCAGGGCCGCTTCGGCTGCCCCGCCTGCTACGATGCGTTCAAGGGGATCCTGGACCCCATGCTCGAGGGCATGCACAAGGGGACGGTCCACGCGGGCAAGGTGCCCCAGAGGGCGCTCGAGAGGAAATCGCTTTACGACAAGCTCACCAGGCTCGAGGTCGACCTCTCCGAGGCGATCAAGGCCGAACGCTACGAGGACGCAGCACGCTGCCGCGATGAAATCAACCAAGTCAGACAAGCCGTCGAGCAAAAGCCCACGCGCTAATCCCATGACGATCGGATCGCTCATCGACACGCCGTCGGAACTGACCGACTCGTCGAGCAGCAAGTCCGCCATCGTCCTGATGACGCGGATCCGCCTCGCGCGCAACCTGGCCGGCCATCCCTTCCCGGGATGGGCGAAGCCCGCGCAGCGCGAGAAGATCCTGGACGCCTGCAGGGCCGCCGTGACCGCGACCTCGCCGATGAAGCGCGGCCTGGCGGTCGGCGTCGGCGAGCTGGGCGAGCTCGAGAAGCGCATCCTCGTCGAGAGGCACCTCATCAGCCGGGAGCTGAGCGGCTCGAAGCAGGGGAGCGGGGTCGTCATCAGCAAGGACCAGGCCTTCTCGGTCATGATCAACGAGGAGGACCACCTGAGGATCCAGATGCTGCGCGCCGGCTTCCAGCTTAAGAAGGCCTGGGCCTCGATCAACGAGATCGACTCGGCCCTGGAGGAGTCGCTCGACTTCGCGTACTCGCCGGTCCTCGGCTACCTGACCGCCTGCCCGACGAACCTCGGCACCGGCATGCGCGCCTCGGCGATGATGCACCTGCCGGCCCTGGTCATCTCGAACCAGATGGAGAAGGTCGTGCGCGCCGTGAACCAGCTCGGGATGGTGGTCCGCGGCCTCTTCGGCGAGGGCTCCGACGCGAGCGGCAGCATATTCCAGATCTCGAACCAGACGACGCTCGGCGAGTCCGAGGAGGAGATCCTCAAGCGCCTCTCCGGCGTCCTCCAGTCGATCATCGAGCACGAGCTGAACGCGCGCGCGCGCCTCCTCGAGGCGGACTCGGGCAAGCTCTTCGACAAGATCGGGCGCGCCTACGGGATCCTCCAGAACGGGCACGTCCTCAGCTCCAACGAGGCGATGAACCTGCTCTCCCTCATCCGCCTGGGCGTCGACCTCGGGGTCTTCCCCGACGGCAAGCGCTCGGTCACCGACCGGCTCTTCATCGAGGCCCAGCCGGGCCACCTCCAGCACGCCCAGAAGGGCGAATTCGAGGCCGGCCAGAGGGACCTCCTGCGGGCCGAAAGACTGCGTTCCGAGTTTGCCAATTTCGCCCGCCCTGACTTCACTTTGTCAGCCAACGGAAACAACTGAACCGTCGCACCCTTTCCCTATGTCGCAGGAACCGATGAATAACTTCACGCCGCGCGCCCAGCAGGTGCTGGCGCTGGCACGCAAGGAGGCCGACCGCTTCCACCATAACTACGTCGGCACCGAGCACATCCTGCTCGGGCTGATCAAGTTGGGGCAGGGCGTGGCCGTCAGCGTGCTGCAGAAGATGGGCCTCGACCTGGAGACCGTGCGCGCCGCCGTCGAGAAGCAGGTCGGCACCGGACAGGAGGCCAAGGCCCAGGGGAGCATCCCGTACACGCCCCGCGTGAAGAAGGTCCTCGCCCTGGCGGGCAAGGAGGCGAAGGCGCTCAACCATTCCTACGTCGGCACGGAGCACATCCTCCTCGGGCTCCTCCGGGAGGGCGAGGGCGTCGCCGCCCGCGTCCTCAAGTCGCTCGACGTCGACATCGAGCGCACGAGGAACGAGATCCTGCGCGAGCTCGACCCGCAGTTCTCGGGCGGCAGCGAGGGAGGCGGCGAGGAGGCCGCGGCCGGCAGCCCCCAGAGGCCCGGCGCCCAGTCCGACGAGAAGAAGGAGGTCAAGACCCCGGCGCTCAAGGCCTTCGGCCGGGACCTGACCGAGCTCGCCCGCAAGGGCGAGATGGACCCGGTCGTCGGGCGCAAGTCGGAGATCCGCCGCGTCATCCAGATCCTCTGCAGGCGGACCAAGAACAACCCGGTCCTGATCGGCGAGGCCGGGGTCGGCAAGACCGCGATCGTCGAGGGCCTGGCCCAGGAGATCGCCGCGGGCAACGTGCCCGAGATCCTCTTCGAGAAGAAGGTCATCACGCTCGACCTGGCCCTGATGGTCGCCGGGACGAAGTACCGCGGCCAGTTCGAGGAGCGGATCAAGGCCGTGATGGACGAGATCAAGCGGGCGAGGAACGTCATCCTCTTCATAGACGAGCTCCACACGATCGTCGGCGCCGGCGCCGCCGAGGGCGCCATGGACGCCTCCAACATCTTCAAGCCCGCGCTCTCGCGCGGCGAGCTGCAGTGCGTCGGGGCGACGACCCTGAACGAGTACAGGAAGTACATCGAGAAGGACAGCGCCCTCGACCGCAGATTCCAGTCGGTCAAGGTCGAGCCGCCGTCCGTCGACGACACGATCACGATCCTGAAGGGCATCCGCGGCAAGTACGAGGACCACCACAAGGTCATCTTCACCGACCTGGCGCTCGAGACCGCGGCGAAGCTCTCGGACCGATACATCACGGGCCGCTTCCTGCCGGACAAGGCGATCGACGTCATGGACGAGTCGGGGTCGCGCGCGAGGATCTCGGCCCTGAGCAGGCCCCCGGACATCGAGGGCCTCACCAAGGACATCGAGGAGGTGTGCGCCCAGAAGGAGAAGGCCATCAGCGAGCAGCATTTCGAGGAGGCCGCCAAGTTCCGCGACAAGGAGAAGCAGCTCCGCGCGAAGCAGGAGCAGGCCACCGAGCAGTGGAAGAAGGCCCGCGAGGAGAAGCGCGTCACGATCGACGAGGAGCTCATGATCCAGGTCGTCGCCGACTGGACGGGGATCCCGCTTTCCCGGATGGAGAAGAAGGAGAGCGAGAAGCTACTGAACCTCGAGGCCGAGCTCCACAAGTCCGTCATCGGCCAGGGAGTCGCCGCCAGCTCCATCGCCCGGGCGCTCCGGCGCTCAAGGGCCGACCTCAAGGATCCCCGCAGGCCGATCGGCTCGTTCCTCTTCGTCGGGCCGACCGGCGTCGGCAAGACCGAGACCGCCAAGCAGCTTGCCGCCCAGATGTTCGGCAAGCAGGACGCCCTCATCCAGATCGACATGAGCGAGTACATGGAGAAGTTCTCCGTCTCGAGGCTCATCGGCTCCCCCCCGGGGTACGTGGGCTACGAGGAGGGCGGCCAGCTGACCGAGTCCATCCGCCGCAGGCCCTACGCCGTCATCCTCTTTGACGAGGTCGAGAAGGCCCACCCGGACGTGCTCCAGATCCTCCTTCAGATCCTGGAGGACGGCAGGCTGACCGATTCCCTCGGGCGCACCGTGGACTTCAGGAACACGATCATCATCATGACCTCGAACGTCGGCGCGCAGCTCCTGCAGCGCCAGACCTCGATGGGATTCGCCGCGGCCGCCTCGAGCTTCAACGACGCCGAGAAGATGCGCGAGAAGGTGCTCGAGGAGGCCAAGCGCGTCTTCAAGCCCGAGTTCCTGAACCGCATCTCCGACATCGTCTTCTTCAGGCCGCTCGACAGGAACGACCTGACCGCGATCGTCGACCTGGAGATAGGCAAGTTCGCCCTGAGGCTGGTCGACCGCAAGATCTCGCTCGAGTTCACGCCCGAGGCGAAGGAGCTCCTGATCGAGAAGGGCTACGACGAGAAGTACGGCGCCCGGCCGCTCAGGCGGGCGGTCGAGCACTACCTCGAGGATCCCCTGGCCGAGGCCATCCTGCGCGGAGAGATCAAGGAGGGCGAGTCGGTCCTGGTCGTCCGCGACGGCGAGGTCCTCAATTTCAAGCAAAAGACGCCCCCTGCCGCTACCGGCGTGGCGCCCTGAACAAAAGGCGGCCACCCGCCGCCGAGCAAAACCCCGCCCCCCGAATAAAAGGGGGACGGGGTTTTCAGTCGCAGCGCGGGGCCGCCCCGGTCTTTAATCCGGGCCACCAATGAGGCCGCTCCGTCTCCTGATCCTGCCGGCACTGCTGGCGCTCGCGCCGCAGGCGCCGGGTCAGTCGGCCCCGGGGCAGGGCCCGGAGTACGCGATCCCCGATGCCGAGGCGGGGGACCCGCCGACCCCCGCCCGCCTGGTGGAGATCGAGCGGCTGGCCGGCCTCTCCGGATGGTTCTCCCTCACGTACTCGGTGCGGGCGGCGGCGGTCCGCGCGTACTCCCTGAACAGGTTCGCGGCGGCCGACGCCTGGTACCACGTCTACCAGTGGCTCGAGCTCTTCTCGGTCCCGGAGGACCAGTTTTACGCCAACTGGAGGGCGTCGATGGCGACCGCGAGGCTCGACCTTCCCGCCGGCAGCGCGCAGTACCAGCCGACGAGCCGCCCGATCGGCACCAAGCTGTCGCCCGAGCTGAAGACCTGGCTCCTCTCGAACCGGGAATTCTCGCAGGAGTTCTTCTCGATCATCACGGGCCTGGACCACCTTCCCAACACCTTCGCGATCCTCGACGGGCTGTACCGTCGCGACCCCGGGAAGTTCGCCCGGTACTCGTCCCTGGCCCTCGCGATCGCCGTCGTCTACGACGTGCAGCCGCCGGCCTCGTGGCCGCACCACCAGGTCACGGAGGCCGCGCTCCCGAGGAAGCTCGCGAACCCGGCGCAGACCTACGAGTGGCTCGTGACGGAGGACATGGCCGGGCGCAGCTACCATCGGCTGACCCGGCTGCGCGCCGACGAGCTCAAGTACGTGGTCGACATCGCGGCGCCCCCCTCGGAGCTCAACTGGTCCCTCCAGAACGTCGGCGTCTCGCTGGACGACCTGGAGGAGGCCTACAAGATGGTTCCCTACCGCAACGACCGCGCGGCGGACGAGGCGCTCATGACCTGGACCGGCCAGCCCTACACGCTCCAGGCGATCCTGAAGGAGGGGGGGATATGCGTCGACCAGGCCTATTTCGCGACCGAGGTGGGCAAGGCGCGCGGCGTGCCGACGCTGCTCTTCTCCGGGTTCGGCCAGAGCGCCCAGCACGCCTGGTTCGGGTTCCTGGACTCCGGGGGGAACTGGCGCCTGGACGCCGGCCGCTACGCCGAGGCGCGCCTCGTGACGGGGCTGGCCTTCGACCCGCAGACCTGGCTTGCGATCTCGGACCACGACCTCGACTTCCTGAAGGAGCGCTTCCGGGCGCTGCCGTCCTTCCTCGAGTCGAGCGTCCAGGTCGAGTTCGCGCGGGAGTTTCTCCAGGAGGGCAAGCCCGGCGAGGGGGCGCGCGCGGCCCGGGCGGGAGTCAACTACGAGCGGCGCAACGTCGACGCCTGGGAGACGCTGATCGCGGCGAACGCCGGGCTCCACATGCCCGCGGCGAGCCAGGAGGCGGTCTTCAGGGAGGCGGCCCTCGCCTTCACGCCGCGGTATCCCGACCTGGAGATCGCCTACGTGAACCGCGTCTGCTCGAGCCTGCGCGCGCGGGGCGAGTCGAGCCTCGCCGACTTCGAGGAGCGGGGCCTGGCCGAGAGGCTGCAGGCGGGCAACCGCGACGACCTTGCGACCCGCCAGGCCGGCCAGATCCTCGCGCGCAGCATCGCGACGCAGTCGGTGGCCGACCAGATCGGGACCTACAACGCCCTGCTGGCGCAGTTCGGACACGGGGCCGGGACCATTTTCTTCCACCAGATCGTCGTCGGGTTCGCCGAGCACCTCGCCCAGCTGAAGATGAAGCGCGAGGCGCGCGCCGCGGCCGAGCGCGCCTCGGAGATCCTCGAGGTCGAGTCGGGCACGCAGCTCGGGCTCGAGATGGACCTTCTGCAGAAGAAACTCGAGGATTGAGCCCGGCTTAGGCTTCCCAAAGGGCCGGCCCCCCTGAAGTATGGGAGGGATGGACCCGACAACGCCCCGCAAGCCCGCCCTGGGCTTCATCTTCGTGACCCTCGTCCTGATGGTGCTCGGCTTCAGCATCATCATTCCCGTCCTGCCGGGCCTCGTGACGAAGTTCGAGGGGGGCAACATCGCCCAGGGGTCCCACTACTACGGCTGGCTCCTCGGGGTGTTCGGGGCGGTCCAGTTCTGCATGTCGCCGATCCTCGGCTCGCTGTCCGACCGCTACGGCCGCCGCAAGGTGATCCTGGTCGCCCTCGCCGGGACCGCGGTCGACTACCTCATCATGGGGTTCGCCCCGAACATGACCTGGATGTTCATTGCGCGCACCATCTCCGGGGCGACGGCCGGCGCCCTGGCCGCGTGCTACGCCTACATCGCCGACGTGACCCCCCCGGAAAAGCGGGCGCAGGGATTCGGGCTCGTCGGCGCCGCATTCGGGCTCGGCTTCGTCCTCGGCCCCATCGTCGGCGGCTTCCTGGGCGACATCGCGCTCCAGCTCCCGTTCTTCGTCGCCGCGGGGTTTGTCGCCGCGAACTGGCTCTACGGGATGTTCGTCCTGCCGGAGTCGCTGCCCCTCGAGAACCGCCGGGCGTTCTCCTGGAAGCGCGCGAACCCGGTGGGCTCGCTCCTGGCGCTGCGCCGCTTCCGCGGCGTCGTGGACCTCGCGATGATGTACTTCACGTTCATGTTCGGGAACTCCATGCTCCAGAGCATCTGGGTGCTCTACACAGGCTACCGCTACCACTGGAGCCACACGCAGGTCGGGCTCTCCCTCGCGTTCGTCGGCACGATGGCGATGGTGGTCCAGGGCGGCCTCGTGAAGCGCATCATCGCGTTCACCGGCGAGAGGAAGGGGCTCGTGATCGGGCTCCTCATCTCGGCCTTCATCATGGTTGCCTACGGGACGGCGACGCGGGGATGGATGATCTACTGGCTCGTCCTGCTCGGCGCCTGGGGCGGCATCGCCGGGCCCGCGGCGCAGTCCCTGATCACGAAGCACGTCCCGCCCAACGAGCAGGGGGCCCTCCAGGGGTCGCTCTCCGGGCTCACCAGCCTGACGACCGTCTTCGCGCCGCTCCTCGCCGCCTGGAGCTTCGGCAGGTGCATCGCGGACGACGCGCGGTGGCGGATCCCCGGGATAGCCTTCTACGAGGCGTCGGCCCTCATGCTGATCGCCCTCGCGCTCGCCATCCGCTCCTTCCAGCTGGACGACAAGGTGGGCTCCGCCGCCTAGCCGGCCGCGTGCCGGGCCGCGGCGTCAAGGAGCGCGGCCAGGGCGGGCGGGGGCGGGGGCTGGCTCCGCCACCCGACGACCAGCGTGCTGACCGGCGCCGGCCCGAGCAGCTTCCTGAAGATGACGGTTGGGGGGAGGTTCCGGGCCTCGGAGGGCGAGACGAAGGTGGCCCCGACGCCCGCGCGCACGAGGCCGACGCCGTTCGACCTCGGCCAGACCTCCTCGGCGATCCTCGGGGCTACGCCGCTCGAGGCGAACGCCGCCAGCACCCTGTCGTAGAAGCCGGGGTTGTTCGCCCGGGGGAAGAGCACGAACGGGGTGCCCGCGAGCTCCCTCAGGCGCACGGACCCCTTGCGGCGCAGCGGGTGGTCCGCGGGGAGGAGGACGCCGTTTCGCTCGCGAAGGAGGAGGGTCGTGTCGATCCCGGGGGAGGGCCCGTCGGGGTGGAAGAACCCGCAGTCGATCTCGCCGGCCTGGAGCGCCGCCAGCTGGAGCGCCGTCGGTGACTCGTTCAGCTCGAGCCGGATCCCCGGGAAGCGGCGGTGGAACCCGCGCAGGATGTCGGGCAGCACGGTGGCCATCGCGAGGCCCGTGAAGGCGACCCTCAGGCGCCCGACCCGGCCCTCCGCGACCGCCTTCAGGTCGGCAGGCACCCGGCTGAGCGCCGCGAGGACCGGCTCCAGCCTCTCGAGTAGCGCCGCCCCGGCCGGGGTCAGCTCGACGCGGCGGCTCGAGCGGTTCAGGAGGCGAACGCCCAGCGCCGCCTCGAGCTGCGCGATCTGGCGGCTCAAGGCCGGCTGGGCGATCGCGAGCGCCTCGGCCGCCTTCCTGAAGTGCAGCCGGCGGGCCACCTCGCGGAAGTACACGAGGTGCCTCAGCTCAAAGGGGAATTGATACTCCCTGGGCATCGATGATAGCCAAACAAGTATTTCACGTACAAGCAACCCCGTGTTATAAGGGGGCCATGCCCAAAACCCTGTTTGAGAAAGTCTGGGACGCGCATTCCGTCCGCAACCTGGCCAACGGCCAGACCCAGCTGCTCGTGGGCACGCACCTGATCCACGAGGTCACGAGCCCGCAGGCCTTCGGCATGATGCGCGACCTCGGGCTGAGGGTGGCGATGCCGCACCGAACGTTCGCCACCGTGGACCACATCGTCCCCACGGACCAGGTGAGCGAGCCCTATGCCGACCCGCTGGCCGACGCCATGATCAAGGAGCTCAGGAAGAGCTGCGCGGAGTCGGGCATCACGTTCTTCGACCGCTCGACCGGCAAGCAGGGGATCGTCCACATCGTCGGGCCGGAGCAGGGGATAACGCAGCCGGGGACCACCATCGCATGCGGCGACTCGCACACGAGCACCCACGGGGCCTTCGGGGCGATCGCCTTCGGGATCGGGACGACCCAGATCCGCGACGTCCTCGCGACGCAGACGATGGCGCTCGGCAGGCTGAAGGTCCGCCGGATCGAGGTCAACGGCAGGCTGCGCCCGGGGGTGTACGCGAAGGACGTCATCCTCCACATCATCTGCACGCTCGGCGTCAACGGCGGGACGGGCTTCGCCTACGAGTACGCGGGCGAGGTCGTCGACCGCTTCTCGATGGAGGAGAGGATGACGGTCTGCAACATGTCGATCGAGGGCGGGGCGCGGGCCGGGTACGTGAACCCCGACGAGACGACATTCGCCTACCTGAAGGGCAGGCCCTATTCGCCGAAGGCCGCCGAATGGGACGCGGCCGTGGCGCGCTGGCGCGCGGTGGCGAGCGACCCCGGCTGCGCCTACGACGACCTGGTGAGGATCGACGCGGCCGACATCGCGCCGACCGTCACCTGGGGCATCAACCCGGGGCAGGGCGTCCCGATCACGGGCCTGGTGCCCGACCCGGCGAAGGCGGCGACTGCGGACGAGCGCTCCTCGATCGAGGAGGCGCTCGCCTACATGAAGCTGAAGCCGGGTTCCCCGATCAAGGGGACGCGGATCGACATGGCCTTCCTGGGGTCGTGCACGAACGGCCGCCTGAGCGACTTCCAGGAGGTGGCCCGCTTCCTGAAGGGCAGGAAGGTGGCCCCCGGGGTGAAGGCGATCGCCGTCCCCGGCTCGCAGGGGGTCGGGGTCCTCTGCGCCGAGCTCGGGATCGACCAGATCTTCAGGGACGCGGGATTTGAGTGGCGCAGCGCCGGCTGCTCCATGTGCCTCGCGATGAACCCGGACAAGCTTGTCGGGGACCAGCTCTGCGCGAGCTCGTCGAACCGCAACTTCAAGGGGCGCCAGGGCAGCCCGACCGGCAGGACCATCCTCATGAGCCCGATCATGGTCGCCGCCGCGGCGGTCACGGGCGCCGTCGCCGACGCCCGCGAGGTTTTCGCCGTCAGCGCAAACTGAACTGCCCCCCAACCCCCACCTCCATGGCACTCGAAAAGATACTACGCGTAGCGGGCCGGGCCGTCCACGTCCCGGGAAACGACATCGACACGGACCGCATCATCCCGGCCCGATTCATGAAATGCGTCACCTTTGACGGCCTGGGCGAGTTCCTCTTCTACGACATGCGCCGCAACGCGGACGGCTCCGAGAAGGCCCACCCGCTGAACGACCCCGCCCACAAGGGGGCCACGATCCTCATTTCCGGGATGAACTTCGGGTGCGGCTCCTCGCGCGAGCACGCCCCCCAGGCCCTCCAGAAGTACGGCATGCGCGGCGTCATCGCCGAGGGGTTCGCGGAGATATTCTACGGGAACTCGACCACGCTGGGGATGCCGTGCGTGGTGGCCAGCCGTCCCGACATCGAGCGGATCGCGGCTGCCATCGGGGCCGATCCGTCCACGGAGGTCGTGATCGACCTCGTCGGCCAGAAGATCTCGTTCGCGGGCCAGACCGTCGGCGCCTCCGTGCGCGAGAGCGCGCGCGACGCGCTCGTCAACGGGCGCTGGGACCCCATTGGCGAGCTGATCGAGGGCGCGCCGGCCGCGGCGAGGGTCGCCGGCCAGCTTAGGTACATGTCCGCATAAGGGAGTCCGGCTGAGGGACTTGGTTTTGGGCCGCACGGCAATGGGGGCTAGTACTTCGCCTGATGGGCCTCCGCTCGTTATCAGCTTGGCTGTCATGGGGCGCGTGCTTAATTTCGGGGACCTTTTTGTGAACAAAAGCGTCTTACTGGCACACAATCCACCATGACACTTGGAATGATCGAAGTCTTTAAGGGGGCCGGCCTCCTGATTTACCCGCTCGGGCTGTGTTCGGCGCTGGCCGTCTTCATCATCTTCGAGCGCATCTACGCGCTGCGGACCGCGGCGGTGCTGCCGCCGGACCTGGTGGACGCGGTCATGAGCGGAAAGCAGCTGGTCGGCGGCCGGCACACGGTGCTCTCCCGCATCGTCGAGTTCTCCCAGCAGCACGCGAACGACCCGGACTCGCTCAAGGCCTTCGCGAGGCTGGAGGTGAACCGGATGGAGCGGGGCGTCCCGTACCTGGACGTCATCTACGCCGCCGCGCCGCTGATCGGGCTCTCAGGCACGGTCACCGGCCTCCTGCAGGTCTTCTCGGAGATCTCGCCGGACACCGGGCTGCCGGACCCGGTCGTCTTCACCAAGGGCGTCGCCCTCGCCCTCTCGGCGACCGTGATCGGCCTGGCGATCGCCATCCCGTCCCTCGTCGGCAGCGGCTACCTGCAGCGCCGGATCGACAACTACGCCGCCCAGCTCGACGTGCTGATCGAGCGCATCATCAACCGGCGCGGCGCATGAGCGGATTCCGAGAGAAGCGCCGCAAGCGGCCCGAGCTGAACCTCGTCCCCTTGATCGACGTGCTGGTGATGCTGATCTTCTTCGCGTTCGTCACGATGCAGTTCAGGTCGGCCACCATGCTCAACATCACGCTCCCGAAGATAGCGACCGCGGGCAAGAACGAGTACAAGGGCACGGTCACGATCGGGATCGACAACAAGGGGCTGGTGTCCTTCAACGGCAAGGACGTCAGCGACGACCAGCTGCTCGGTCTCCTCAAGTCCGTCAGCGAGCAGAACAGGGACATCCCGGTCCTCATCAAGGCCGACGAGACGACCCAGCTGAAGAAGCTCGCGTTCGTCATGGACGCCTGCCGGAGCTCGGGCCTGAGCAAGTTCAGCCTGCAGGCCCGCTAGACATGAGGATCGTCATCACGGGCGTCACGCGCGGCCTCGGCCGCGCCCTCGCCGAGTGGTACATCGCGAACGGCCACACGGTCGCCGGATGCGGCCGGAGCGGACCGGCGATATTCGACTTCAGGTTCACCCATCCCGAGCCCAACAGCTTTGACGCCGTCGACGTGACCCAGCCGGTCAAGGTCTCGCTCTGGGCCGAGCGGGTCCTGGGCGCGCTGGGCGCCCCCGACATCCTCATCAACAACGCCGGCCTCATGAACACCCCGGCGCCCCTCTGGAAGGTGCCGGCGGAGGAGGTGGGGAAGGTCGTCTCGGTCAACATCGTCGGCGTGATCAACGTGATCCGCTGCTTCGCGCCCGCGATGGTCGAGCGCGGGAAGGGGGTCATCGTGAACCTGAGCTCGGGCTGGGGCCGGAGCGTCTCCCCGGAGGTCGCTCCCTACTGCGCGACCAAGTGGGCGATCGAGGGCCTGACGAAGGCACTCGCCGAGGAGCTGCCGGAGGGAATGGCCGCCGTCCCCCTGAACCCCGGCGTCGTCGACACCGACATGCTGCGCCAGGCCTATTCGGACGGCGCGGCCTCCTATCCCAAGGCGGATGCCTGGGCGACGAGGGCCGCGCCGTACATCCTTGGGCTCGGGCCGAAGGACAACGGCAGGTCGGCGAGCGTGGCTGAGTTCGAGGGCTGAGGCGGCGCTCAGACCATCGTCATGTGGGGCTCCGAGTCGGCCTCGTAGTCTATCCCCGCCAGCCCGAACCCGAACAGCCTGAGGAAATCGCTGCGGTAGCCGGCGATGTCGGTCGAGGCCGCGAGGCTCTCGGTCGTGACCCCCGGCCAGATGGCCGCCACCGCGGCCTGCACCTCCGGCCTCATCTCGAGGTCGTCCACCCGGACGCGGGCCGACTCGTCGAGCCTCGGCCCCCCCGACGCGTAGAGCTGCGTCGCGAAGAGGCGCTGCATCTGCTCGATGCAGCCCTCGTGGGTGCCCGCGGCCTTCATGATCTTGTAGAGGATCGCGATGTACAGGGGGACGACCGGAATGGCGGAACTTGCCTGCGTCACCAGCGCCTTGTTGACCGAGATGACCGCCCGGCCGCCGCCGTTCAGCTTGAGGAGCGAGTCGATGTTCCTGGCCGCCCGCTCGAGGTCGTTCTTGGCGATCCCGATCGTCCCGTTCTTGTAGATGGCCCAGGTGACCTCGGGCCCGATGTAGGAATAGGCCACCGAGAGGGCCCCCGGGGCAAGGAGCTTCGCCTCCGCGAGCGCGTTCATCCAGAGCTCCCAGTCCTCGCCGCCCATGACGGCCACGGTGTCGGCGACCTCCTGCTCGCTGGCGGGCTCGATCGTCACCGAGCTGACGATCCCCTTGTCGGTGTCCACGGTCTTGTTGGTGTAGGGGGCGCCGATCGGCTTGAGGACCGACTTGTGCACCGCGCCCGTCTTCGGGTGGACCCGCCGCGGGGACGCGAGGGAATAGATGACCAGGTCGACCTGGCCCAGGTCCTTGCGGATCGTCTCCAGGGCCTGCGCCTTGATCTCGGCCGAGAAGGCGTCCCCGTTGATGTTCTTCGCATAGAGCCCGGCGGCGTGGGCCGCCTTCGTGAAGCCAATGGTGTTGTACCAGCCCGGGGTCGCCGTCCGCCCCTCCTCGGAGGGGCGCTCGTAGAAGATTCCCAGGGTGGCCGCGCCGGACCCGAAGGCCGCCGTGACCCGGGAGGCCAGCCCGTAGCCCGTCGAGGAACCGATCACCAGGACCTTCCTGGGCCCATTGCCGATCTTACCCTTTGATTTAACGTGGCTTATCCATTCGCCAACGTGGGCTGCGCAGCCCGCGGGATGGGCTGTGACGCATACGAATCCGCGAACCTTGGGCTTGATGATCATCGGTTGTAAATTTTTTCCCGCCTAGGGGAGGGTGGCAAGTACGATTGATCCCCCGCTCCTCGCCTCGTCGAGGGTGGGGGCCCCCCCTTTTTTTCCGTCTATCAGGGTGAAGCGGCATCCCGCGGTATAGGGCATCGGCAGGCGGACCGCGATGCCGCTCACCTCGCCGGCCGCGGCCCCGTGGAATGTCCCGCACGCGGCCGGATACCCGGCGCCCGGCCCCTCCAGCCAAAGCTGGTAGTCATGCCCGTCCGCCTGCGCCGCCAGGCCCGAGAGCCGCAACAGGGCGCCCTTTCCCTCGGCGTCCCAGATGACGACCCCCCAGGCACGGGCGGCGCCGGCCTCGGAGGCGCGCAGGAGGACGACGGCGGGGACCCCTTCGGACCCGGTGGCCGCCCGCAGGTCCGCGAACTCGCGCTTCTCGAGGATGGTCTCGGCCTCAAGCTGGTTCTCGGAGTCCTTGAGGGCGGCGTCCGAGAGGAGGACCTGCTCCCTGAGGAACTGCGCGCGGGTCTTCTCGATCAGCCAGAGCTCCCCCACGCAGGCGACCAGCGCCGCGAGGCACGCCGTCGTCGCCCAGGGAAGCCAGGGGGGGAGTGAGATCTTTGATTCGTCCAACGGGGAATTCGAAAGGCCAGGCATTGGCGGCGGTGCGGTTCCAGTAAAACCCGTGAGAGCCGACCCGCAAACGCCAAAAAGCCCGTTCCCCGCCGGCCGACTAGACCGTGACCTCGAAGAGCTCCGGGTGCATCTCGCCGACCGCCACCTTGTTGACGGTGCCGGTCATCACGACCGAGAAGCCGTCCCCGATCTCGATCCCGATGTTGCCGCCCGGCATCTGCACGGTGACCGACCGGCCCACGAGCCCTAGCCGGTGGGCGACGGCCGCGGCGGCGCTCGAGCTGCTCCCCGAGGCCAGCGTGTAGCCCGCGCCGCGCTCCCAGATCTCGATCTGGATCGTCGAGCTGTCGACGACCTTCAGGAACTGGACGTTCGTGCGATTGGGGAAGAGGGGGTGCACCTCGACCGAGGGCCCGTAGCGCCGGGCGAGCTCGGGCGAGAGGTCGTCGACCGGGATGACGCAGTGCGGGTTGCCGATCGTCGCCGCCGAGAAGGTGAACGCGCGCCCCTGCACCTCGAGGGACTCGCACAGGACGTCCCGGGCGTGCCCCGTCACCGGGATCATCCGGCTGTCGAAGCTCACGGAGCCCATGGCGACTGTCACCATCCTCCCGGAGTCCGTCACCTCCGAGCGGACCACGCCGCCGGGGGTCTCGATCGTGAAGGCGTCGTTCTTCTGGCGCTTCTGGTCCCACAGGTACCGCGAGAATATCCTGATCCCATTGCCCGACTTCTCGGCCTCGGACCCGTCCGGGTTGAAGATCCTCAGCCCGAAGTCGGCCTTCGCCGTGGGAAGAGGACCCCAGAGGATCCCATCGGAGCCCACGCCGTAGTTCCGGTGGCAGACCACGCGGACCTGCGCCGCGGTCGGGGCCCTCCACTCGGGGTAGTCGGCCGGATCGAGCACGATGTAGTCGTTTCCAAGGGCATGGTACTTGTGAAACCGCATGCTACTGGTTCCCGTCGAAGATCGGGGTGTCGGAGTAGCCGAAGAGCCCGCGCCGCTTGATCGCCTCAACGACGGGCTTGGGCACCATCGTCTCCCACGTCGCGTCCTTCTCGTGGATCCGGCGCAGCACGTCGCGCGAGAAGATGTTCAGGATGCCGGTGTCGAAGCCGACGATGCTGTCGATGCAGTGGTTCTCCAGAAGGTGGGCGTAGAGGTTCGAAAGGTTGTCGACGATCCTCACGTTCTTCGCGTTGATCAGGACGTTCGATGTGAGCGGGTGCGCCGGCGTGTTGATGCCCGCGGTGTCAGTCCGGGCGATGAACATCTCGTACGCCTCCTGGCGCATCGGGTAGATGTACAGCTTCACGGCGTTGCGGAACAGGCGCCCGAACGACTCGAGGATGCCGCCCTCCAGGTTCTCGTAGTACTTCTCGTTGAAGATCTCGATCAGGTTGTTTATCCCCATCGCGACGCCGATCATCTCCTTCGTGTAGCGCCGGAAGTATGACGTAAGCCTGTAGTATTCGGAATAGTTGGAAATGAGGACCGTGTAGCCTATGTCCGCCAGGAGGTCGACCCGCGAGAGGAAGTCATGGGCGTCGAGCGCGCCCGCCGCCAGGAGGTTGTTCATGGTGATCTCCATGAGGACGATCATGTCCTTTCCCTTAACGAGGGGCTCCTGGACGAACTGGGCCGTCGCGCAGTCGAGCATGTCGACGTTCACGAGTGTCACCGGCCTGAAGCTCCCGCGCTCGACCATTATCGCCTTCTTGTAGAGCACCTCGGAGGGCTGGAGGACCTCCCCCTTCTGGCCGAACATGACCGCGTTCGTGAGGCCGAACTTGACGAGGAAGAGCGACATCAGCCGGTTGTCGACGTTCTCGAACGCGGTCCCCGAGAAGCGAAGCATGTCGATCTCGATCCGGTCCATCCCCAGGTTGTCCCTGAGCGACTCGATCAGCTTGCCGAGGTCGCTCCGGTAGTAGAGGGCTCCGTAGATGAAGTTGACCCCGACGATGCCCAGCGCCTGCTGCTGGAGGACGGCCTCCTTGTCCCACATGCGGACATGGATGACGATCTCGCTCGCCTCGCCCCGTGGCTCCGTCTGGAAGCGGAAGCCGAGCCAGCCGTGGGCCTCGTTCGTGCCCTTGAAGTTGCTGGTCGCCACCGTGTCGGCGAAGACGAAGAAGTTCGTGCGGTCGCCGCGTGTCCCCGACAGGCGGTCGATCAGGAGCTGGTACTCGTGGTCCAGCATCAGCTTCAGGCGCTCGCGGGAGACGTAGCGGGGCGCCTTCCCGTAGATGGCGTCGCTGAACACCATGTCGTAGGCCGAGATCGACTTGGCGATCGTCCCGGAGGCCCCCCCGGCCTGGAAGAATTCCCTCGCGACTTCCTGCCCGGCCCCGATCTCCGCGAACGTGCCGTACTTCGGCACGTCGAGGTTGATCGTCAGAGCCTTCTGATTGGTCGTCAGGAGTTCCTTCTGCTCGTTCATGCCCGGTACTCTGCCCCGCGGCCCAAAGGGATGCAACCCGTTCCTGTGTCACTTCTTCGCGTCGTCGGTTTCTACTGGTGGAAGGGCCGAAAGCGGGTAGGCTTAGGGACTTCATGAAGAATTTCATCACGTCGATGCTGGGTGCCCTGGTCGCATTGATTGTGTTCACGACGGGCGCCGTCCTGCTATTCATTGGCTTTATCGGGGCCATCATCGCCATGGGGCAGCAGAAGAAGACCCCCGAGGTCGTCGACGGCTCCTACCTGGTCTTCGACCTGTCGACGAACATCACGGATGCGCCGCCCCCGCTGGACCTGGGCGACTTCTCGAACGGCAGGAACGACACCCTCCAGCTCCGCTCGATCACCCGCGCCCTGCGCCATGCGGCGCATGACAGCAAGATCCGCGGCGTCCTGCTCCTCGGCAACCTGTCCCCCGGCGGCTACGGCACGGGATACGCCGCCCTGCGCGAGGTCCGCTCCGCCCTTTCCGACTTCCATGCCTCGGGGAAGCCCGTCGTCGCCTACCTCGAGTACGCGACCACGAGGGACTTCTACCTGGCCTCGGTGGCCAACGAGGTCGTGATCGACCCCTACGGGGAGATCATTATGCCCGGCCTGGCGAGCGAGCCCTGGTTCCTCGCCGGCGCCTTTGAGAAGTACGGCATCGGGGTCCAGGTGACCCGCGTTGGCAAGTACAAGTCCTACGTCGAGACCTACACGAGGACGGACATGAGCCCGGAGAACCGCGAGCAGCTCCAGAAGCTCCTCGATGACATCTGGGGGACCCTCGTCTCGGACATCAGCCGCGCGCGCGGCATCCCGGCCGAGACGATCCAGGCGACCGTCGACGCGGAGGGGATCATCAAGCCGTCCATCGCGCTGAGGACCCACCTGGTCGACCGGGTTGCCTACCGCGACGAGATCATCGACCGCCTGAAGAGGGAGACCGGGGTCACGTCGGCGACCGACTCGTTCAAGCAGGTGCAGCTTGCGTATTACGCGAAGACCAACCTGTCGGCGCCGTCGGGGGCCTTTTCCCAGGGCGGCGTGGCCATCGTCTACGCCGAGGGCGAGATCGTGGAGGGCGAGGGCGACCGGTCTGAGATCGGCGGCGCCAAGTTCGCCCGGGAGATCAGGCGGCTGCGCGAGGACTCGGCGGTCAAGGCCATCGTCCTGCGGGTCAACAGCCCCGGCGGGAGCGCCACGGCCTCGGAGACGATCCAGAGGGAGCTCCGGCTAGCCCGCAAGGTGAAGCCCGTCATCGTGTCGATGGGTTCCTACGCGGCGTCGGGCGGCTACTGGATATCCACCTACGGCGACCGGATATTCGCGGAGCCGAGCACGATCACCGGCTCGATCGGCGTATTCGGGATCATTCCCAACGTCCAGAAGCTGGCCAACGACCATGGGGTCACCTTTGACAGCGTGAAGACGGGCAAGTTTGCGGATGGCCTCTTCACGATCAGCCGCCCGAGGACCGACGAGGAGCTCGCGGTCTTCCAGAAGGCGGTCGACTGGATGTACAGCCAGTTCGTGGCCAAGGTTGCCGAGGGCCGCAAGCTGCCGCTGAGCCGCGTCATGGAGATCGCCCAGGGCCGGGTCTGGTCCGGGACGGACGCGCTCAAGCTTGGCCTCGTGGACGAGATCGGCGGCCTCGACGCCGCGGTCAAGTACGCCGCCAAGCAGGCCGACCTCGGGGACAATTTCAAGGTCTCGGAATACCCGAGGTCGAGGAACCTTTCCGAGGCGATCGCCGAGATGTTCGGCAAATTCGCCCCCGCCGGCCTCCATGTGCAGTCCCCGACGGGCCTGGTCGGCGAGATCACCGAGCGCATCCAGTCCGAGCTCGCGTGGCTCAAGGCGCTCAACGACCCGCAGGACCTCTACGCAAGGATGCCGGCCAACGTGGTCATCCGCTGACATGCCAAACCGGATCCTGAAGGACACCGCGGCGACGGCGATCCCCGCGGGGGACGCGATCACGCTCATGGCGGGCGAGTCCGTCGAGGTCATGCAGACTCTCGGCGGCAACGTGACGGTCAGGACGGACAGGGGCCTTTTCCGGATAGCCCGCGCCGACGCGGCCGCCGTCGAGGGGCTCACGCTGGCCGAGGACGAGGCGGCCCCGGCCGGGGAGTTCAGCGAGAAGGCGGTCTGGGACGTGATGCGCACCTGCTTTGACCCAGAGATCCCGGTCAACATCGTCGACCTGGGGCTCATCTATGACCTCTCCATCGAGAAGACCGCCTCCGGGGCGAACGCGGTCGACGTCAAGATGACGCTGACGGCGCCGGGTTGCGGCATGGGCCCGGTGATCGCCGAGGATGCCCGGCAGAAAATCGCGGCCCTTCCAGCAGTCGAGCGGGCGAAGGTCCACATCGTCTGGGACCCGATCTGGAACCCGAGGATGATCTCCGAGGCGGGGCGCAAGTCCCTCGGCCTCGAGTAGGCGGCCCTAGGCCGTGACGGTCTCCAGGGAGCAGCCGTCCGACTCCTCGGGCGTCTCGCAGTTCGGCCGGGCGATCACGCCGGGGTAGGGCTCGGATGCGAATTCGCCCTCCCCCCGCAGGAGGTGGCGGTCGCAGGTCTCAAAGAGCTCGGCCTCGGACTCCGCGCGGCGCATGTCGTGGAGGAACTCGCCCCGCGGGTCCACCCCCTGGCCGACGAAGTTGAGGTACTTCTTCATCTTGTTCACATGGGCCCTCTCGGGCACCGCCGGGTCACGCGTCGCCAGGTAGAGGCGCTGCACGTACTCGCGGACATCGGCAAGCGAGACCCGGGAGCGGGGGAGGCCGGCGAAGCGCTCGCGGCACTGCCCGAATATCCAGGGGTTGCGGATCGCGTGCCGCCCGACCATGACGCCGCGGGCTCCGGTGTCCCGGACGATCTCAACGGCCCTGGCGGCCGAGGTGACGTTTCCGTTCGCGAGGACGGGGCACCGCGCCCGCCCCGCGGCCTCCGCGATCCTGTCATAGTGCACGTCGCTGCGATACATCTCGCGAACCGTCCGTCCGTGGACCGCCAGCAGGTCGACCCGGTTCTCGTTCACGATGTCGAGGATCCGCGCGAAGTTGCCGGCGTCCTCGAAGCCTATCCGCATCTTGACCGTCAGGAGTCCCGGCACCGCCGCCCTCAGGGCGGAGAGGATGGCGGAGATCTTCCCGGGATCGCGCAGGAGGCCGCCCCCGACGTTCTTCTTGTAGACCTTGGGTGCCGGGCAGCCGAGGTTCACGTCGATCCCCGCGATCGGGTGCGCCGCCAGCGCCTCGGCGGTCCGGACCATGTGCGGGATATCCTCGCCGATCAGCTGGGCGAAGACGGGGCGCCCCGTGTCGTTCTCGTCAATGCTGCGAAGGATGTGGCGCTCGGGGCGCGACTGGGCGTGCACCCGGAAGAACTCCGTGAAGAAGTAGTCCGGAGCGCCGTACGTCGCGACGACCCTCATGAACGCGAGGTCGGTCACGTCCTGCATCGGCGCGAGCGCCGTCAGGGGTTGGCCCGGCGCGATCTGGGAGGGCAGGGACTGCGGCACGGTCAGGGCAGCTCCGAGCCCGGATCGTCCTGCTGCTTGCGCCACTGCTCCAGGGTCTCGGTGCCGTCGAGGACGGCGTCAAAGACGGCCCGGGCGACAAAGATCGGCCGCTTCTGCTGCAGGGCGAGGACGATTGAGTCGCTCGGCCGGGCGTCGATCTCGACGATCTTCGTCCCGAGCTCGTTCTCCATGGAGAGGAGGATCCTGGCGAAGAAGGTCTGCTCGCGGGCGTCGTTGATCACGATCCGCTCGAGCTTGGTGCCGAGCCCCACGAGGATGCTGCCGATCAGGTCGTGGGTCATCGGGCGGTCCTTCTTGACCCCGTCGAGCGTCATCTGGATCGCGGTCCCGACCGGGCGGTCGACGTAGATCACGAACGTCTTCTCGTCATTCCCGAGGAACACGGCACAGGCATTGGTGGTGGGGGCCACCGCCCGGACTGTCACGGCTACGACGTCGTTTTGCATGGGATGAGATGCCGGCAGGCGCCGGCGTCGCCGCAAATTGACCCGCCGGGCGCCAAAGGGCAAGCGGCCCGCCTGCCCCAGCCGGGCATTTCTGGCCCCTTCACGGGGTCACGACCTGTCCTCATTCCAGTCCTTCTGCTCCTTAACGACCTGGAGGATGAGCGGCACGGTGATGCCGCGGGGATTTGAGGCGCCCACCGGGCTCATGAAGGCGCGGTAAAGCGCGGTCACGAGGGAGGGCGGCAGGGTGGTCTCCCCCGACGGCCCCGCCGGGGCCGCGCCGGCGCGGACCAGCTCGGGCAGGTGCGACTGCAGGAAGGTCACCGTCGTCCACATCCGCGCGCAATTGTCCTCCCTCTTGGGATTGTCCGCCTGCGTCTCGTGGTAATAGGCCGCGAACCGGGGGAAGTCCGCGGGCGAGAGGTCCCTCCTGGAAAACCACAGGCCCAGGTCCCGGCTCCAGTCCTCCAGGGGGTAGATCCTCTCCATGTCGTCGGGCGAAGGCGCCGTCATGCTGCCCCTTGTTCTTCCGCGACTCGCCGCCCGGTGCCCGCCAGCTCCATCAGAAGCCGAGGAGGCTGATCTTCCAGGACCGGGCCTTGTCGAGGACGGCCTCCTTGTCGAGGAGGAGGACTCCCTTTGCCTCCAGGGCCGCGGCGTGCAGCCCCGACTCGCGCATCGTCTCCAGGGTGCGAATCCCGAAGCAGGGCACATCGAAGCGGAAGTCCTGGCGGCCCTTGACCGTCTTCACGAAGAGCGTCTCGTCCGCCTTGAGGCCGCCGGCCCGCCGGAGCATCTCGTCGGTGCCCTCGAAAGCCTCGACGGCGAGGACAGTCCCCTTGCGGACCACGCAGCCCTGGCCGATGTCCAGCCGGGCGCATTCCTTCGCCACGTGGATGCCGTGGTCCAGGTATTCCTTCTCGATCGGGAAGCGGTCCCCGGTCATGCAGCCCAGCGACACCAGCTGCCCGTCCAGGAAGGCCCGGGCGTCGAGGAGCCGGATCCCGAGGGCCTCGATCTCCTTCGCGACGGCGCCGAAGATCGTCTCGGCGTTGCGGCGCTTGAGGGTCAGGAGGATCTGCGCGGCCTTGAGGTCCGGCCGAAGCCCGTGGAAAAGGCGGCGCGGCGTCACCTGGCCCGCCATGATGGCGTAGCCGGCGCCGAACTTATCCAGGAGGCGCAGCGTCTTGCCGACCTGCCCCACATGGACGCAATGGCGCTCGGTCTCGGGGAACGACGCCACGAGGTCCGGGTCCGTCTCCCCGTCGAAGGCGATCAGGCGCACAGGGATTCCCGAGGCCCGGGCGGCCCTGGCGACGAGCGCGGGGTAGATGCCCTTGCCCGCGATGAGCGCTATCGGGAGCCTCGGGTCAAACGCCTCGGGGAGGTACGCTGAGAGCGGCTTCGGCACGGGCGGGGTCCACCCTAGGTCTGGGCGCCGTAGTACTTCTTGTAGCTCCTGTAGTAGCGATAATTCGAGTAGTACTCGATCCGCCGCGGCGACAGGCCGTTCAGGACGATCCCCAGGATCTCGTTCTTACCCTCCCTGAGCGCCTTGATGTAGAGCTTGATGTGCTTCCGGTAGGCGCGGTTGAAGCGGCACACATAGATGACCTCGTCCGCGCGCTCCGCGATCAGCATGGCGTCGGTGACGGCGCCCATGGGCGGCGAGTCGATCACGACGAGGTCGAACTGCTTCTTCAGGCGCTCGAGCAGCTGGGGGAAGACGGGGTTCTCAAGGAGCTCCGTCGGGCTCTTGGAGCGGCCGCCGGACGTGAGGAGCCAGAGGTTCTCGCCGAGCTTGACGATCCCGAGCTCGGGGTTCGTGAGGACGTCGCCGTCCATGTGCGCGCCCTGCTCGAACCAGGAAATGATGCCGGCCGTGTTCTGCTGGCGGAAATGCCGGTGCAGCATCGGGCGGCGGAGATCGCAGTCAATCAGGAGCGTCTTCTTGCCGTGCCGGGCGAAGCAGGCCGCCAGGTTGCACGAGATGAGGGTCTTGCCCTCGCCGGGGATCGTGCTCGTGACCAGTATGGACTTGGGGAAATCCAGCTTGGATTGTATCTTCACCGAGCTGTAGAGGCCGAGGAAGGCCTCGTTGGCCGACTCGTTGCCGGCCGCGACGTCGAGGAGCCCGATCTTCTCGTCGTCCCGGATGGTGCCGAGCTGCGGGATTATCCCTAGGAGGTGCACGCCGATGAAGGACTCGACGTCCCAGGCGCTCTTGACACGGTCGTCGACGAAGCCGAGTCCGATCGCGATCGCGAGGAAGACGAGAACCCCGAGGCCGATGCTGGTCCTCATGATCCCCGGGATGTTGGGGGAGATGGGCGACCCGGGGACCTGCGCCTTGTCGAGCGGGTGGAGCGAGATCTTGTCCAGGTTCTTGAAGGTCGTGGTCTGGTTCAGCCGGTCGAGGATCTCCATGTAGTAGCTCTTCGCGACCGTGGACCGGCTCTGCAGCGAGTCGTAGTCGACGCTGAGGGCGCGCAGGCTGAGCTCCTTGCCCTCCTGCGAGGCGTATTCCTTCTGGAGCGCGTCCACGCTGTCCTTGGCCGCGGCGAGCCGGGTGTCGAGGTCCGCGATGGCGAGGTCGACGGCCCGGGACAGCTGGATCTTCGTGATGGCGATCTTGTCCGCGTTGTCGATGACCTTGGGGTGCCTCTCGAGGTAGCGCTCCATGAGGAGCGCCTGCGTCTGCTCGGCCTCGCTCAGCTGCGCCTTGAGGGTGGGGACCGACCCGTGCGAGGCGATGTAAGAGATCTCAAGGAGGTTCTTCCCGGACTTCTTGAAGTCGGCGACCTCCTGGACCAGCTCCTGGACGCTCAGCATGTCGAGCCGGGCGGCCGACAGGGCGCTGTTGACGGACTTAAGCCTGTCGGAGATGATGTCGATGCTCTTGTCGAGCGAGACCAGGTTGTGCTGGCGCATGTAGTCCTGGAGCTGCTTCTCGGCGTCCTCGGAGTCCTTGCGCAGCTGCTCCGCCCTCTTCCTGAGGTAGGTGACGGCCTCCTCGTTCTTGCCGCCGACGCTCTCGAAGAGGTAGTTCATGAACTCCTCGACGTAGCGGTTCGCGACGAGCGCGGCCGCCTCCGGGTCCTGGTTCCGGTCGGTGATCGTGATGAGGTAGCTGTACCTGAGCGGCTCGGCGTCGACGGTCCCGAGGAGCGACGAGACGGGCGGCGGCTCCGAGCCCGGGGGCAGCTGCTTCATCGCCGCGCGCTCCAGGATCTCGAGCTCGGCGGGGGTGAAGGACTGGATCACGCTCATCCGCACCTTGTTGCTGTTGATGTCGTGGATGTAGGTGTTCAGGTCCTGGTCGGAGCGCACCGACGGGTCGACGACGCCCTGGCTCGTGACGACCGTCTCGGGCTTCTCGAACTGGAGCGAGGCCACGGCCTCGTAGATCGGCGTCTTGCGCGCCTGGTAGTAGAAGAACCCGACCGCCACCACCAGGGCGATCGGCAGGGATATCCAGACGCGCTCGCGCAGGATGATGTAGTAGTCACGCAGCGTGCGGCGCTCGATGGCGACCTCGTCGTCGCCGCCGTGAGCCTTGGTGGGTCTCGTATGGGTTGAGTCGGACATCTTCTTGCTGGGGTGCGTGTCAGATAATGCGCTCGGGCACGTAGACGATGTCGTCCGGCTCAAGGAGGAGGGCGTTGTTCTCCCCGTTGGTCTTGGCGTTGCTCTTGCCCTTGATCAGGCTCTCGACGTCGAGGGTGATCACGCGCGTTGAGCCGTCGGTTAGTATGCGCGTGATGCGGACGCCGGTGCCGAGGGCGGTGTCCGTGAAGCCCCCGGCCTTGGTCACGAGGTCCAGGACGCTCATGCTCGACTCGATGGGGAGGGGGTAGCGGCCCGGGTTCTTGACCTGGCCCTGGATGGAGACCTCCCGGGGGGCGTACTCCTCGATCGCGACCGTCACCTCGGGCTTGCGCAGGTAGCGGCCGTCCTTGTAGGCCGCCTCGATCGTCCTCTCGGCCTCGCTGAGCGTCTGGCCGTAGACGCGGATCTCGCCGACCAGCGGCAGGTTGACGGTGCCCTTGGCGTCCACCCTGCAGACGGTTGAGAGGTCGTCCTCCTGGAAGATCGTGATCCGCAGCTTGTCGGTCGTGCGGATGTTGTAGACCCTGGTCTTGCTGGAGCCGGCGGAGGCGTCCTCGGCCCGGGCGGGAACCAGGGCGGCCGCGAGCATCACGCCGGTCATGAGGAATTTTAGGATCGTGTTCACTTTTAACTGCTTACCAATGCGATGACATTCCGAGGTCCAGCTGCTCTCTGGGGAACTCGGCGTACGCGAGGGTGGAGTAGCTCCTGTAGTAGCTGTAGTTTATGAAGACCTTCAGGTGCTGGTTGACGGTGTAGAAATAGGCCGCGCTCAGGTCAAAGTAGTAGTCGATCCTCTCCGGTCCGTCCGGGTTGATCTCGCCCTCGGTTCCAAGGAACTTGTTGCGTCCGACCGAACCCGACAGAGTCGCGCTGGCCTTGGCGGTGAACGAGTCCTGGAAAACAAGGCCCGCGCTTGTAGATTCGATGGATTGGCCGGTGGCGATTGTCGAGTAATCCTGGGAGAGGTTGGCCGTGAGGGTCATCCGGCGGTTGATGTTCCAGGTGGCCGCCCCGCTGGCCGTCAAATCGTCGAAATTCATGCCCGAGTCCGGGCCGCCATGCTCGGTCCTGGACTGGTAGCCCGCCTGGAGCGAGCCGTTGAAGGGGCCGTACACCTTTCCGCTGACGC
>Ga0182015_10000145_pt1 | contig 97992 bp, 81 predicted proteins | sample 712P3MmetaG_FD_120478 | JGI IMG/M metagenome (GOLD analysis project Ga0182015, IMG submission 120478) | Permafrost microbial communities from Stordalen Mire, Sweden - 712P3M metaG | ecosystem: Environmental > Terrestrial > Soil > Wetlands > Permafrost | place: Sweden: Stordalen | collected...
ACAGCGAAGAGCCTATGGCTTCCGCTCCGTCTCAAACTACCGCTTGCGCGTCATCGCCCAATGCGGATAACCCATAACCTCGTCCGTCCACGATCCCTGTCCCCAATTCATGGTGGAGAGCCCTGGCACCACCGAGGCTCGGTTCCCGTCCAATCCGGGGTACCCTTGGCTTTCAACGGCCACCCGTGAATTCAGAGGAGGAAAATGGTCGGGCCGGAGAGATTCGAACTCTCGACCTCTTGCACCCCATGCAAGCGCGCTACCAGGCTACGCTACGGCCCGAACAAGAGAAAGGTCAGCAAGACCCGCGCTCCGGGTTGAAGCAAGAGCAAAGCATGCAGGTATGCCCATTGCAGCCGCGCGCGGTGCAATGCTCGCGGCCGAAGTAGATCATCCTCAGGTGCAGCTTGTTCCAGACCGACTCGGGAAAGAGCGCCTTGAGATCGCGCTCCGTTTCCACGACGTTGCGGCCCCGGGACAACCGCCAGCGCTTCGCGAGCCTGTGGATGTGGGTGTCGACGGGGAAGGCCGGGAACTTGAAGGCCTGCGACATGACGACGCTGGCCGTCTTGTGCCCCACCCCCGGAAGCTCCTCCAGCTCGCCGAAGGTGCGGGGCACGGCGCCGCCGTGCTTCTCGATGATGATCCTTGAGAGCCCGGAGATCGCCTTCGCTTTCTGGGGCGAAAGCCCGCACGGGCGGATGATCCGCTGGATGTCCGCGACCGCAAGCGCGGCCATCTTCTGCGGCGTGTCGGCCAGCGCAAAGAGCTCCGGGGTCACCTCGTTGACCTTCCTGTCGGTGCACTGCGCGGAGAGCACCACCGCGACCAGCAGCGTGAACGGGTCCTTGTGGGCCAGCGGGATCGGCGTCCTCGGGTACAGCGCCTCGAGCACCCGGCCGACGTGGTCGGCGCGCGACTGCCTCGTCGGGTATGCCTTGGGTTTCATCTGCATTCTCTTCTATCCCATATTAGATAGAGAATCAAACAACGGAGCGTTTTTGGCCAAAAACGGTTGCGCGGCCATGGCGAGCGCCTACCTTTCAACCGCATGTCCGCCCCCAGCGAACTCGTGAATCCGACCGACTCCTTCGCCCGACGCCACCTGGGCGACGATTTGGCCGGCACGTCCGCCATGCTCGCGGAGCTCAACTACCCGAGCGTGGATGCTCTGGTCGACGCCGCGGTCCCCACGCACATCCGCCGGGGCCCGCTCAACCTGCCGGCCGCCTCGGGCGAATCCGCGGCGCTCTCGGAACTGCGCTCGATCGCCTCGGACAACCGGGTCCTGCGGAATTTCATAGGGATGGGCTACAGCGACGCCGTGGTCCCCGGCGTGATCCAGCGGACGGTCCTGGAGAATCCCGCCTGGTACACCGCCTACACGCCCTACCAGGCCGAGATCTCCCAGGGCCGGCTCGAGGCGCTCCTCAACTTCCAGACCGTCGTCAGCGACCTGACCGGCCTCGAGATCGCCAACGCGTCGATGCTCGACGAGGGAACCTCCGCGGCGGAGGCGATGATGATGTGCCACAGGCTCAAGGAGGGCGGAGACTCCGAGCACCGCGTTTTCTTCGTCTCCGACGCCTGCCACCCGCAGACGATCGACATCGTGCGGACCCGGGCCAGGCCGCTCGGCATCGAGATCGTGACGGGCGACCACCGCTCGTTCAGCCCGGGCCCGGGCTGCTTCGGCGTGCTCGTCCAGTATCCCGACACGTGGGGAGCCGTCTGCGACTACACCGCGTTCTTCGATGAGGCCCACGCTGCCGGCGCCTTCTGCATCGTGGCCGCGGACCTCCTCGCGCTCGCCCTGCTGCGTCCTCCCGGGGAGTTCGGCGCGGATGTCGCCGTCGGTTCCTCGCAGCGCTTCGGCGTGCCGCCCGGCTTCGGCGGACCCCATGCCGGGTACCTGTCCACGCGGGATGCCTTCAAGCGCCAGATGCCGGGGCGCCTGGTCGGCGTCTCGAGGGACGCGCAGGGCGACCCCGCCATGCGCCTCGCGCTCGGCACCCGCGAGCAGCACATCCGCAGGGACAAGGCCACGTCGAACATCTGCACCGCCCAGGTCCTTCTCGCCGTCATGGCGTCGATGTATGCCGTCTACCACGGGCCCGAGGGGATCCGCAGGATCGCCCGCAGGACGAAGCTCCTGGCCGAGATGCTCGCGGCCGGCCTTCGCGCGACCGGGGCGAGGCTGGGCGACGAGCCGTTCTTTGACACGCTCACGGTGGCCAACGTGGCCCCCGAGCGCGTCCACGCCGCCGCGGAGGCCAGGGGATTCAACCTGCGCCGCATCGACGGGGACCGCGTCGGCATATCGCTCGACGAGGGCGCGACGATCGAGGAGGTGAAGGCGCTCCTCGCGATCTTCGGGGCCGTCCCGCTGCCCGGGACGGACGCGGTCAGCCCGGATTTCGCCCCGCCCCTGGCGCGGACGACGCCGTTCCTGACGGCGTCGGTTTTCCAGAGACACCACACCGAGCACGAGATGCTCCGCTACATCAAGCGGCTGGAGGCGAAGGATCTCACGCTCTGCCAGTCGATGATCTCGCTCGGCTCGTGCACCATGAAGCTCAACGCGGCGAACGAGCTGTTCCCCGTCTCGTGGCCGGAATTCTCAAGGATGCACCCCTTTGCGCCGGAGGACCAGACCCGGGGCTACAAGCGCCTCTTCAGGGACCTCGAGGCGTGGCTTGCCGAGATCACGGGGTTTGCCGCGGTCTCGCTGCAGCCCAACGCGGGCTCCCAGGGGGAGTACGCCGGGCTCCTCGTCGTGCGCGCCTACAACGAGTCCCGCGGCGAGGGCGGCCGAAACGTGTGCCTGATCCCGACGAGCGCCCACGGGACCAACCCCGCGAGCGCCGTCATGTGCGGCTACCGGGTCGTGCCCGTGGAATGCGACGCCCAGGGAAACATCGACGTGGCGGACCTGAAGGCCAAGGCGAGGGCGCATGCGCAGGACCTCGCGGCCCTGATGGTCACCTATCCGTCGACGCACGGCGTCTTCGAGAGCGCGATCAAGGACATCTGCGCGATCGTGCACGCCAGCGGCGGCCAGGTCTACATGGACGGCGCCAACATGAACGCCCAGGTCGGGCTGACGTCGCCCGGGCACATCGGGGCCGACGTCTGCCATCTCAACCTCCACAAGACGTTCTGCATCCCGCATGGCGGCGGGGGGCCCGGGATGGGGCCGATCGGCGTGGCGGCCCACCTCGCCCCGTACCTGCCCGGGCATTGCGTCGTCTCGCCCTTCGGCGGCGACCGCGGGAGGGCCCACCTGGGCGCCGTGAGCGCGGCGCCCTGGGGAAGCGCCAGCATCCTCGTCATCTCATGGATGTACATCCGGATGATGGGCCCGGACGGGCTCACCGCCGCGACCAAGGCGGCGATCCTGAATGCAAACTACGTCGCGAGGCGTCTCGAGCGCTTTTTCCCGGTCCTCTATCGCGGCTTGTCGGGGCTCGTGGCCCATGAGTGCATCGTCGACCTGCGCGGCTGGAAGAAGCACGGCGTCGACGCCGAGGACGCCGCCAAGCGCCTCATGGACTATGGCTACCATGCCCCCACCGTCTCGTTCCCGGTCCCGGGGACGTTCATGGTGGAGCCGACCGAGAGCGAGACCAAGGCCGAGCTCGACCGGTTCTGCGACGCGATGATCGCGATCCACGGCGAGATGCAGGCCGTCGCGAACGGCGAGGCCGACAGGGCGAACAACCCGCTCAAGAACGCGCCGCACACGGCGAAGGTCGTGTGCGCCGACGACTGGGATCATCCCTATTCGCGGGAGCTGGCGGCGTTTCCCGCGCCGTGGACGCGCGCCTCGAAGTTCTGGCCCGCCGTCGGGCGCGTCGACAACGTGTTCGGCGACCGCAACCTCGTGTGTTCCTGCGTCGGCATGGAGGCGTACGCCGAGGCGGGCTCGTGAGCTCCGGATTTCCATGAGAATCATCAGGCACCTCACCCCCGCGGGCCCCGCCCACGCGGCGCTCCAACCCGACGGCACCGCCCGCGAGATCTCCGGCAGCCTGTTCGGCCCGTTCTTCGCGACGGACAAGACGGTCAAGCCCGGCAAGGTCCTCGCGCCGCTCTCGCCGCCGAACATCCTTGCGATCGGCCTCAACTACCGAAGGCACGCCGAGGAGGGCGGAAAGCCCCTCCCCGAGCGGCCGATGCTCTTCATCAAGAGCACGAACAGCGTGCAGAACCCCGGGGACCCGATCGAGCTTCCCAGGAAGCTCCCGAGCCACGAGGTCGACTATGAGTGCGAGCTCGCGGTCGTGATCGGGCGGGCGTGCAAGAACGCCACGCGCGCCACCGCCCTCGACTACGTGCTCGGCTACACGGCGGCGAACGACGTGTCCGCTCGTGACTGGCAGCTGCGGCTGAACGGGGGCCAGTTCTGCCAGGGCAAGAGCTTCGACACCTTTTGCCCCCTCGGGCCCGTCCTCGTCACGCGGGACGAGCTGCCGAATCCCAATGCGCTGGCGATCAGGACGATCCTCAACGGCCAGACGATGCAGGACTGCACCACGGGCGACATGGTCTTCGACGTGCCCGCGCTCATCGAGTTCCTGAGCGCGAGCAAGACGCTCCTTCCCGGGACCGTCATCCTCACCGGCACCCCCCACGGCGTCGGGTACGCGCGCAAGCCCCCGGTCTACCTCAAGGCCGGCGACACGGTGACGATCGAGATCGAGGGGATCGGCGCGCTCACCAACCCGGTCGTCGACGAGCCCGTCTGAGCCGCCGCCCGGCCCGTCAGTCGAGGAACAGGGCGATCTGCGCGCCCGGCCCGTGGACGCCCTCGATCAGGATTCCCTCGACGTCGGCGGTCTTGGACGGCCCGGTGCACCACACCACGTTCGGGTCGCCCCCGAGCGCGGCCACGGCCTCGGGCAGGTCGGAGTACAGGCTGCCGCGGGAAATCACGGCGACATGGGCCCAGGGCGCGAGGGCCGCGAGCCGCGACGAGGTCGCCGCATCGTTGAGTATGATCGTCCCGGTCTCCGCGATGGCGCCCACCCCCCGGGTGATCCCGAACCGGTAGTCGTCCACGCGCGCGCGGTCGAAGCTCGTCTCGACCGCGAAACCCTCCCCGAATGCCGGCCCCAGGCGCGGCCACAGCCATGGGTCGCAGTATCCCTGCATCCAGCCGCGGCTGCGAAGGGCCGCCGCAAGGGCGGCCGGGTCGGGCACGACCTCGCCGTTCACCGCCCGCAGGCGCTCGGCGAATTCGGCCATGAGGTCCCCGCCCCCAGTGCGCTCGCGCGCGAGCTCCAGGCCGTCGTCGTAGTCCGGCATGGCCGCGCGCCGGGCCAGCGGCGCGAGCGCGCCGCGGACACGGGCCATGATCGCCTCCCGGTCGTCGGCCATCGGGCGGGTCAGTCGGCCGGGCCCCTCTTCGGCGCGAGCAGCTTCTCCCGGCCGACGAGATAGAGGAAGCCCACGAGGACGGCGAACATGATCATCGAGAGCGCATCGGCATAGGGGCCGTTGAAGACGGGATTGTTGGCGGTCGCCCAATCGTTCAGCCTGTTGTCCATGGGCGAAAGCTGGGGGACGCCCGCAAGGAGGGCGATCGCGATCCCCGCGAGCGCCCCGCCGGCGATGTAGCCCGATGCCAGGAGGACGCCCGGGCTCTTGTCGCCCTCAGCCGCCAGCTGTTCCTCGCTCAGGCTCTTTCCCCTGTGCTTGCGCCGGGTATAGGCGTCCACGAGCCAGCGGATCATCCCGCCGACCCAGATCGGGCTCGAGGAGGAGAGCGGCAGGTATACGCCGACGGCGAACGCAAGCGACGGGACCCCCGACATCTCGAGCACGAGCGTGATCATGACACCGAGCAGGACCAGGGACCAGGGCAGCCTGTGTCCCAGGATTCCCTTGATGATGTACGAGATCAGCGTCGCCTTGGGCGCCGTGAATTTCGGGACCGAGGAGCCGTCCGGCCGGTGGGTGTGGGTGCCGTTGATCCCGGGGTCCACAAGCCAGACCGCGTTCCCCTGGGCGTCCACGAGGTATTTCTCGGCGGAGCCCCCGTTGGGGTCGCTCCTGTGCCAGACAAGGTAGCTCCTCGGGTCGTCCGACGCCTGGGGCCCCGACAGCTTCTCGGTCTTCGGCGAAAGGTCGCCCACGTCCACGTGGAGCCCCGCGGGGGCGACCTCCTTGATCGGCACGTACACGATCTTGGCGCTGTTGAGCGCCAGCAGCAGCGGTCCAAGGACCAGGCACGAGGCAAAGGAGCCGAAGAGGATGGCGATCTGGAGGTACTTCGGCGTCGCACCGAGGATGTACCCGGTCTTCAGGTCCTGGGACGTGCTTCCCCCGTTGGAGGCGGCGATGCAGACAATGGCGCCGATCGAGAGGGCCGAGACGTAATAGGAGCTCCCCGTCCACCCGACGATGAGGAAGATGAGGCAGGTGAGAAGGAGCGTCGCGATCGTCATCCCGGAGATCGGGTTCGAGGAGGAGCCGATCTCGCCCGTGAGCCTCGACGAGACCGTCACGAAGAGGAATCCAAAGACCACGATGAGGAGCGCCGCGACGAGCTTCACGCCGTAGCCCGCGTCCAGGATCTTCGGGGCCACGACGATTGCCGCGATGAGGATAATGATCCCGATCCCGACGAACTTCATCGAGAGGTCCCTCTCGGTCCTCGGCGCGTCCATCCCGGTCGCCTGGGCCTCGCCGGGCCCGACCTTGAAGATCCCGATGTCGCGCAGGCCCTCCTTGAGCCCATGCCAGATGGTGGGAAGGGATCGGAAGAGGCTGATGATCCCCCCGGCGGCCACGGCGCCCGAGCCGATGTAGAGGACGTAGGCTCCCCGGACGTCATCCGGGGCCATGTCCGCTATCGGCATCTTGCCGGGCGGCACGACCCCGACGTGCTCCCCGAAGAACTTGATCATCGGGATCAGGACCAGGTAAGACAGCACGCCGCCGCCGCACATCAGGGCCGCGACCCTGGGCCCGATGATGTAGCCGATGCCGAGGAGCTCCGGCGAAATCTCCGCGCTCACCGAGGCCCCGTTGAAAGGCGCCCCGAAGACCTTCTCGGGCGTGTCCTTCCAGAGCCGCAGGGCGCGGTTGAGGACATTGTAGACGATCCCGACGGCCAGCCCCGTGAAGATCGACTTGGCCCCCGGGGCCTTTCCAAGGCCGGCAGCCTCGGCCGCACGCATGTCGGCGACGGCCCCTGGCGAGGCCTGGGCCCGGTCCTCCGCCGAGGCGCCCGCCGTCAGGACCGCGGCGCACGCCGTCCCCTCGGGATACTTGAGGATGCCGTGCTCCTTCACGATGAGCGCGCGCCGCAGCGGGATCATCATGAGGATGCCCAGGAGCCCGCCCAGGACCGCCACGAGGAGCACCCGCGACAGCTCGAGGTCGAACCCCAGGATCATGATGGCTGGCATCGTGACGCCGACGCCAAAGGCGATCGATTCGCCGGCGGAGCCCGCCGTCTGGCTGACGTTGTTCTCGAGGATCGTCGCGTCCCGGAAGCCGACCTTCGACAGAATCCGGAAGAGCGCCAGCGACAGGACCGCGACGGGAATGGAGGCGCTGACCGTCAGGCCCACCTTCAGCACGAGGTAGAGGGAGGAGGCGCCAAACAGGACGCCGAGAAGGGTGCCCACGATGAGCGCCCGCGCCGTGAACTCGCGCATCACGGTCTGGGGAAGGATGAAGGGTTCGAGCTTGGGCTTGGAGCCGTCGGGTTTGGCCATCGGGTTTGGGGCTATTTCGGGGGACTCTGCCCTTTCCCCGGCTGCTTGCGACGCATTTTGAGCCATTTCCTGAACTCCCCCCCCCGCCATGGCGGCAGGTCCCTCTTCGATTCCCAGGCCCGGAGCGCGGGGATGGGAATGAGCTTCGTCGGAATGTGGTTGATGATCCGTCCGCCCGCGAGCGCGGCCTTCCACGCGGCAGGCTGGGTCGCGAGGAGCGCCCAGAAGCCCATCGGCGGGGTGCCCGGCGACTTGATCCCCTCCGCGTGGGCCTTGTCCCGAAGCCTGAGCAGGAGGTCGGGGATCGGGATGTCGACGGGGCACACCTCGTTGCACGCCCCGCACAGGCTCGACGCCTTCGGAAGGTCGGCCTTCTCCGGAAAGCGCCTCCCGAGCAGCAGGGGCGAGAGCACGGCGCCCACGGGGCCCGGGTAGACGCTCCGGTACGCGTGCCCGCCCGCCTGGCGGTACACCGGGCAGACATTCAGGCAGGCGCCGCAGCGAATGCACCGCAGGATGTCCCGGCACTCGGTGGCGAGGACGTCCGTGCGGCCGTTGTCCACGAAGATCACGTGCATCTCGTCGGGGCCGTCCGGCTGGCCCGCGGCGCGCGGCCCGAGGATGAACTCATTGTACACGGTCAGCTGCTGCGCGGTGCCGGAGCGGGCGAGCAGGTTCAGGAACAGCGCGAGGTCGCGGTCGCGGGGCAGGATCTTCTCGATGCCGACGAGCGCGATGTGGCACCGGGTGGCCGCGAGGCAGAAGCGCGAGTTGCCCTCGTTCGTCACGATCACCAGCCGGCCGCTCTCGGCCACGACAAAGTTCGCGCCGGTCAGGCCGGCGTCCGCCTCGAGGTACTTGTGCCGCAGGAACTGCCGGGCCCGCTGCGTGATCATCCCGGGCTCGTCGTCGTAGGCGCCCAGCCCGCTCTTCTCGAAGAGCTCCGCTATCTGCCGGCGGTTCTTGTGGATGATCGGCTTTATGATGTGCGAGGGATGGTCGTGGTCCAGCTGGACGATGAACTCGCCGAGGTCCGTCTCCAGCGCCTCGATGCCGCGCTTCTCGAGGTAGTCGGCGAGCTCGATCTCCTCGCTCACCATGGTCTTGGCCTTGACGAGCTTCTTGGCTCCCCTCGCCTTGAGGATCGAGTACACCGCCTCGCACGCCGCCTCGGCCGTCGCGGCCCAATGGACCTTGGCGCCATTCGCGACCAGCCTCGCCTCGACGGCCGGAAGGTAGGTGTCGAGGTTCTCCACCACGTGCTGCTTGATCTCGCCGGCCAACGTCCTCAGGCGGTTCGGATCGCCGTAGTGGTCGAACAGGAGCTTCGTGCGCTTCTCGTGGCCGATCTTCGATCCCTCGTAGACGGCGGTCTTCGTCTCGGCGGGAAGTCCCGCGGCGACCTGGTCGATGGGCTGGGTTCTCATCCGCGCTTCCTGAGGGCGTCGCGAAGGACCTGCGCAAAGTGCATCGTCCTCAGCTTGATGCCCTCCCTGGCCGCCAGCCCCGACAGGTGCATGAGGCAACCTGTGTCGCCGGACACAAGCAGGTCGGGCCTGACCGCGCGGACGTGGTCGAGCTTCAGGTCGCCCATTGCCGCCGAGATGTGCGGGAAGCCCACGGAAAACGTCCCGCCGAAGCCGCAGCACTGCTCGGCCTCGCCAATCTCGACGAGGCGCACCCCGTCGATCGACGCGAGCAGCAGCGCCACCGCCTCGCTGCTGCCGGTCCCGCGCGTGTGGCACGACCGGTGCAGGGCGATGGCGGCATCCAGCCTGCCCGGCCATGACCTCACGCCCAGCCCGTTGACGATGTAATCCCCCAGCTCCCAGGTCCGGCGCCCGAGGCCCTGAACCGCGCCGAGGTCGGGCTCGTGCTCAAATTCGAGCGCGGCCCCGTGGAACAGCATCGCGGCGCACGAGCCCGAGGGAACCACGACCGGGTCGTCGCCGGAGAACGTCCGGACCGTGTGCCGCACCACCCTTCGCGACGAGTCCCAGTCCCCTCCGTTGAACGCGGGCTGGCCGCAGCACGTCTGGCCCTCGGGAAACGCAACCTCGCAGCCCAGGTGCTCCAGGACCTCGACCGTCGCGGCCGCGACGTCGTCGTGGAATGCGTCGCACAGGCACGTGGCCATCAGCTGCACGCGCTTTCCCGTGACCGGTGCGCGGCCGGAGGTGAGCGTCATCGCAACGCGGCTCGATCGCCTGCCGGCACCGGTTTGATCATGCCTCAAGATGATCCCAGCCTCCCCGCCCGCGGCAAGCGCGTTGATGGGACTGTGGCTGCCGGATGGCCACCCAGTCTCAGCCGGCAGGCGACCCCGGGCATAGCGCCCTGAGCCGGGCATAGAGGCTCGCCAGCAGGGGCATCTCGACCCCGGCCGCCTGCGCGCGCCGGAGCGGCTCGCCCCAGATGGTCTCCACCTCGACCTCCCGGCCGGCAAGGTAGTCGACGAGGCTCGACGGCTGGTAGGGCCCCATGGGCGGCGTCACGTCGAACTGCTTTTTCACGAAGCCATCGGGGATCATGAACCCGAACCCCGCGGCCGCCCGCTGGACCTCGAGCATCAGCCCGCGGGCCTCCCCGGCGAGGCGCGGGTCGGAGCAGATGCGGTCGGTGGTGATCCCGCCCTGCGCGATGGAGATCCCGTTGAACGGGATGTTCCAGACAAGCTTCCTCCAGCGCGCCTCGAGCAGGTTGTCGACGACGAAGGCCTTCATTCCGGCCGCCTTTAGAAGCGCGACCAGCCCGTGGGTGCGCGCGATGGGCGGCCCGCCGAACTCCCCGACCGACACCATCCCGGGATGGAAGCACCTGACCTCACCCGGGCCGGTGCGGGTGATGGCCATGAAGACGAGGCCCCCCATGATGCGCCCCGCGCCGAAAAGCCCCGCCAGGAATTCGTCGGCCCCGAGCCCGTTCTGGAGGGTGAACAGGGCGGTCTGGGGCCCGAGGAGCGGCTGCACGAGGCCCTTCAGCGCGCTCGACGAGGTCGTCTTGAGCCCGATGACCGCCAGGTCGACCGGCCCGATCTCGGCCGCCGAGCCGAACGCCTTGACGGCTTTGAGCTCCGTGGTCCCGGCCTGCTCCCGGATCACGATCGACCCCCGCGCCCGGACAGCCGCGAGGTCCCCGCGCATCAGGAAGCGCACGTCGGCGCCCGCGAGCGCCATGCGCGCCCCGTAGTAGGTGCCGACCGCGCCCGAGCCGACGATCCCGATCCTTGGGAAATAGGAGGCCATTCCGACGCGCCCGCCTACAGGACGGCGTTGTCGGTCATCCTGATCTCGTCCAGCCACGCGGCGATGCTGATGAGCGTCCGGCCCGGCACGACCTCGCGCATGGGTTCCATGGTGACCGGGTCGACGATCGACGCATGGATGAGCCGGATGCGGCGGTGCTGGCCCAGGATGTGCGTCGCCTCGGCGACGAGGCGGTCGGTGCTGAGGGTGCCCCCCTCCACCATTTCCCTCACCCGCCTGAGGGCCCTGCTGACCGCGAGCGCCTCCTGCTTCTGGCCCTGGGTAAGGGCGCCATTGCGCACCGCGGCGGCGAGGCCGTCCGCCTCGCGGACGGTCGGGACGACCACGATCTCGACAGGGTAGTTGAGGTCGGCCGCCATCTTGCGAAGGACGGCGACATGCTGGGGGTCCTTCTGGCCGAGATACAGCCGGTCGGGTCCCACGATGTTGAGCAGCTTCGCGACGAGCGTCGCCACCCCCCGGAAATGCGTCGGGCGCGAGATCCCGCAGAGCGGCTTGCTCACGCGCTCCTCCGTCACGTAGGTCGAGAAGCCTCGCGGGTAGACCTCCTCGACGGAAGGGGTGAACGCGGCGCCGATGCCCAGCCTCTCGCACAGCGCGAGGTCGGCGTCCAGGGTGCGGGGATATTCGGAGAAGTTCTCGTTCGAGCCGAACGAGAGCGGGTTGGCGAAGATCGACACGACGACCGGGCCGCCCGCCGACGCCGCGGCGCGGATGAGCGCCTCGTGACCGGCGTGGAGCGCCCCCATCGAGGGAACAAGGGACAATCCGCCCGTCCGGGCCCGCAGCCGGGTGGCAAGCGCCCGCATGTTCGCGACGGTCTCTACCTTTTCCATGGGAGGCATAACAAGGGCTTGAACAATGGGATGCCAGCGGGTTTGTTCAAGGCTTTCGGCCGGAAGCGGCCCACTTAACGCCGCCTTTACGACCCGCCCATGATCCGCATCAACGAGAACTACACGAAGCTGAAGGCCTCGTACCTGTTCGCCGACATCGCGCGCCGGGTGGGCGCGTATGTCGCGGCCCATCCGGAGAGCGCCGTGATCCGCCTGGGCATCGGCGACGTGACCGAGCCCCTCCCCCCGGCCTGCGTCGAGGCCCTGCACGCGGCCACCGACGAGATGTCCCGGCGGGCCACGTTCAAGGGATATGGCCCCGAGCAGGGCTATCCGTTCCTCCGGGAGCTGGTGGCCCAGCGCGACTACGCGGACCGCGGCTGCCGCGTCGAGCCGGACGAGGTCTTCATCTCGGACGGCTCCAAGTGCGACTGCGGCAACATGCAGGAGATCTTCGCGACCGACATCCGCGTCGCCATACCGGATCCCGTGTATCCGGTCTATGTGGACACCAACGTGATGGCGGGCCGCACCGGCGAGGCCGCGGACGGCCGCTACGAGGGGATCCTCTACCTCGAGTCGACCGCGGCCAACGGGTACGTGCCGCAGGTGCCGGACGCGCCGGCCGACCTCGTCTACCTCTGCTTCCCGAACAACCCGACCGGCGCCGTGGCGACGCGGCCGCAGCTCGAGGCCTGGGTGGCCTACGCGAGGCGCAACAAGGCGGTCATCCTCTTCGACTCGGCCTACGAGGCGTACATCCGCGACCCGGCGATCCCGCACTCGATCTACGAGATCGAGGGCGCCCGCGACGTGGCGATCGAGTTCCGGAGCTTTTCCAAGACGGCGGGGTTCACGGGGACGCGCTGCGCGTACACGGTGGTGCCGAAGACGCTCCTGGCCTGGGACCGCGCCGGCCGGCCGCACGCGCTCCATTCCCTCTGGAACCGCCGGCACACGACGAAGTTCAACGGCGTCGCCTACCCCATCCAGAAGGCCGCGGCCGCGATCTACACGGACGCCGGCAGGAGCCAGACCCGCGGCCTCACCGATTTCTACCTCGGCAACGCGCGGCTGATACGGGCGGCCATGGCCGCGCTCGGGCTCAGGTGCGTCGGCGGGGACAACGCCCCCTACATCTGGATCGACGTCGGCCGCGACTCGTGGGAGTTCTTCGACCTGCTGCTCGAGAAGGCCCAGGTCGTCTGCACGCCGGGGGCCGGCTTCGGGCGCTGCGGCGAGGGCCATGTCCGGATCAGCGCCTTCAACAGCCGCGAGAACGTGGAGAAGGCGCTCGTGCGGATAGCGGCCGCGCTGAAATAAACTCAGTTCTTCGCCGGAATCTCGGCGGCGATCTCGCGCCCCAGGGCGGCGACGTCGCCGGACAGGAGGCCCGCAAGGCGGTCGAAGTCCGCCCCGTCCCACGCCTCGTCGGGCGCCGTGAAAACCGTCCGGGCGACCACGCGCGGGCTGGCGCCCGTGGTCGAGATCTCGACCACCGCGGACAGGCTCGCCACGTACCTTCCCGCCGGCCCGACCGCGCCCTCGCACCTCGTGATCTCCATCGAGACGTCAAAGTCGCGGTCCTGGTCGGCCTGAAACGGCTCGATCCACGCCTGCGACACCGCCGGCGACGCGAGGAGCGCCGACCGCACGACCCGGGCGACCGCCGCGTCGAGCGGCTCCGCCCAGCGCTTGTAGTCCCTGAAAGCCACCTCGTTGGCGCCGGTCCGTACGACCATCTCCCGGCGCTTGAGGTATCCCTCAAGGCGGACCGTCCTGATCCCGATCCTCGCGCCCCCCTGGGCCTGCGCCGCGGCCGGTGCGGCGTCCGACAGGACGTAGTAGCGCGTCGGGTCGTCCTGGGGCGGCGGGATGACGTTGCAGCCGGCGACCAGGCCCACGACGCACAGGGATGCCCAGCGGGCGAGCGGCCCCGGCCGGGGGAATTTGGTGAGTTTCATGGCGTTTGTCGTTTTCACTTGGATTCCTTGCGCCCGGAGACGAGCGCATTCGGGTTGCGCTCCAGGAAGTCGGCCAGCCGCTGGATGGACTCGGCGGCGTCGGCGACCTTGTCCAGCGCGCGCGTCGACTCCTCCCCGAAGTTCTGCTGCGCGTTGATGAACGAGCGGGCCGACTGGGCGGCCGAATTGAACGACTCGAGGGCCGCCTTCGCCTGGATCAGCGTCGCCTGCAGCTCCTTTCCGTTGGAATCGACCTGGGTGTCCAGCCGGCCGATGGCCGAGTGCAGGGCGTCCAGCGTCCTGTCCAGGTTCTCGATGGCATGCCGCGTGTCGGGCGAGCGGGCGACGGCGTCCACGGACTCACCCGTCTTCCTCCACTGCTCGGCGAGCCCCTTGAAGTCGACGCCCTCGATCCTGAGCCTCGCCTCGGCGGCCAGCCTCTTGAGCTCCGTCGAGAGTCCCTGAAAGTCGACCTGCTCCATCTTGGCGAGGACCGTCGTGGCGTTTGCTAGCAGCGTCGCGGCGCCCGCGCGCAGCTCGGAGATCTCCGAGGGAGTCGGGGGGACGACCACATACTTGGCGTCGGTCGTCTTGCTCAGGTCGGGGTACTTGAGCGGGTCCATGAAATCGAGCTCCACGTACAGGAGCCCCGTGGCCAGCCCGCTGACCTCAAGCTGCGCCCTCAGGCCCCGGTCCACGAGGGTCTGCAGCTCGGAGCGGCTGGAGACGTCGAAGCTCGCGCCGTGCTCGTCGGCGATCGACCCCTGGTTGAGCTCGCAGAGGACGGCGGCGAGCGACCTGCCGGTGGCGCGGTCGTAGCGGATGGAGGTGCCGACGACGTGGCCCACCCGCACGCCGCGCAGCTTGACGGGCGAGCCCTGGTCGAGGCCGCTAATCGACTCGTCGAAATACACCATGAACCGCTCCGGCTTCGTGAAGAGGCTCAGGCTGCCGAGCGCGAGGAGCGTGATGATCCCGATGACGAAGGCTCCCAGCACGAAGGCTCCCACGACGGCGGGGCTGACTTTGGTCTTCATATCGTGCGGTGCGTGCCCGGCATGCGTCTAAGCTGACCGGATGGTCCTGCGTGTCAAAAATTCTACGACCTTCGGGTCCGCCGGGCCGGCGATGAGCGCCGCCGGGGGTCCCTCCGCGATGATCCCCCGCGTCGCGGTGTCGAGCATGATCAGCCGGTCGGCGATCCCGAGGATCGAGTCGACGTCATGGGACACGATGACGATCGTCGTTGCGAAGGTGTCCCGGATCTGGAGGATGAGGCGGTCCAGGTTCCGGGCGGTGACCGGGTCCAGGCCGGCCGACGGCTCGTCGAAGAAGACGATCGAGGGATCGAGCGCCAGCGCGCGCGCGAGACCGGCCCTTTTCCTCATGCCCCCGCTGATCTCCGAGGGATAGTAGTGCTCGAAGCCCGCGAGGCCCACCTGCGACAGCCTGAACGCGGCGATGCGCGCGATCTCGTCCGCCGGCAGCCGCGTGTACTCCTCGAGCGGCAGCGCGATGTTCTCGCTCAGCGTGAGCGACGTCCAGAGGGCGCCCCCCTGGAAGGAAAGCCCGAAGGTCTTGAGCATCTCGCGCCGTTCGGCCGGGTCCGCGCCCGTGAAGGAGCGCCCCTTGAACCTCACCTCCCCGTGGACCGGGGCGGCAAGCCCCACCATGTTGCGCAGGAGCGTCGTCTTGCCCACGCCCGTGCCCCCGACGATGAAGAATATCTCCGCCGCGCGGACCTTGAAGGACACCCCCTCGAGCACCTTGTGGTCCTCGTACGCGCAGGCGAGCTCGGTCACCTCTATGGCGGGCGTGGCTTCCATGGTCACAGGCCGATGGCGTGGAACAGGACGGCGAAGACTGCGTCCGCAACGATGATGAACAGGATCGCCGTCACGACCGCCGAGGTCGCCGCCCGACCCACGCCGGCCGCGTTGTTGTCGGCCTGGAGGCCGCGGCGGCAGCCCGCCAGCCCGACGATGAGGCCGAACGCGATGGACTTGATGACGCCGACCGTGACGTCCGGCAGGTCGACGATCGTGAGCATCTCGACCCAGTAGGCGGCCGGCGGGATGTCGAGCGTCGTGTAGGCCACCGCCATCCCGCCAAGGATGCCCAGGCAGTTGGCGTACAGCGCCAGGAGGGGCATCATGAGCCCGAGCGCGATCACCCTCGGAAGGACGAGGAACCTCACCGGCGATATCCCCAGGACCGTGAGTGCGTCGATCTCCTCGTTCGCCTTCATGCTGCCGATCTCGGCGGCATAGGCCGCCCCGGTGCGGCCCGCCAGGACGATGCCCGCCATCATGGCGCCCATCTCCCGGGTCATGGCGACGCCGATGAGGTCGGCAACCCAGATGTCCCCGCCGAAGCGCCTGAGCACGATGGCCCCGGAGTACGCCAGGGTGACGCCCACGAGAAAGCTGATCAGGCTGACGATGGGGAGCGCCATCGCGCCGCATTTCTGCATCTCGGCGATGCAGTCGTCCCAGCGGATGCCGGCCTGCCCCAGGACGAGCCTCTTGAGCGCGATCCAGCACTCCCCGATGAACTGGAGGATGTTCCGCCCCCCGCTCATCGCGTCGCGGGTGGACAGCCCCACCTCGACGAGCAGGCTCTGCATGTGCTCGACGCGCGGCCCCGCGCGCAGCGACTCCGCAAACTGCCCGCCGAGCAGCCGCATCTTCTCCGGGAGGGGCGCCGCGTCGCAGGCGACCCCCGCGTCGGCGCACCACCGCTCCGCCTCGCCTATGAAGGCGACGAGCGAGGTGTCCCACTGGGAGACCCCGTCGGCGCGCAGCCTGACCGCGGCCGGCTTCCCTGCGCCGACCACGGCTTCCCATCGCGGCGTGCCGCCCTCGAGCCTCCAGGCGCCCTCGAGCGCGACCTCGAGCACGGCGCCGTCGGTCCGGGTCGAGGCGCGGGCGCCTATGGGCTCTTGGCTCGCGGGCATCGCATGAAATCTCGGCCAGCGGCGCGCCACGCGCCAGATCAATCTAGGGCGCCGTGACGTGAACCCACTGGACCCAGACGATCGCCCAGCGCCCGTCGCGGCGCACATAGACGCTCGTGTAGCGGGTCCGCACGGGCGACCCGTCCGCCCTGCGGTACGTCACGGCGGCGCCGACGACCGCCGAGTCCCCGTAGAGGCGGATCACCACGTCGTGGAGCCGCAGGCCCTGGGCGTCGGGCCGCGCCGCGGCGAGGGCCAGGAACGCCGCCTTGTCGATGACGCGGCCGTCGGCGAGCATCCCGACGAAGTCATCCGCGAGGAGCTCGCGGAACCGGGCCACGTCGCACGCGAGGAATGCGCGGACGTAGTCGTCATTGAGCTGCCGGATGGCCGGCTCCTCGCCCCCCGCGGGCTCCGCCGCCCCCGCCGCGCCGGCGGCGAGGAGGAGCGCGGCGAAGGGTGCGCGCATGGCCCGAAGCATGGTCCCAGGATGGACCCGGCGCCGTCCCGGATCAACGCCGCAGAACATGCGCCATTGATTTTCGCGGGATCGACCGGAAGATATGCGCGCACACGTGCCCGCATCCCCCGCACCCGCCGCGCTCACCGGAGTCGTGGAGCGCATCATCTTCCTCAACGAGGAGAACCACTACACCATCGCCGAGTTCCGGCCCGATGGCGCGGAGGGCTCCGCCAAGCCCGAGCCGGTCACGATCGTGGGGGTGCTCCCGGGCGTCGAGTGCGGCGAGACGCTCCACCTGTCGGGCGAGTGGACGCGCCATTCCCAGCACGGGGCCCAGTTCAAGATAGCCGCGTTCAGGAGCGAGCTGCCCGCCAGCGTCTACGGCATCCGCAAGTACCTCGGGAGCGGCCTCGTGCCGGGGATCGGTCGCGTCTATGCGAACAAGATCGTCGACGCGTTCGGCACCGACACCTTCCGCGTCCTGAGCGAGGAATCCGCAAAGCTCCGGAGCGTCCCGGGGATCGGGCGCAAGCGCGCCGCCGCGATCAAGCTGGCCTGGGACGGCAAGCGCACCGAGCGCGAGCTGTACATCTTCCTGCAGACCTACGGGGTGAGCCCCGGGCAGTGCGTCAAGCTCGTCAAGCAGTACGGAGCGCAGGCCAAGGCGGTCCTCACCACCGAGCCCTACCGGGTGGCGCGGGAGATCGAGGGGATCGGTTTCAAGACGGCCGACCGGATCGCGATCAACCTCGGGTTCGCGAACGACGCACCCCCGCGGCTGGAGGCGGGCATCCTCTTCGCGATGGAGTCGCTCCAGGAGGAGGGGCACACGGCCTACAACGAGGCCATGCTCAGGGACCTCGCTGCCGGGATGCTCGACTCGTCGGCGGACCTTGTCGCGGCGCGGATCGAGGCGCTCGTCGCCGCAAGGCAGCTCGTGCGCCACGCCCCCGCCGCCGCGGGAACGCCGCTGCCGGGCGCCGGGCTGGTCCAGCTGCCGATCAACGACCGCGCCGAGCGCAGGATCGCCGACGTGGTGCTGAGGCTTTCCCGGGTCGCGAGCGGGCTGCCCCCCGTCAAGGTCGAGGCCGCGATCGAGTGGGCCCAGAAGAGGGCGGGGTTCGAATTCCACGAGCTGCAGCGCGGGGCCCTGCGCAACGCCCTCGGGCACAAGCTCTCGGTCCTGACCGGCGGACCCGGCACCGGCAAGACGTCGATCCTGCGCGCGCTTGTCGAGATCCTGAAGGCAAAGGGCGTCCGGGTGCACCTCGCCGCCCCAACGGGGCGCGCGGCTCAGCGCCTGGCGGAGACGACCGGCGGCTACGCCTCGACGATCCACCGGCTCCTCAAGTACGACCGCTCGGCCGGCTTCACGGCCAACGAGGCCCACCCGCTCGCCACCGACTTCCTCATCGTCGACGAGGTGTCGATGCTCGACACGCGCCTGGCGTCCGCGCTCTTCCAGGCGGTGCCCGCGAGGGCCCACCTCCTCCTGGTCGGGGACACCGACCAGCTCCCGAGCGTCGGCGCCGGAAACGTGCTCCAGGACCTGATCACGGCCTCCGGAGCGCCGGTCATGCGGCTCTCCGTCATCTTCCGGCAGGAGGGCCAGAGCGGCATCGTGACGTCGGCGCATGCGATCAATTCCGGGGACACCTCGATGCCGCAGGTCGCGTCGGACGTCTCCGCGGTCCAGCCGGCGAGCGACCTCACCTTCATCGTCGCGGACTCGGCGGAGGACTGCGTCCGCAAGGTGGTCCGGCTGTGCACCGAGTTCATCCCCCGGAACTACGGGCGGATCGACCCGATCGCGGACGTCCAGGTCATGGCGCCGATGCACAAGGGGTTCGCCGGCGTCGCCAACCTCAACATGGAGCTGCAGGGTGCGCTCAACGCGGGCTCGCGCGGCCTGCGGACGCAGGCGGGGGAGTTCCGGCCCGGCGACAAAGTGATCCAGCTCCGGAACAACTATGACAAGAACCTCTTCAACGGGGACATCGGGGTCATCACCTCCGCCGACGCGGACGCGGGCCAGATCGAAGCGGAGTTCGATGGCGACAGGCACGTTTTCACGCGCGGCGAGATGGGCGACCTCGCCCTCGCCTACGCGATCAGCATCCACAAGTCGCAGGGGAGCGAGTACCCGGTCGTCATCGTGCTGCTCCTGAAGGCCCACTTCATGATGCTGCAGCGCAACCTGCTCTATACCGCGGTCACGCGCGGCCGCAGGAAGGTGTTCATCGTGGGTGAGCCCGCCGCCTACGCGATGGCCGTCCGGAACCGGGAGTCGAAGCTCCGGGTGACCCACCTGCGCGAGAAGCTGGCGCCCGCCCCTACGGCTTGAGGTAGGTCGCCAGCCAGTCGAACACGGTCCTGTGCCAGAGCTCGCTGTTCTGCGGCTTGAGCACCCAGTGGCCCTCGTCGGGGAAGCTGAGGTACTTGGAGGGGATCCCCCTTCGCTGGAGCATCGTGAACACCTGCTCCCCCTCCCCGATCGGCACCCTGAAATCGAGGGCGTTGTGGATGATCAGGTCGGGTGTCTTGAAGTTCGCCGCGTACTTGTGGGGGGAAAACCTGTCGAAGTCCGGGGTCTCCCACGGGATGCCCGTCTCCCACTCCGCGAACCAGGTCTCGTCGGTCGACCCGTACATCGACTCGAAGTTGTAGGTCCCGTCGTGGGTCACGATGGCCTTGAACTTGTCCGTGTGGCCCTCGAACCAGTTCATCATGTAGCCGCCAAAGGACGCGCCGGCCGCCGCCATGCGGTCGGGGTCGACATACGGCTGCTTCTCGAGCCACCCCACGCAGTTCATCAGGTCGACGAAGATCCTGCCGCCCCAGTCGCGCGAGATCTCGTCGGTGAACCTCTGGCCGAAGCCCGTGCTTCCGCGCGGGTTTGGCGCCGCGACCACGTAGCCCTGCGCCGCCCAGAGCTCCGGGTTCCACCGGAACGACCAGCCGTCCTCCCAGGCTCCCTGCGGGCCCCCGTGCACCAGGAACACCAGGGGGTACTTCCTCGCCGGCTCGAAGTGCGGCGGACGCACGATCCACATCTGGACCGGCGTTCCGCCCTCGCCGGGCACCGTTACGGACTCGGGCGCCGCCATGGTGATCTGGGCCAGGAGCGCCGCGTTCGCCCGGGTGACCGGCGCGAGGTCGGAGGAACCCTTCCGGAGGCGCACGACCTCCTTCGGCGCAGCCAGGGTGGACCGCGTGAAATAGAGCCACCCGCCGTCGGGCGACACGCTCAGCTCGTCCACCGTGCCGCCCCACCAGGCCTTGGACGGCGCGCTCCCGTCGAGCGGCACGGACCAGACCGCGCTTGCGGCATGGTCGTCGACCACCGTGTAGATCGCCTTCCCGTCTGGCGCCCACGCGATCGACAGTACCGAGGCGTCGAGCGCCTGGGTGAGGCTGTGGCGCTCCCCGCTCGCCAGGTCGAGCACCCACAGCTGCCACCGGTCCGACTCGAAGCCGGGCGTGGACTGGGCCCGGTAGGCAAGCGTCCGGCCGTCGGGGGAGAAGCGCGGAAGACCGTCGGCTGCCGGATTCGTGGTGAGCGGGGTCGTCTTCCCCGACGCGAGGTCCTCGGAAAGGAGGTCGAAATTCGTGCTCCACGCGTCGATCCGGGCGGGAACCGGCTCGGCGGTGTGGACCAGCGCGCGGCCATCCGGGGTGAATGCATACTCGTCACCCGCGTCGAACGTGGTCGACGTGGGGACGGCGTCGCGGTCCCCTGGGGTGACGTCGCGGGGTTCTCCCAGGGACCCGTCCCTGAAGGGAACGACGAAGAGATGCTGCCTCAACCCTTCGGTCCACGAGTCCCAATGGCGGTAGAGCAGCTCCGTCATCACGCGCGCCTTGACCTTGCCCTTTTCGCGGGCATCCAGGCGCTCCTTGTTGAGCGCGTCGGACGCCGGGAAAGGCTTGCCGGAAAACTCGGCGAGGACGGCCGAGACGAAGGCGATCTGCCTGCCGTCGCGGGACCATACAGGCTGCGACGCCCCCGTCGAAACCGACGTGGCCTTGCGCGATTCGCCGCCCCCGGGCGAGATCAGCCAGAGCTGCTGCGTGCCGTCGCGGTTGGACTCGAACACGATCCATTGGCCGTCGGGAGACCACCGCGGATGGCTGTCCTTCTTGTTCGTGTGGGTCAGCGGGTGGGGCTCGCCCCCCTCCGCCGGGACGATCCAGAGGCTGCTCGTCGTCGCATTGTCCGCCTTGAGCACGTCGGTCTGGACGTACAGGAGCCGGCGGCCATCGGGGGAAAGCTGGGGGTCCGTGATCCGGTGGAATCGGAAGAGATCCTCGATCTCGAAGTCGCGCGCGGGCGCCTGCGCGGGGGCCGCGGCCAGGGCAACGGCGAACAGGAACGGCATGGAAACTAAGCGGCGCGGACAGGGGATTCTCATTGGGAGGGGAAACGCCAGAGGATGAGCAGTCTGCGGCCCATGTCCAGAAAGGGTGATTCGCCGTTGTCGCGCAGGCTGCGGGATCCAAGTCTCATGTTGACTGATGTTCACCGGACCGGCTGATCATTTCGCGCGTGCCCCCACGATCCCGTGCGCCATTGAGAAGCGCTTCCGGCATTCTGATTTCGATCGGGATAATCCTGGTCGTGTTCGGATCCAGGCTGAGGATCGTCGAGCGCTATGGATCGGACCTTCCGTGGTGGGACCAATGGGGCGGGGAGGCGGAACAGGTTCTTACCCCATGGCTTCAGCACGGGGAGTTGTGGAGGAACTTGTTCACCCCCTATAGCGAACACCGCATTGCCCCGACAAAGGCGCTTAATCTTGCACTGGAAGTCATGGGCGGGCAATGGGATGCCCGGGTCCAGTGTGTGGTCAATGCCATGCTCGTCGCGGCGTTGGCTGCAGTTCTCCTGGGTTGGGTTCGGGGTGGATTTGCCCCCTTTTGGAGTCTCGCAGCGACGATCCTGGGCGTTCTCTTCCTCAGCCTTCCCCTTGCATCCGACAACATATTGGGCGGCTTTCAATCGCAGTTCCTGTTTCTCGCCGGCTTTTCGCTCGCGGCGATCTATGGGCTGATCAACCGCCCGGCGGGATCCGCGCTGTGGCTTCTGGCGTCTTGTGCGGGGTGTCTCGCGCTCGTCAGCATGGGATCCGGCTTCTTCTTCAGCATTCCGGTCCTATGCGTCACCGCTTTCCGGCTGGCCGGGGCCGGGCGCCGGCTCGGGCTCTGGACGACGCTGGCCGCAGCCATCCTGTTCTCGGCAATCGGTTGGTGGATCCGGCCCCTGGCGCCCTGGCAGGGTGTTCTGCATGCGAAAAACGCACACGACTATTTCCTGTACCTTGCCCACTGTCTCGCATGGCCGAAGCCCGATTGGCCCTGGCTCGGATTGCCATTCTGGCTGCCATGGGGCGTCCTGGCGGCACGATGGACGTTCTCGTCCTCCCGGCGCGACGAGCCTGCAAGAACCTTTGTCTTCGCAGGCGGCTTCTGGGTGCTTCTCCAGCTTCTTGCGGTGTCCTACGCGCGGGGGGCCCGCGGGGAATACCCTGCCAACCGCTATGCGGAAATCCTCACCCTCGGACTCTTGTTCTCCTTCCTGAGCCTCCCGTTTGTGTTCCCCGCATCCTGGCGCCGCACGCCGATTGTCATCGGAATACTGTGGTCACTGGCTGTCGCCGGCATCGCGTCCTATCAGTCCCGCCGTTTTTTCGAGTTCTCGCTGCCGGCATCGAAGGCTTCCTACGCGGCGTGCGAGCGGAATATCCAGGGGTACCTCATCACCAACGAATTCAGCTACCTGAACAAGACGCCGGTTACGGAGATCCCGCTATTTGCCGGGGAGCCCCTGGCCCGGGTCATGGCGCCGCCGGAAATCCGAGGGATCATGCCGGCCAGCGTGAGGCCTCCCATCCCGCTTGAGCCCGGCGGCAAATCGGCTGGCTTCCATCTTGGCGGCACAAGCCCGGAAACCCCGCCCCTTGCCCTTCGGCGTGTCTGGGGCTCCTTTGCTTCCGCCGCAGGTGGCGCGGCTGCGGAATGGAAAAGCTCGATCATTCCAGCTTCGCCTTTCGCGTATTGGAAAATCGAGGTCTCGGGCTCGCTCGGATCGCCAGGCACGTCACTCGACGTGGTATCCGAGGAATCAGGCAAGGTCTTGTCCGGGGCATTCCCGACCAGGATTGCTGGGAATTCCTGGCGGGCGGCGTATGCGCGGGCACCAAGGGAACCCGCGCGCCTTGTTGCCCATGCCGATTCGCCCTCAACATGGTTCGCATTCAGCGCCCCGGTGGAGATGTCCGGCCTCTCCTATTGGTCGCTGCAGCTCGCGAGAAAGGGCTCTTGGCTGCTCCTGGGCGGACTTCCGCTTGGGGCAGCCGGAATGGTCGGATGGTTATTGTCCAACAGGCGAACGACGCCCGCACCAAAGCCGTAGCACATGCCGGAGGCTTCCGATTGTCATGCCAGGCAGGTGCCACGCCCGGGCGGCTGCACTTGCGCGGGCAGATTCACGACAAAGTGCGGCGTATGAAGCCACGCACCAAGATCTCAAAGATTACCTTGGAAAAGGAAAAACGACCCAAGGCATGGTGGAAGCCGTGGTGATGAAACATCCGATTCAACCACCGGATCCGACGTCAAAGTCGGCCACGCCTCCTCCCGGCGCAGTAGGCGCGCCATCATCGTCCGCGGAGCGAAAGGCCGTTCGGCACGAAATGAACTTCCCGCGCCTCAAGAGGCTTTCATGGTGGCTGGCGGGGATATACCTGGCATGGAGTTGCTTGGTCTTTTTCGGAGGTCGCGGGGGCCAAGGTCACGAGTGGTGGCCGATCTTCCTTTATCCGCTGATATTCCCGTGGAGTTTCTTGTATGACCTCGTCATCGAACCGCCATTGGCGAATTGGCTCGCTCCGGATGCGACGGCGGCGCCTGGATCGGCCTGGGTGCTCATGGATAATCTCGCCGGTGCCTACTACATCATCGTCGGAACGCTATGGTTCTGGTTCCTGGGAAAGATGGTTTCCCGCTTCGTGAATTACAGGTTCGATCGGAAATCGATCGGACCGAATCGCTAGTCGGATCCGAAGCCTGCTTCCGGCACGGCTCCCCGGGGGGCAGAAGCCGCGCCAACCAAGAGGAGACGGTCCAACATCACCAGACCGGACGCCGAAGTCCGTCACGCCTCTTGCGAGGACGGAGCCGCGCTGGACTTAGTCGCGGGTCCCTGCAATATTCGACAAAGATGCCGAAGGAGAACGGCTTGCAGTATCGGGGACGTCTGGTAACCTTGGCGTCTGGCACCTTGCGACTATTTAATGGCTACCTTGGCTAAGGAGATTGGAGAAATCGGAAATTGCTCCGTATTGCTCCGAAGAGCTAACCGATTGGGTATCAATTCGGTACGGGACCTTATTCGACTGGGCGTTGCGAGGGGATGCCGCCATTACGCACCCGCATATCCGCCTGCCGATTTGGATCCTGGATACACGGCAATCAACAACGAGGAATTGGTCACGCTGTTAATCCTAGGCGAAAATGAGTTCGAGCCCGTCGCAATCCGATGCGCTGCACAATTGGCAGGCCGATGCAATCCCGAGAGATTGGCGCAGGTGGCAAAGCAAGAACGAGTCGGCAGAGTACTGTCATATATTTCGGAAGCCGGAAGCGCGCACGATTCGATGCACAAGGACTTCTGGTTTCGTCTGAGTGCTTTGCTGGGAGATCAAGAGCCGGTTGCCGATGGTGTTCTCCCCCATTGGAGCAGGTTCGTTTCTCAAACAGGCGTCACGCGGAGCGGTGGGGGAGACGTAAAGTGGCTGCACTCCCAATAAATAATCCTCGGCACATTCTTCAGACTTTAGATTCTTATCTGGAGAAGGAGACCCGCATCGTGTTATTCGGAAGGGCCGCACTGACGCTCGGATTCGGAGATTTTGGAAGGAGATTCGGGACAACGCAGGATGTGGACGCGATTCTGCCAACCGTCGAAATGGCAAGAATTGAATCCGATACACAATTTTGGGAGGCGATCGACAACACCAACAAGAGGCTCGAGCCTTCGGGACTTTATGTGTCGCATCTATTCACGGACCGTCAGGTTGCGCTGACTGTCGATTGGCTGGACAAGACGGTTAAAATACCATCCGACGAATACCAGTTTCTGCGTCTTCTTCGTCCGTCGTCGCTCGACCTGATATTGACAAAGATGATGCGCAATGACCGAGAGGACTTGGGGGATATCAGGTTCATTTTGGAACAGGAGAACATCAGCCCAAGTTCACTGGAATCAGCTTTCAGGAGCGCACGGGAGTTGGAGGTTCCGGAGCTCCAGGCAATCTTCCTGAAAATGCAGCCGGTCGTTCATGACATTGCGCTTGCAATCGATGGCAACCGGTCAAGCGGAGGCATTTCTGGACCGTCCAGTTACCCGTTAGATCCTGACTGGTGGTCTAAGTTGACGAACGAAATGCCCCAAAAGAGAAGCTTGGAGAAAGATCGCGGCCTAAGTCTCTAATGTGGTGCGAATGTCGAGCCAGCACCTGATCCAACGACGCTTGCTGCGACATTCGAACCAAGGCTGCCGTATCGGGACATTAGGTAACCTCCGCGATTTCGCCGCCTCTGACCGCAAACGGACCTAGGATCGCATTCACCAAAGACTGCGCAACACCGGCCTGAAGGCAGAATGCCAGATGCGGCATGGGCGGCCGTTTCCCTGGCCCGCATCCTGTCCTTCCGAAGCGTCTGAGCCCGGATCACTTCCCCAGCTTGCGGAGCGCCTCGTTCACCTTGTCGAGGTCGCATGCGGTGGGCTCGTACTCGGGCCCCAGCCAATCGAGCCATTCCTTGCCCAGGTCGGAGGCGGGCTCCTTGAGGCACACCAGCATGTCGTGGAAGGCCTCCAGGCCGCCGCAGTCCTCGGGGGGCCCCGCGCGCTCCCCGGCGACGCACGCAGGGTAGCGGACGCCCTTGCCGGCGGCGGCGCTCTTCTCGACGCGGATGTCGACCCTCCATCCCTCGCCGAATTGGTAGTCGTAGGCCATCCGGTCGCGGTGGGCCAGGTTGAGGTCGGCCAGGGTGACGTCGCGGTCGTCCTCGACGATCACGTCGTCGCGCTTCATCGGATTGCCGAACTTGAGGTCGTCGAGCGCGAACACGTGGGTCTGGTAGTCGAACCAGTCGAATGCGATCTGGATCGAGTCGTGCAGGCGCGACAGCCACATCGTCTCGAGGACGAGAAGCCGCCGCCACACCCTGGGCTGGGTGCCCGTGATGACCAGGCGCAGGCTCAGGACGCGCGCGGCGGCCTTCTTGGCGCCCGGGCCCCTGCCCTCTTTGAACGAGATCATCGATTTTGTTTGGGACGTGCCCTCAGGAAGGAGGCACGGCAGGTCCTCCCCGGAACGGGCCGCGCCCGAAATGTCGCCGCGCGGGCGGCGAGGCGCATCAGTGGTCCGATACCCTCCGGTCTCCGGAGGGCAGCGTGACAATCGTGAGCCCGTCCGGCATCACGGCCGCGGAAGGCGCCGCAGCCCCGATCTCGACCTTGGAAAACACCGCCGTCTCAAAGGCGGCGTTGTCGTGGGCGGACACCGCCAGCCCTATGTAGAACGGGTTGGCGAAGTGCAGCTGAAAGGAGCATCCCGACGGGTGGGGCTGCTCCCCGGCGTGCGCGACCGACAGGTAGACCGTGTCGCCTATCTTGTCCAGGCGCACGCGTTGGGGCGAGGCCATGTTGGACTGGATCTCCTTCGTGGTCCCGCCCTCGGTCGCGCGGAACTGCAGCGAGGTGAGCCCGTCGCCGTGGACCGCCACGTCGACGTAGGGGGAGCCGGGGTCCAGGTTCTGGCGGATGACGAGGCACGCCTTGCGGTGCCCCTGCGTGCTCGTGCCGACGAAGCCGACGTCGGCCGCGATCGACCCGTCGCCCGAGACCTTCTTCCAGACGTAGGTCATGGCGTCGTCCGTGAACCACATGTTCGCGCCGCTGGCGCCGATCGTGTAGGCGCCTGCGGCCGCGTCGAAGGTGGCGGTCCCGGGACGGCTCACGGTGCCGACGTCGGTGCGCCCGGTGAAGGTGCCGACGGCGGTTGCCGGCGCCTCGGCCATGGCGATCGATGAGAGGAGCAGGCAGGCGCAGGCGAGTCTGAATGGGGAAGAGGTCATCGTGGGGGATGAAAAATAAAGCATGTCCGCAACTCTTAGGGAAGCCGATTCCCCGCCCGGGGGCGCGCCCGTCCCGGCGCAAGAACTTGTATCCTTGCGCCGCGCCCGGAATGCCCTCTATTTTCACCCTCCCCCCGAAAACCCCAGAAATAGTTCATGACCGAACAGACATATGACGCCATCGTGGTCGGCTCCGGAATAAGCGGCGGATGGGCCGCGAAGGAACTGACCGAGAGCGGCATGAAGGTCCTGCTCCTGGAGCGGGGTGAGAACATCGAGCACATCACGGGCTACGTGAACGCGCTCAAGGCCCCGTGGGAGATCCCGCACCGGGGCCGGCTGACGAACCAGATAAGGGAGGAGCACATGGCCGCGACGCGCGACAGCTTCATGCACGAGTCCAACGCCAACTACTGGACCAACGAGCTGGAGTGCCCGTACGTCGAGAAGCGGCCGTTTGACTGGTTCAGGGGCTACCATGTCGGCGGCCGGTCCCTCATGTGGGGGAGGCAGAGCTACCGCTGGAACCGGTTTGACTACGAGGCCAACGCCAAGGAGGGGGTCGGCGTCGACTGGCCCATCCGTTACGAGGACATGGCCCCCTGGTACGACCATGTCGAGTCGTTCGCGGGGATCAGCGGCTCCCTCGAGGGCATGGAGCAGCTTCCCGACGGCAAGTTCCTTCCCCCGATGGAGCTGAACGTCGCCGAGAAGAGCGTCGCGGCCCGGATCAAGGCCCACTATGCGGATTCCCGGCGGCTCATCATCGGGCGCGTCGCGAACCTCACCGAGCCCCACAACGGCCGCGTCAACTGCCAGTACCGGAACAAGTGCGACCTGGGCTGCCCCTTCGGCGCGTATTTCAGCACGCAGTCCTCCACCCTTCCCGCCGCGGTGAAGACCGGCAACCTGACGCTGCGGCCCTTCTCCATCGTGACGCGGGTGCTCTACGACAAGGACCTCAAGAAGGCCACCGGCGTCGAGGTCCTCGACGCCGAGACAAAGGCCACGCAGGAGTACAAGTCGAAGATCGTCTTCCTGTGCGCGTCGACCCTCAACTCCGCGTGGGTGCTGATGAACTCGGCGACGGATGTCTGGCCGGACGGGCTCGGCAGCAGCAGCGGCGAGCTCGGCCACAACGTGATGGACCACCATTTCCGCGTCGGCGCCTCGGGCGACATCGACGGGTTCGTGGACCGGTACATCTACGGCCGCCGCGCGAACGGGTTCTACATCCCCCGGTTCAGGAATCTCTTCGGCGACAAGCGCAGCTACAACCGCGGCTTCGGCTACCAGGGCAGCGCGGACCGCCGGGGCTGGGACCGGGAGATCGCGGAGCTGTCGATCGGCGCCGCGATGAAGGATGCCCTGACCGAGCCTGGGCCGTGGCGCATCGGGATGACGGCCTTCGGCGAGGTGCTCCCCAATCACGACAACAGGATAAGCCTGGACAAGAACACCCGGGACAAATGGGGGCTGCCGGTCCTTTCCATCGACTGCGACATCGGGGACAACGAGAAGAAGATGCGGCTGGACATGATGAACGACGCCGCGGAGATGCTGGAGGCCGCCGGGGTCAAGAACGTCACGCCCTACGACTCAGGCTACGTCCTCGGCCAGGGTATCCACGAGATGGGCACGGCGCGCATGGGCAAGGACCCGAAGTCATCCGTCCTCAACAAGCACAACCAGGTCTGGGACGCGAAGAACGTCTTTGTGTCGGACGGGTCCTGCATGGCATCCACCTCCTGCGTGAATCCGTCGCTGACCTACATGGCGATGACGGCGCGGGCGGCAGCCTTCGCGGTCGACGCCCTGAAGCGGGGCGACGTGTGACCCGGCCATGCAGACCGACGCCTCACCACCCCGCCCGGGCATGAACAGGAGAGAGGCCATCCGCCGGATCGCCCTGCTCATGGGAGGCGCGATGGTCGGCTCGGAGATCCTCCTGAGCGGGCAGACGATACCCGGCAAAACCGCCGCGGGATTCACGGAGGACGACCGGGCGCTCCTCGACGAGATCGGCGACACGATCATACCCGAGACCGACATCCCCGGCGCGAAGGCCGTGCACATCGGCGCGTTCATCACGATGATGGTGGCCGACTGCTACAACGACAAGCAGCACGCCGTCTTCATGGAGGGGCTGCAGAAGATCGACGCGGCCTCGAGGGCCATGAACGGGAAAACCTTCATGGAATGCGCGCCCGCCGAGCGGACCGCGCTTGCGAACGCCCTGGAGGCGGAGCAGCGGGCCCAGTACGCCAAGAAGGCCAAGGACGACCCCGTGCACTACTTCAGGATGATGAAGGAGCTGACGGTGCTGGGCTATTTCTCGTCGGAGATCGGCTGCACGAAGGCGGTGCGCTACGTCGAGGTGCCCGGCGCCTACCACGGCGACGTCCCCTACACGAAGGGCGAGAGAGCCTGGTTCTAGGCCCGGGATCCGGCGGCCGCCTCGTCCGTTGGCCTCAGGGCGACTTTCCCTGGGCGAAGGACACCATCAGGTAGATGATGCGGAGCGACGGCAGGTAGATGACCGTGCCCGCCGCAAGGCTCCAGCAGATGCGGCCGGTGCGCAGCTCCTTGAATCCCAGAACGGCCCACCAGAAGGGCCAGAGGCATATCGAGACCAGGAGGACGACGATGTTGATGTAGAGCCAGTAGGCTCCAAGCAGGGCGAAGGCGGCGTGCGCGACGATGCAGAGGGCGATCATCCTGTTCGTGGCGAGGGTCATGGGCTGTGCCCATGCTTCCCCGGAGCCGGAGTCGGCGCAAGCGCCCGGCGGATCCCGCGGGCCCCAGGCCGGGCCGCCGCGGCGATTCTTACACCCTGTAAACACAAGAGCCGCTCCTTGCGAAGCGGCCCGTGTGACCTAACACCAAGCAAACCGTAAGAGCTACAAACTTTCACCGTTCTTGCGAACAGTGCTGACTACGCGGAGTAAGACGCGCCCTGGGGCAAAACATTCAATATTTCCGGCAAAACCGGAAAGTTTTTACAACCTATCCTAACGTGTTGTAAGATAATGTCTAATAGACGACGATCGGGACTTCCGTGAACGGGATCGCCCCGTCCGCGGGCGCTCCCGGCGCTTTTTTGAGCGGGTAGCGGAACAGCTTGCCCTCGTAATTGCGGAAAACGACCTCGTCGTCATTGATGCTCTCCACGTACTCCGGGTTGACCGGGACCTTGCCGCCCCCCCCGGGAGCGTCGATCGCATACTGGGGAACCGCATAGCCGGTCGTGTTGCCGCGGAGCGCTCGGATGATCTCGATGCCCTTGCGCACATCCACTCTGAAGTGGCTCCCGCCGGTGATGAGGTCCATCTGGTAGAGGTAGTACGGGCGGACGCGCATCCTGAGGAGGCGGTGCACCAGGGCCTTCATCACCTCGGCGTCGTCGTTCACGCCCTTCAGGAGCACGCTCTGGTTGCCGAGCGGGACACCGGCAAAGGACAGCCGCTCGCAGGCCGCCTTGAGCTCAGCCGTGCATTCCTTGGGATGGTTGACGTGGATGCTCATCCAGACCGGGCCGTACCTCTTGAAGATCTCGCACAGCTCGGGCGTGATCCTCTGCGGCAGGAACACCGGGATCCTGGACCCGATCCGGATGAACTCAACGTGCCTGATCGCGCGCAGGCGGCTGATGATGTGCTCCAGCTTCTTGTCCGAGAGGAGCAGTGGGTCGCCGCCCGAGAGGAGAACGTCCCTGACCTCGGGATGCTCCTCGATGTACCGCAGGCCCTGCTCGTACTCGGGGTGGAAATTGTAGTCCTGGGCGTTCGAGACCAGCCTGCTGCGCGTGCAATAACGGCAGTAGGCCGCGCACCGGTCCGTGACGAGGAAGAGGACGCGGTCGGGATACCGGTGGACGAGTCCCGGCACCGGCGAGTGGCCGTCCTCGCCCAGCGAGTCGAGCATCTCGTCGGCGCCGACGAGCATCTCCTCGGCACGGGGGATCACCTGCCTGCGTATCGGGCAGGCGGGATCGTTGCGGTCGATCAGGTTGAAAAAGTAGGGGGTGATCGCGAGCGCGAGCTTCTTGTTCGCGAACTCGCATCCCGCCTTCTCCTCCTCCGTCAGGGTCATGTAGCGCTCCAGCAGCTCCTTCGTCGTGATCCGGTTCTTGAGCTGCCATGCCCAGCTCTGCCAATCGGACTCGGGAACGTGCTGCCAAAGTCCCTGGCCTTCCAGCCAGGTGGAGCGGTCTTCGGTGTAGGACATCGGGGGGTCGGGACTCATCGTTAGGCACCTAACGAACGTTGTCAAACGGCACCTGCCGATCGCCGGGACGGGCATTTTACTTGGCAGGGGCGGCCGCGCAGACTTTGGTAAGCGCCAATGCCGTCGACACAACAAGCCGTGCTTGCCCTGGAGGACGGAAGCGTGTTCCGGGGGATCGCCTTCGGGGCCCGGGCGACGATCGCGGGCGAGTGCGTCTTCAACACCTCGATGACCGGCTACCAGGAGATCCTTACCGACCCCTCCTACTTCGGCCAGATCGTCACGATGACGGCGGCGCAGATCGGCAACTATGGCACGAACGACGAGGACGCCGAGGCGGCGTCCCCCAAGGCGAGCGGCTTCGTGGTGCGGGAGCTGTCCCCCGTCGTGAGCAACTGGCGCTCGCGCCTGTCGCTGGGCGACTACCTGTCGGCAAACGGCATACCGGGGATCAGCGAGGTGGACACCCGCGCCCTCACCAAGAAGCTCCGCGTCGACGGAGCCATGAAATGCTGCCTGAGCACGCTTCCCATCGAGGATGGGGCGGCCGTGGCCCTGGCCCGCGGCTGGAAGGACATGGCGGGGGCGGACTACGTGAAGGATGTCACCTGCCGGGAGCCGTATGTCTGGCCGGAGGGCGACCCGGGGGGACAATTCCCCCCCTACACGCCCGTGGGAACCGCCTTCGGGACCGCGTCGACCCCCGCGAGGAAGTTCCGGGTGGCCGCCTTCGACTGCGGCGCCAAGCGAAACATCTTTCGCAAGCTCGTCCTCCATGGGTTCGAGGTGCACGTGTTCCCGGCCACGGCCACCGCCGCGCAGGTCGAGGAGCACAGACCCGACTGCGTGTTCCTCTCGAACGGCCCCGGCGACCCCGCGGCCCTCCCGTACATCCACAAGACGGTGACGGAGCTCCTGCCGAATTTCCCGATGTTCGGGATCTGCCTCGGCCACCAGATGATCACGCATGCGCTCGGCGGCTCGACCTTCAAGCTCAAGTTCGGCCACCGCGGGGGCAACCAGCCGGTCAAGAACATCGAGACGGGACGGGTGTCCATCACGGCCCAGAACCACGGCTTCGCGACCGACCCGGCGAGCGTCGCCAGCCGCGGCGCGATCGTGACGGAGTACAACCTGAACGACAACACGGTCGAGGGCCTCCGCCACAAGGAGCTCCCGGTGTTCAGCGTGCAGTACCATCCGGAGGCGTCGCCGGGACCGAGCGACGCCGATCCGCTCTTCGTGGACTTCTACCGGATGGTGGAGTCGCGCATGGCCGGAAAGGCCTGAGGCCGCCGGCCTACGCGCCGCCCTGCCCGCGCCCGAGGTGATCCTCGAACTTCCCTGCGTCCTCGGGGGTGTCGACGCCGATCGTGGGATCGTCGGTGAAGCCCACGGCGATCCCGCGGCCGCTCTCGATCACGCGCAGCTGCTCCAGCCGCTCTATCTCCTCCAGCCTGCCCCTCGGCAGTCCCGGGAATTCCTCGAGAAGCCGGGCCTTGTACGCATAGAGGCCGAGGTGCCTGTAGCAGGGGTTCGCGGCGACCCACGCGTCGTCGACCTCGCCCCCGCGGTCCCGGTGGTACGGCACGGGCGAGCGGGAAAAATAGATCGCTCGGCCGTTCTGGTCGCAGACGACCTTGACCTGGTTCGGGTTGCGGAAGTCCTCGGCGGTCGTGAACCGCGTCGCAAGGGTCGCCATGTCCGCCGGCCCGCGGATCAGCTCGGCCAGCATGCGGATCTGCTGGGCGGAGACCAGCGGCTCGTCCGCCTGGACGTTGATCACGAGGTCCGCCCCCACCGTCCGGTTCGCCTCGGCTATCCGGTCGGTGCCGCTCGCGTGGTCCACCCGCGTCATCACCGTGCGAAACCCACCGGGCGCCAGGCTGTCCCTCAGGGAGATGTCGTCGACGGCAAACCACAGGTCAAGATCGGGTGCCACCCGATTGATGCGCTCCGCCACCCAGCAGAGGAGAGGCTTGCCCTTGATCTTATGTAAGAGCTTTCTTTGGAAACGCTTGGACTCCAGACGGCACGGTACGATAATTGCTATTCGTGGCATCCGGGGCGATGCTGCCATCAGGTTTTTGAGTTGCAAGCCGGGCCTACCTAGGGAGGGTAGGCGGCTCGTCCCGTCCCATTTCCAATTTCCAGCCCATGAATCCAACTGAAACGACCCCGGCCGGCCCGCATGTCGTCAAGGAGCTTGTCGTCCAGAACAAGCTCGGGATTCACGCGCGCCCTGCCGCGATGATCGTGCGCATCACCAACAAGTTCAAGTCCGAGGTGTTCGTGGAAAAGGACGAGGAGCAGGTGAACGGGAAGAGCATCATGGGGCTCATGATGCTGGCCGCGGGCAAGGGCTCCAAGGTCAAGTTCATCGCCACCGGCGAGGACGCGCAGCAGATGCTCGCCGAGCTGGAGCAGCTCTTCGCGCGCAAGTTCGACGAGGCCTGAAAAGGCCCGCCGGCGCTCAAAAGCCGAAGAACGCGCGCGCCGTGGCCGTGGTGGCCTCGGCGAGCGCGTCCAGGCCCACCCCGAAAAGCCCCGCCGCGTACTCCGCGGTGTGGCGGAGGTACGCCGGCTCGTTGGGCTTGCCCCGGTGGGGAACCGGCGAGAGGAACGGGGCGTCGGTCTCGATCATGAGGCGGCCGAGGCCCTGGGCCTTCGCCGCGGCCCGCACCGCCTCCGCGTTCTTGTAGGTCAGGATGCCCGTGAACGACCCCCTCCCGCCCCGGGCCGCGAGCGCGAGGATCTCCGCCTCGCCCTCGGAGAAGCAGTGGAAGACGACCCGGTTCCAGTCGACGCCGCTCGCGTCGATCGTCTCGACGCACTCGCGGAAGGCGCCCCGCGAATGGATCACGACCGCGCAGCCCAGCCGCCTCGCGATCGAGAGCTGCGCCTCGAAGGCCGCCTTCTGGAGGGCGAACGCGAGGGCGGCCCCGGCGGGGTCGTTGGGGAGATGGAAGCGGTCGAGGCCGCACTCTCCCAGCGCCACCGGGGCGTCGGCCGCCCCGCCCTCCCAGTATTTCGGGATCCCGGCGACAGCCGCCTCCCAGCCCCCGTCGACGGAGCACGGATGGATGCCGACCGAGTGCCGGATGCAACCCGGGTTCTGCCTCGCCAGGTCCCGGTTGAGGTCCCAGTCGTCGGGGGCGGTCCCGATGGCGATCATCCATTCGACGCCCGCGTCACGCGCCCGCCGGATGATCCCGGGCAATCCCCCCGCCTTTGCCGCGGAATCCAGGTGGGTGTGGGTGTCGACGAGGGTCAATGGGGATGCGGCCGGGCCTGCATGCAGACTCGGGCATCCGCCCCGGCCGTTCAAGACCCGGTTGAATTTTGGGACGGCCTCCCCCAGCCTCCCGGGCGTGGCGGACATCCTCAGCGTCTCGGGCCTCTGCGTCTCCCGCGGGCGGACGGAAATCCTGCGCGGCGTGGACTGGCGCGTTCGCCGGGGCGAGCATTGGGTCATCCTGGGGCCGAACGGCTGCGGGAAGACGTCCCTGCTCAAGTCGATCACGGGGTACCTTTCCCCATCGTCCGGCTCGATCGCGCTCCTCGGCGAGACCTACGGCGAGGCCGACTGGCGGGACCTCAGGCTCAAGGTCGGGATCGTGACAAGCGCCCTCCAGGCATCGATCCCGGCCGCCGAGACGGCGCTGGAGACGGTCGTCAGCGGCCGGTACGCCCAGCTCGACCTCTGGGCGCACCCGACCCGCGCGGAGACCGCCGGCGCGGCGAGGCTGCTGCGGTTCGTGGGCGGGGCGCACCTGGCCCGCAGGGAATGGATCCACCTTTCCCAGGGCGAGCGCCAGAGGATCCTCATCGCCCGCTCCCTCATGGCGCGGCCCCGGCTCCTCATCCTCGACGAGCCGTGCGCGGGGCTCGATCCGGTGGCCAGGGAGGAGTTCCTCTGGTTCGTGGAAGGCGTCGCGAGGCGCCGGTCCGGGCCCGCGCTCGTCCTGGTCACCCATCACGCCGAGGAGATCATGCCCGCCTTCACGCATGCCCTGCTGCTCCGCGAGGGCCGGGTCCACGACTCCGGCCCCAGGCTCCGGGTCGTGACGACGCGGGGCCTGAGCGGCGCCTTCGGGGCGCGGATCTCGGTGCGGAAGGTCCGGGGCCGCTACGTGACGAGTGCGGGCCACCCGCGCCGGCGGCTCTGACCGGCCCGACCGGCATCACGCCGTAATATGCCTATTGACGTATATACCCCAATCGGCATATAACTTCGGAGCTGATGAAGCTCATCCAGATTTACCAGTGCCTCTGCGATGAGACCCGCCTGCGCATCCTGAACCTTCTGCGGGGCGGCGAACTGTGCGTCTGCCACATCCAGGAGATCCTCGGCGCGCGGCAGGTGAGAGTCTCCAAGCACCTCGCCTATCTGCGGGCCCACGGGCTGGTCGCGGTCAGGAGAGAGGCCAACTGGATGGTCTACCGCCTGCCCGATCGGCCATCCAAGGATCTGTCGGCCAATCTTGCGTGCCTGCAGGACTGCTTGGCGGAGAGCCCCATTTTTGGCCGCGATACCGCAAGGTTGAGGCGGCTGAAGTCCAGGTTTGAGGAGACCAGCCCGATCTGCTGCGCCAAGAAGGCCCGCATTTCGGATTCATCCCGTCGCGGAGCCGCGTGACCCGGGAGCCCGAGAAGGTCCTGGCGCCCGGCGCGAGCCAACCCGTGGTGATCCGGCATTCATGAAAAAGGCGACCGTGGGCATCAACGGGTTCGGCCGCATCGGCCGGCTGACGCTCAGGGCGGCATGGGACTGGCCGGAATTCGACTGGGCGCTGGTCAACGAGGTAACGGGCGGCGTGGCGTGCGCCGCGCACCTGATGAACTTCGATTCCATTCATGGGCGCTGGGCGCACGAGGCGACCGCCCGCGATGGCGCCATCGTCGTCGGCGGACGGCGCGTCGCATTCACGGAGTCTGCAAAGCCATGCGAGGCGCCTTGGTCCGAGCACGGCGTGGACATCGTGCTTGAATGCACCGGCAGGTTTCGAAAGCCGGAGGACCTGGGGGTGCTCTTCGAGCGGGGCGTGAGAAAGGTGATCGTCGCCGCCCCGGTGAAGACCGGCGCCCTGAACATTGTGATGGGCGTGAATGACAATCTCTACGAACCGGCCAAACACCATCTGCTGACAAGCGCCTCGTGCACGACCAACTGCCTTGCGCCGATAGTGAAGGTCATCCACGAAGGAATCGGGATCGAAAACGGCGTCATCACGACCATCCATGATGCCACCAACACGCAAAGTCTCGTGGATAGGCCCGACAAGGACCTTCGCCGGGCCCGGGCGGCGGGGCTGTCGCTCATTCCCACCACGACGGGATCCGCCACCGCCATCGGACTCATCTATCCGGAACTGCTGGGAAAGCTGAACGGCCACGCCGTTCGCGTTCCGCTCTTGAACGCGTCGCTCACGGACTGCGTGTTCAAGGTGAAACGGCCGACAACCGTCGCCGAGGTAAACGGCCTGCTCAAGGCTGCCGCGGGCGCCGGCCCGCTCGTCGGCATACTCGGCTACGAGGAACGCCCCCTGGTGTCCGTCGACTTCAAGGGCGACCCGCGATCGGCGATCGTCGACGCGCCTTCCACCATGATCGTCGACGGCACTCTCGTCAAAATCTACGCGTGGTATGACAACGAATGGGGCTACGCCAACCGGATGGCCGAGTTGGCTCGAAAGGTCGCCCTTTCGCTGTGACCCGGTGAACCTGCGCAACTACATCGTCGTCACGGGGGCGTACTGGGGATTCACGGTCACCGATGGCGCCCTGCGGATGTTGGTGCTGCTGCATTTCTTCCACCTGGGCTTCAGTCCGGTGCAACTTGCGTTTCTTTTCCTGTGCTACGAGTTTTTCGGCATCGTCACCAACCTGCTCGGCGGCTGGCTCGGAAGCCAGATGGGGCTGCGGGTAACCCTGATCGGCGGCCTTTTCCTGCAGGTGGTGGCATTGGGGTTGCTTGCGCTGCTGAACCCCGGTTGGCCGGAAGCTGTTTCGGTAGCCTATGTCATGATGACCCAGTCGCTGTCGGGCATCGCCAAGGACCTGACCAAGATGAGCGCCAAGAGCTCCATCAAGGTGTTGGTTCCAAACGACGCCAAGGGGACTCTATTCAAGTGGGTCGCCCTACTTACGGGATCGAAGAACGCCCTCAAGGGCGTTGGATTCTTCATGGGGGGCTTTCTGCTGAGTGTCGCGGGTTACGCGGGGGCGCTTTGGATCATGGCCGGCGCGTTGCTGGCGGTTTCGATCGGCTCATGGCTGAAAATCCCCTCCGGCATGGGGCAGACGAAGGTGAAGGTTCGGTTCAGGCAGCTTTTTTCAAAGGAACCGGAGATCAACGTCCTCTCGGCGGCCCGGTTTTTCCTCTTCGGGGCTCGCGACATCTGGTTCGTGGTTGGAGTGCCGATCTTCCTCGAAGGCACGTTGAAATGGAGTTTCCCGCGGGTTGGCTCCTTCATGGCCCTCTGGGTAATCGGCTACGGGATCGTGCAGTCCCTGGCGCCGGTCCTGCTTCGCGGGCACGCTCCGACTGGGGTCACGGCAGCCCGGGCTGCATTTGTGCTCGCGGGCGTTGCCGCGGCCGTGCCCTTGGCGCTCTCGACGGGAGTTCCGGCTCCCACCGTGATCATCGCGGGTCTCGCGCTGTTTGGCATCGCATTCGCGGTCAACTCGGCCGTGCACTCCTACCTGATTCTCGAGTACACCGCCGGGGACAAGGTCGCGCTCAACGTGGGGTTCTATTACATGGCCAACGCCGGCGGACGCCTCGCCGGATGCCTCCTTTCCGGGGTCTTGTTTCAGCTCATCGGGCTCGCGGGCTGCCTTTGGGGCACGTTCGCCTTTGCGCTGGTCGCAGCGTTGATCGCGCTTCGGCTGCCACGGAGCGCCGTGCGTCCCGAAAGCCTTGTCCACGCCGCAATCAAGGTCGGCGACGGCGATTGACAGCCGTTTGGCCTGGCATGACCCGCGCGAAACCTCTCCTCAGCTCTTCTCCGGCGCGAAGATTTCGTTGAAGAACACCTGCATGTCCGCCCATGAGCGGTGGTCGGCGGAGGGGCTGTACCCCACGAATCCCTTCATGCTCGGGAAGGCGGCGGCCTTCGCGTCAGCCTCGGGATTGGTGAAAGCATGGAGCGCGCCCGCGTACTGCACGAATTCGTAGTCGATCTTGCCGTCGTCGAGCGACTTCCTGTAGGCGTCGATGACCTCCGGCTTCATGGACGGGTCGAGCGCGCCGTGGCAGATGAGGATCTTGGCCTTGATCCTGGCCGCGACCTCGGGGGAGGCCGGTATCAGCCCCCCGTGAAAGCTGACGATACCCGCGAGCGGCGCCCCCGTGTAGGCGAGCGCCTGCACGGTGGACCCCCCGAAGCAGTACCCGATCGCGGCGACCCGGGAGGGATCGACAAGGCCGGAGCCCAGGAGCTGGTCAAGGCCCGCCTGGGCCCGCTCCGCCATCAGGGGCTTCCCGCGGAACTGCCCGGCAAGGTCGCCGGCCTCCTTCGGATCCGCCGCGATCTTTCCCTTGCCGTACATGTCGAGGGCGAACGCGACGTACCCCAGCTTGGCGAGCTGCACCGCGCGGCCCTTCTCATAGTCACTGAGGCCCCACCACTCGTGGACGATGAGGACGCCGGGCAGCTTGCCGCCCGCGGTCTTGGAATCATCGTAGGCCAGGAATCCCTGGAGCTTCACGCCGTTGTGCTCGTAGTCGACGTCCCGGGTCACGATGGAGGAGCGGGCGGATACCGCGGCGAGTAGGAATGCGAGTGCTGTGGTCATTGTTTTCATGGGGCCCCCAATGGTGCCGCGTGCCGCGCCCGCGTCAAATCGCGCGGCGCGGATTTCCGGCGACCCCCGGGACCGGGGAGGACCTCAGGCGGAGAACCCGCCCGCGATGTAGTTCTTCAGGTGGTCCGCCTCGGCGCGGCTGGTGTCGGCGACCCAGCGGGAGATGTCACCGATCGAGATGAGGCCGACGAGCCTGCCGTCGTCGACGACCGGTATGTGGCGGCATCGCCTCTCGGCAAAGAGCACCATCGTCTGCTCGACGGTCGTGTCCGGCGGGATCGTGTGGACCTCGCGGGTCATCACGTCGGCCACGCGGACGGCCTTCGGGTCGACGCCCGCGCCGACGACGCGGCGCAGCACGTCCCGCTCCGTGAATATGCCCGCGATCTGTCCCGCGTCGATGACGAGGATGCAGCCGATCCGGTGTTTGTTCATTTCGGCCACGGCATCGGCGACGGTGATCGTTGATGCCACGGCGTGCACTGCTGACCCTTTGCGCTCTATGAGCGCCGCAACTGGGGTGTCCATGGGGTAACGGGGTTTGTGTTGAACCCATTATCTCCGAAATCTCCGCGATCGCAACCCCCAAACAGCGCCGGGTTCGCCGCCCGGCCCGCGAGGTTCCCGGCGAAGAAGCTTGAGATCACCCCCCATCCCGGGGCATCACAACCCTTCGCCCACACCCATGAAGCCTCCCCTTCTCCCGTCCGAACGCCTGCGCCGCCTGCTGCGCGTGGCGAAGCTCGACGGCATGTCCATCCTGGGGGTCGCGGGCGCGTTCGCCCTGATCTCGGCGGCCGCGCGCGACGTCACGGGGGCGGTGATCGGCCTCCTTGTCGCCGCCGCGGGCGCCATCGAGCTCCACGGCGCCACCCTGCTCCGGGCCGCCAACATGAAGGGCATGCGCTGGCTCGTCTCAAGCCAGCTCTACCTGATGGCCGTGATGATGACCTATTGCGCCTACGGCCTCGTGAGGCCGGACATAGCGAGCTGGAAGCAGCACCTGCCGGAGGAGTTCGCCGACCAGGTCCAGCAGGCCGGCATGACCGTCGACGAGGCCCTTCTCGGGTTCCTGCGGATGGTGTACATCGGCGTCGCCCTGGTCACCCTCCTCTACCAGGGCGGAATGACCATCTACTACCTCAGGCGTCGCGCGGTGGTGGCGGCGGCCCTGCTGGAGGACGACTCGCTGTAGCCGGGTCCCCCGGGAAGCTACGGGTTCGCGGCCGGCGCGGACCCGGTCACTTGCCGGGTGGCGGGCTTGCAGGCGCCGCGCCCCCCTTGGGCGCCGGGGCCTTGAAGCCGAGCTCCGCCGTGCCGAAGCACGTCATCGGCTGACCATTGTCCAGCTGCGGAAAATACAGCCAGCCCTGGACGGCGCGCTGGACGGCTCCAAGGACATCCGGCGGGAGGGCCTGCGCGGACCGGACGCCCTCAACGGTTCCCTCGGAGGTCACCGTGAAGTCCACCTTGAGCACCGCCGGGACCGCGGACATGTCGGTCCCCGGCGGGAAGACCGGGGGGAAGCGCAGGTAGGGCTTGGCCGGCGACGTGGTGCGGGGATTCTTCTCGAAATAATAGGGGATCAGCTTCTTGTGGCGCAGCATCTCGACGTGCCGGAAGAGCCGAGCCGATTCCTCGGCGAAGCTCGTTCGTATTTCCTTTCCGCGGGAGAAGAACAGCGGGATATAGGTGAGCCTGCGGTTGTTGAAGTCGATGTAGGCGAAGTCGGCCGAGACCTTCGTCTCGACGCCGGCCGCCAGGTCCCCGATCTGATGGAATGCCACGATCGCCCCGGGGTCGTCCGTCTCCCCGTTCAGGTAGTTGTCGTTGAAGAACAGCAGCACCAGGTAGCACCCCGGGTACGGCTGGGAGGCCACCACCCGTGTCTCGTAGGAGCTGCCGGCGTGCATGACTCCGCCGTCGACCTCGCCCATGCCGCCGGAAAGGATCACGGTGCGTCGCATCATGTTCGACTCGGCCGTCTGCTTGCTGATCTCGAGCGACCCCGGCATGAACGCGCTCGCCCTCTTCGGCTGGTAGGTCGCGTTCTCCGGTAGCCGGATTGTGGTTCCCTGGTTGTCGACGAGACCCGCGTTCCCGCTGACACCCACCACCTCGCAGGGATGGTCCTTGTAGGTACCCATGATCGTCGTGGGGTGCAGGGGCGGCGTTGGTCCCGAGTCGATCTCCCAGACGGGAGCCGGGCGATCGCCGCGCGCCACGCCGGGCCCGCAGAGGGCCAGGGCGGCCCCCAGCAGGCGGACAGATGGCGAACGGGGGATGCCCACGGTCCGTTTGATCATCGAAATCGGCGTTCGCGGCAAGACGCTTTGCTCCTAAGGGGACCGCTGGCCCCGCGCGTTTCGGCCGGCCTCGGTCAGGGGGCCGCCGGCGGCTTCGCCGGGGCGCCCCCCCCGTTCGGCGGAGGGCCCTGGAAATCCAGCTCCATCGAGACCCGCGACCTGACCGGCTGTCCGCTTTCAAGCTTCGGGAAATAAAGCCAGCCCTGCACCGCGCGTTGGACCCCGGCCAGGATCTCCGGCTGGACCTTGTCCGTGAGCGTGGCGTCCTCCACGGTCCCGTCAGCCCCCACCGTGAAATCCACCTTCAGCCCGGAAGGGATCGTCGCCGGGTCGACGGATCCGGGGAAGATCGGCGGAAAGCGCAGGTACGGCGTCGCGCGGAGCGTGGAGCGTGGATTCTCCTGGAAATAGGCCTCGATCAATTTCCCGTGGCGCAGCATCTCGCCGCGCCGGAAAAGCCGGGCGGTGTCGTTGGCGTGGTTGGTGCGGATCTCCGCCCCGTGGGAGAAATACAGGGGGAGATACACCATCCAGCGGCCGTGCAGGTCGACATAGTGGAAAACCGCGGTGACCTTCGTCTCGACGCCCGCCGGCAGGTCGCCGATCCTCTGGAACGCGAACGTCGCCGAGGAAACATCCGTGCGGCCGCCGGGATACCCCTCGTCGAAATATACCATCACCGATAGCAATCGGAATACGCCCGCGAGGCCACGACGGTCGCCTCATAGTTGCTGTTCCCGGGCCTGCGGTCCACGACACGGTTGGGGTCGCCGTTGACGGCGCGCAGCACGTCGGTCGAGAGCGCCGTCTCCTCCCTGATCTCGATCGACCCGGGCAGGAAGGCAACCGCCCTCGCCGCTTCGTAGCTTGCGTGCGAGATCAGCCGGACCGGCGCCCCATGGTCGTCGACGATGCCATAGCTCCCGCTGACGCCTATCACCTGGCACGTGTGATCCTTGTAGAGACACGTGAGCACCGTCGGATGCAGGGGAGGCAACGGGTCATCAAACCGCCGCGTGGGCGACAGGTTGTCGGCGCCCGACGCCCCGGGCCCGGGAAACCCGGGGACGAAGCCCAGGAGCAGGAGCGTCAAGGCGCGCCGCGCAATCACGGTCCGCTTGATCGCCGAAATCGGCGTTCGCGGCAAGACGCTTTGCTTTCGGCCCATGCCGCGCGGCGGCCTAGGCCCCGTCGAGCTTCAGCGAGTGAAGGAACCGCTTCACCCGGGGAAGCAGGAGGCGCGACGGGTTGAACGAGGCGATGACCGCGCTGGCCCTCCCGACGATCGCGCCCCGGGACACGGTCCCGATGTAGCGCGAGTCGTTGCTGTTGTCGCGCGAGTCCCCCATCATGAAGTACCGGCCCCGCGGCACCACCACCCGGCCGAAGCTGCGCATGGCCATGCGCCCTGGAAGGACCATGACGTAGTGGTCGCACGCCCCGAGGCTCTCGATGGCCACGATCGGATGCCGGTCCTCGAACAGGTCCCCCATGAAGGGCCGCGGATCCCTGACCGAGTAATGCTGGGCGACCCCGTTGACGACCAGCACGTCGTCGCGAAGCTCGATGGTGTCGCCGGGCAGCCCCACGACGCGCTTCACCAGCCGCTCGCCGTCCGACGGCGAGAAGAACACGACGATGTCGCCGCGCGCCGGATCGCCCCACTGCGACAGGTGCCGCGTGGTGAAGGGGATCTTGAGGTCGTAGGCCAGCTTGTTGACGAGGACCAGGTCGCCCTCGAGGATGGTGGGCTTCATCGAGCCGCTCGGGACCCAGTTCCAGTCGACCACCGCGGACTTGAGCGGGGTGATCACCAGGAAGAGCAATGCGAGCGGCTTCAGCCATTCGCGCCAGACCTGAAGGATGATTTTTTTCCGGTCTTCGATTTAAAGGGTTGATGTCGCTTTTGTGACTGAAGTGGTCAAACCGATTTATTGGGTTGATTTCGGGATCTCGGACGGCAGACGAATGCAGAAGAGATGCCTTGGCCGGGTCCGAGGAAAGAGGCGATTAAGCCTGCCGCAGGACCCGGCCAGAGAACCTTACCGGGCCGGACGTTGCAATGATCCGCGGCGACGGATGGCGCGCCACCTGCACCAGCAGGAGGCGTGACAGACGGAGACGTCGGATCCGGTAGTTGGTTAGACATGTTTGAAAGAATGGGCTTCACAGGGTGGCGATGAACTCGTCGGCAGATACGCCCGCTTGCCTTAGTATACCCGTGAGAGTGCCGATCTTAATTTCGCGATGCATAGGTACAACGCACCCGACTGCCCCACGACGCATAATCAGGTGGCTCCCCTTCTGTCGAAGTTGAGCAAATCCCAACTTCTCCAATGCGCGAACAGCTTCTCGTCCGGAAACGTGCGGTAGCTTAGGCATCTACCAAAACTTCGAACGTCTTGGTGATCGGGCTCCCCTTTAGGGCCTTTGGGAATTCCTCCAGATAGAGCTCTGTAGCTTCGCGAAGGTTAGCAACCGCATCCGTCTCGGTCTCACCCTGAGATGACGTGCCAGTTTCAGGATTGAACGCCACAAAACCGCCTTCGGGAGCGGGAGTCAAAACGGCGGTAAGCCTCATGAGTGTAGCCAATCCAGAATTGCAGCCTCGTCAACACCAGGCCTGTCTAACGTCCTAATGATCCGCGGCGACGGATGGCGCGCCTCTTGCACCAGCAGGAGGCGTGACAGACGAAGACGTCAGATCTGGTAGTTGGTTATCGGAACCCGTGGAGTTGCGGATCAAGGACGTGTTATGGGATGAGGGCGCTACGGGGCATCTGGTCATCCGTGGAGCGAAAGGTGGCAAGGACAGGAGGGTTCCTATACCTTCGGTCTGCGTGGCTCCCTTGAAGGCGCAAATCATCAAGGCTAAAGGGATTTGGGATCGGGACAGGCGAGATTCTCCAGGCGTCGGCGTGACGCTGCCAAGCCGGCTTCACATCAAGTACCCTTCCGCTCCATTTCTCTGGCAATGGTTCTGGATTTTCCCGGCTGCAAACCACTGCAACGACCCGCGGCTCAACGTCCAGGTCCGCTACCACGTCCTCTCCGAGTGCATCCAGCGCGCGGTCCAGGTCGCCACACGGAAGATCGGCTTGGATGGATTCATTACTCCGCACGTCCTCCGCCATGCCTATGCCACTCACTCGCGCGAGACCATCGACGCCCTGAGCAAACTCCTGGGCCATTCCTCCATCGAGACCACCGCCGGCTACAGACACCCAGTTGTCGATAAGGCCAGCAACCCGCTGGACGACCTGCTTAATTGACCTGAAGGATTGGCTGGGTGGGCTGGAGGAACGACTCCACGGGAGATGCATAAGTCTCGGCAATGCCGCCAGATAGTGCTTAAATAGGAGCGCTTTTTATCGCCCAATATCATGTTAAATCTGCCCGGCCTTTCCATTGAACAGACCGCCGAGACCGCTACCCAGTACGATTTCACGGTAAAGGTGATTTCCTCGCCGCCCCCGTGTTGCCTCGATGGAGTCGTCCTAAACGGCACGAAGCAGACCATGTTCCGGGATTTGCCGATCCATGGCCGGCACGTCGGCATCTGGGTGAATCGCCAGCGGTACAAATGCCGGGGCTGCGGGAAGACGCTCTACCAGTCGGTGCCGCACATGCACCGCAAGCACGAGATGACCCTACGCCTGGTGGATTACATCGAGCGCAACTCGATGGACCGGACCTTTTCCGCCCTGGCCGGCGAACTGGGCCTGAGCGAGTTTACGGTACGCTCCATCTTCCGAATCTTCGCCAAGCGCGAACTCGCCAAACTGGAGCCCGTCACTCCGGAGTGGATGGGGCTCGATGAACTCTACATCCTGTCGAAGTTCCGAGGGGTGGTGACCAATGTGAAGGACAGGACGTTGGTGGAGATGCTTCCCAACCGAAACAAGGTCGCCGTCATCAGGTACCTAGCGGGCATCGAGGACCGGGAGAAAATCAAGCTTGTGGCAATCGACATGTGGAATCCGTACCGGGAGGCGGTACGCGAGGTGCTCCCTCACGCGCGAATCGTCGTGGACAAGTTTCACGTGGTCCGGATGGCAAACGAGGCACTTGAGCGAATCCGAAAGGAACACCGTGTAAGCCTACCCATGCGAGGTCGGCTACAGTTGAAGGACGACCGCTGGATGATGCTGACCAACCCTGACAAGCTCGACGCCGGACGAATGTTGCTCCTGGAGGCAATGCTTGGGCAGTTTCCTCTGCTCAAGGCAGGCTACGAAGCAAAAGAAAGGTTCCGGGCCGTCTGGCGCGCCGAAAACATGCCAGCAGCCCAGGAAGCCTATGACAAATGGGAGTCCGACCTTCCCGAGGACGTGAGGCCCGCGTTCAACGACCTGACCACGGCCATGCGCAACTGGCCACCGAAATCTTCACTTACTTTGATACGCGGGTCACGAACGCCTATACGGAGTCCTTCAACTCCCTGGCGAAAATGGTGAACCGGCTCGGCCGTGGATACTCGTTCGAGGTTCTCCGGGCTAAACTCCTCTTGACGCGGAGCTGCCACAAATTGGAACGGACCGCCTACGAGCGTCCTTCGTCCGGGTTGTCCATGGGCCGAATGAGCTCGTTTATGGTTCAGGAAGATCCCCCGTCCCAGTTCCTCGGCGGGGACATATCAACCTTGGCGGCTGAACTGGGAAGGCTGCCCGAAAAGCCCTAAATCAACCCTTTAAATCGAAATCCCTTTTTTTTTCATGGTGGATCGAGTGGAATCTCAGCGGCCTGGAGCGGCCGGCCCGACCCAAGCGTGGGCCGGGCTGCCGCGTTCGACAATCTATTCGGGAGGATGTTCATCGGCTGGTTTCAACCCGAAGGCCGCCAGCGCAATCATCTCAGCGGCAAACCCTTGCGACGGCGCTTGTTTTCCACCCGACTAGGCCGGATCGATCCGCTTGACGTCCTTCACCGGCCACTTGGTGACCTTGAGCCCCTTCGCGGAGCGGCTGCCGAGCGAGATCGCGGAGAGGTCGAAGTCAAACTCGCGGACGCGCGCCTTGCTGCGACCGTCCAGGGACACGTGGACCCGCTTCGGCATGGCCTTCTCGCTCGAGCTGATGTCGAAGTAGGCGACCCGCGACCCGTCCGACTTGGCGAGCGGGTAGAGCTTGTCGCGGGTGACGCCGCCGATCTGGAACCTCTTCGCGTACGCCTTCCCGCTCGCGCCGTCCTGGTAGATCATCGTGTAGAATGAGGCGTCCCCGTCCTTCGGGAACACGGCGCAATGGATGATCCCGAGCCCCATGAAGACCTTGTCCGCGACCCGGGACACCTTCATCGATGCGTCGGCCATGATGCACAGGACGCTGTCCAGGATCGTGCAGTCCTGGACGTACTCGTGCTGCCGCCAGTTGAGCCCGATGAAGCCCTCCTCGCGGTTCACGTAGAGCCGCTGGTTCGCCGACACGACCTCGGCCGCGCTGATCTGCTCGATCTCGTCGTACTCGGTGCGCCGCTTCACGCCCTTGCCGTACTTCTCCTGCAGCGTCTCGAACCACCTGACCGCGTGCGCCGTCAGGTGCTTGAGGTCGTTCCTCACCTCCTTCATCTCCTCCTCGATCCTCTTGAGGCGCTCGTCCGCCTCGAACCGGTTGTAGGCGGAGATTCGCTTGATCCTGATCTCGGTCAGGCGGGCGATGTCGTCGTCGATGACCTCCCGCCGGAGATTCCTGAGGAAGGGCTTCAGGCCCTCGCGGATCTCGGCGAGCACGCTCTCCCATGTCTTCGATTTCTCGATCCTGCGGTAGATGCGCTCCTCGATGAAGATCCGCTCGAGCGAGTCCCAGTGCCACTGCTGCGCGAGCTCGCCCTGGCGGATCTCGAGCTCCTTCTTGAGGAGCTCGACCGTCCTGTCCACGCTCCGCCTCAGGATCTCCCGGACCCCGATGAACACGGGCTTGTCCCCGTCGATCACGCACGCCGAGGGTGAGATCGCCACCTGGCAGTCCGTGAAGACGTACAGCTGCTGGACCACCTTCTCCGGCTCGGCGCCCTGGGGCAGGTGGACCAGGATCTCCACGGCGTCGGCGGTGTTGTCGTCCACCCGCTTGATCTTGATCTTGCCCTTCGCGTTCGCCGCCAGGATCGACTCGATGACCGACTCCGTGGTCGTCGAGTACGGGAGCTCGGTGATCGCCAGGAGCACCTTGCTCCGCTGCTCGATCCTCGCGCGGACCTTCATCTTCCCGCCGCGCTCGCCGTCGTTGTACTCGGCGAAGTCGGCTATGCCGCCCGTGGGGAAGTCGGGATAGATGCGGAACGTCTTTCCCCGGAGGTGGTTGATCGCCGCCCGGCACAGGTCGTTGAAGTTGTGCGGCAGGATCTTTGTCGAGAGCCCGACCGCGATCCCCTCGGCCCCCTCCAGGAGGACGATGGGGAACTTGGCCGGGAGCGTCACCGGCTCCCTGGCGCGGCCGTCGTAGCTCAGCTGCCACAGGGTCGTCTTGGCGTTGAAGAGCACGTCGCGCGCGAAGGGCGTCAGGCGCGCCTCGATGTAGCGCGGCGCGGCGGCCTCGTCGCCCGTCAGGATGTTCCCGAAGTTGCCCTGCGGCTCGACGAGCCACGCCCTCTGCCCCATCCCGACCAGCGACGCGCCGATCGAGGCGTCCCCGTGCGGGTGGTACCTCATCGTCGCCCCGACGACGTTGGCGACCTTGTGGAAGCGGCCGTCGTCCATCTCCCACAGCGTGTGGAGGACGCGGCGAAGGACGGGCTTTAGGCCGTCGTCGATGTGGGGGATGGCGCGGTCGAGGATGACGTAGCTCGCGTAGTCCAGGAACCAGTCGCGGTAGCTGCGCTCGAGCGGCGACTTGCCGCCGTGTCCCGTCGCAGCGTCCTTGGCGTCCTTCGGCATGCGCGGGGTCCGGGCTCAGGCCTCGACGATGTCCTTCTCGACCCTGAGGTTGTCGATGATGAAGTCCTGCCGCTCCGGCGTGTTCTTGCCCATGAAGAACGAGAGGAGTAGGTCGATGTTGTGGACATGGTGGAGCGACAGGGGCTCCAGCCGGATGTCGTCGCCAATGAACGCCTTGAACTCGCCCGCCGAGATCTCGCCAAGCCCCTTGAACCGGGTGATCTCCGCGGCGGCCCCCAGCTTCGCGACGGCGGCCTGCTTCTCGGCCTCGGTGTAGCAGTAGTGGGTCTCCTTCCTGTTGCGCACGCGGAAGAGCGGCGTCTCGAGGATGGAGATGCGGCCGCCGGCGATGAGCTCGGGGAAGAACTGCAGGAAGAACGACAGGAGGAGGAGCCGGATGTGCATGCCGTCCACGTCGGCGTCGGTCGCGATGACGATCTTGCCGTACCGCAGCCCGTCGAGCCCGTCCTCGATGTTGAGGGCGGACTGCAGGAGGTGGAACTCCTCGTTCTCGTAGATGACCTTCTTCGATAGCCCGAATGTGTTGAGCGGCTTTCCCTTCAGGGCGAACACCGCCTGCGTCTGGACGTCGCGGCACGCCGTGAGGGACCCCGCGGCGGAGTCGCCCTCCACGATGAAGATCGCGCTGTCCTCGGCCCTCTCGTCCTTGTCCCCCAGGTGCAGGCGGCAGTCGCGCAGCTTCCGGTTGTGGAGCGAGGCCTTCTTCGCGCGCTCGCGCGCGAGGCTGCGGATCCCGGCCAGCTCCTTGCGCTCGTGCTCGCTCTCCTGGATCCGCTTGAGGAGCGCCTCGGCCGTGGCGGGGTTCTTGTGGAGGTGCCCGTCCAGCGCCTGCTGCACGAACTTTCCGATGAAGTCCTTGATGGTCGGCCCCTCGGGCCCGATGACGCTCGAGCCGAGCTTTGTCTTGGTCTGCGACTCGAATATCGGCTCGATCACCCTCACCGAGACCGCCGCGACGACCGACTGCCGGACGTCGGCCGCGTCGAACTCGCGCTTGAAGAAGTTCCTCAGCGTCTCGACGACCGCCTCGCGGAACGCCTGGAGGTGGGTGCCCCCCATCGTCGTGTGCTGCCCGTTGACGAACGAGAAGTACTCCTCGCCGTAGTGCGAGCCGTGGGTCATCGCGACCTCGATGTCGTCCCCCTCGAGGTGGATGATCGGATAGAGCGGCTCGCCGGTGAGGTTCTTCTGGAGGAGGTCCCTCAGGCCGTTCTCCGACTTGAACGGCTTCCCGTTGAGGAGAAGGGTGAGCCCGCGGTTCAGGAACGCGTAGTTCCAGAGCATGTCCTCCACGAATTCCGGCCTGAACCTCAGGTTTGCGCCGAAGAGCTCCCCGTCGGGCCTGAACTCGATCGCGGTCCCGTTGCGCTCGCCGGTCTTCGCGATGCGGTGGTCCTTCCTGAGCTTGCCCTTCGCGAACTCGACGACCTTCGACTCGCCCTCGCGCACCGCCTCCGCGCGGTACTCGACCGAGAGCGCGTTCACCGCCTTCTGCCCGACGCCGTTCAGCCCCACCGCCTTCTTGAAGGTCTCGCTGTCGTACTTGGCGCCCGTGTTGATGATCGACACGCAGTCGAGGAGCTTGCCCAGCGGGATCCCGCGGCCGAAGTCGCGGACGCGCGCCTTCGTGTCCTCGAGGTCGATCTCGATCTTCCTGCCGTGGCCCATCGTGAACTCGTCGACGGAGTTGTCGATCGTCTCCTTGAGGAGCACGTAGATCCCGTCCTCCGCGTGCGCGCCGTTGCCCAGCCGCCCGATGTACATGCCCGGGCGCAGCCGGATGTGCTCCGTCGAGGAGAGGGTCTTGATGCTCGCTTCGGTGTAGCCGGATGCCATGCCGCTGGAGCGTTCAGTTTTTAGCCAGCAGGTCCAGGGCCGCGGCGGTCATCGCGGCGATGCCCGTCTTGATCGTCGGCTCCGGCACCGGAGCGAACTTGCTCGAATGCAGGGAGGGCAAGGGGACGCCGGTCCGCCGGCTCTCGTCGATCTTCGCGGGGGCCGCCTTGGCGGGCTGGAGGGATGCGGCCAGTGCAGCCGCGAGGAGGGGGCGGAGGGATTTGTGCGCCATCCCTCAGACACAACCCCGTTCGGCCAGCTAGTTCAAGAACATCGCTTCGTTGGTCTGGAACAGCCCGTGCGCGAGCTTGGTCCATGCGTCGAGCGGCGCGCGGCTCTTGAACGCCTCGGCGCCCGGCTCCGCCTGGGGGGCGTTCTTGCGCCTCAGGTTCTGCTGCAGGGCAAGGGCCTGCTTGGCCTGGCGCTCGGCGATCTGGGACGCCCGCTCGGACTGGGCGGTCTCCGCGGCCTCGGTGGACGTGCCGCCCGGGTTGGACTCGACGTAGCGCAGGCAGAGCTCCGTCTCCTGCGGCGTCGGGGGACGCTGGAAGAGCGCGATGTAGAGCTCGGCGACGCGGAGCTCATCCGTGCTCTGCGAGAGGAACTCCGAGCTGTGCGTGAGCTTGCGCGCCGTCTCGATCACGAGGGGGCTGTTCATCAGGAAGAGCTGCTGCTGGGGCACCTGGGTAAGGAACCGCTTGCCCGTGGGGACGCTCGGGTTCGGGAAGTTGAACTGTGTCAGGATCTCCGCCGGGTTGCGCCGGTCGATGAACGCGTACACCGCGCGCCGGGTCGCGAAGCCCTCGCTCCCTATCGGAACGGGCCTGCCGCCCATGGTCAGGTCGATCGTGCCCGCGATGGCCAGGATGGAGTCGTGCATCTGCTCGAAGTCGAGCTGCCGCAGGTTGTACCGCCACTGCAGCTTGTTGTCGGGATCCGTCTCGGCGTACTGCGGGTTGTCGGTGCTGGCCTCCTGGTAGACGCTGCTGACCATGATGAGCCGCTGGAGCTTCTTGATCGACCAGCCCTCGTCGACGAAGCGCGAGGCGAGATAGTCCAGGAGCTCGGGGTCCGTCGGGGGCGCGGACTGGTTGCCCAGGTCGTCGGGTGTCGGGACGAATCCGGTCCCGAAGTGCTGCTGCCACACCCGGTTGACGAGCACCCGGGCGGTCATCGGGTTGGACGGGCTCGCGATCGCGCGGGCAAGGTCCATCCTGCCGCTCCCGTTCTTGAAGGGGATCGGGTGCTTCGGGTCCGGCGACAGGATACTGAGGAAATGGCGGGTGACGACGGGCCCCTTGTTCTGGGCCTCCCCCCTGAGGAGCACCGGGTAGTCCTTGGGGTCCGCCACGTCGATCAGGACGTCGGCCTTGGGCGGCGCCGCGGGGGTGAACTCGAGGTCTATCATCGCCTTGTCCGCCTGGAAGAGCTGCTTCTGCAGCTCGCGGCGCTCCTTCGCCCGCTCGGCCTGCTCGAGCTTCGCCCGGCGCAGTTCCGCGAGCTGCCGCTCGACGAGCTCCTTCTGCTCGACCGCCGCCTGCATCTTGGACAGGTAGTCCACCAGCTCGGGCGTCTTCGGCATCGGGTGCAGCCAGGGCTCCTCCTTGGGCTCCGTCGTGTCTGCGAAGACGCCGTAAAGCGAATAGTAGTCGGCCGTCGGGATCGGGTCGAACTTGTGGTCGTGGCATCGCGCGCACGAGACCGTGAGCCCCAGGAACGCCTTCGTCGTGACGTCGATCCGGTCGTTGATGATGTCGTTGACGCTGTTCTCGAACCGGTTGCCGAGCGTGAGGAACCCGAGGGCCGCGAGCGGCCGCTGGTCCACCGAGCCGCCGGTCGACTTGGCCTGGCGCTCCTCGCCGGCGACGATCCGGTCCGCCGCCAGCTGCTCCAGGATGAATTCGTTGTACGGCTTGTCGGTGTTGAAGGCGTCGATGACGTAGTCCCGGTAGGTCCATGCGAACGGGTAGCGGGGATCCTCGCGGTTGGGCGTGTCGCCCTTCGTGTCCGCGTAGCGCGCGACGTCCAGCCAGTAGCGCCCCCACCGCTCGCCGTAGTGCGGCGAGGCGAGCAGCCGGTCGACCACCTTGGCCCAGGCGTCGGGTGAGTCGTCGACCAGGAACCGCTGCACCTCCTCCTCCGTCGGCGGGAGCCCGGTGAGGTCGAAGGTCGCCCTGCGGATGAGCGTGTACTTGTCGGCCTGCGGGTTCGGCTTCATCGCGCCCTCCTCGAGCCTTGCGAGGATGAAGTTGTCGACGGGCGTCCTGCACCATGCCGCGTCGGCGACGAGCGGGACGGCCTGCCTCCTCACGGGAAGGAACGACCAGTGGTCGCGCCCCACGCCGCCGTAGGTCGAGGAGCTTCCCTTCGCGACCAGCGACCGCGGGTCGGGCGCCCCGCGGCGGATCCACTCGGTGATGTCCGCGACCTGCTGGTCGGAAAGCCGGTCGCCCTTGGGCGGCATCTGGAGGTCGTTGTCCCTGTAGCTGATCGCGTCGATGATGAGGCTGTCGGCGGGCTTTCCCGGCGCGATCGCCGGCCCCGTGTCGCCGCCGTGGAGCATCCCCTCGCGCGTGTCCAGCATGAGGCCGCCCTTGATCTTGTCGGCCAGGCGGCTGTGGCACTTGTAGCAGCGGTCGGCGAGGATCGGCCTGATCCGCGCCTCGAAGAACTGGAGGTCACCGGCGGAGATCGGCGTCGCCGCCGGCGCCATGGGCGCCGCAGGCGCGGTCGCGATGTCCGCGGAAAGGGGCGCCGCGAGGGCGGCCAGCGCCATGGCGGCGCCCACGGCCTTTCCGTTGAGGTGCATCACGCGAGAATCGGCTGGACCACGTTCCCGGCCACGTCGGTCAGCCGGAAGTCGCGGCCGTTGAAGCGGTAGGTCAGCTTGGTGTGGTCGAACCCCAGGGCGCGAAGGATCGTGGCGTGCAGGTCGTGGACGTGCACCTTGTCCGTCACCGCCTCGGCGCCGAACTGGTCGGTGGCGCCGTAGATCGTCCCGCCCTTTACGCCGCCGCCGGCGAGCCAGACCGAAAAGGCCCGGGCGTCGTGGTCGCGGCCCGGGTTCTCGTAGCCGTTCCGGTCCTTCGTGGGCTTCCTCCCGAATTCGCCGCCCCACAGGACGAGCGTCGTGTCGAGGAGGCCGCGCTGCTTCAGGTCCGCCAGGAGCGCGGCGACGGGCTGGTCGATCTCCTTGGCCTTCTTCGTGATCCGCTCCTGGAGGTCCTGGTGGTGGTCCCATCCGTCATGCCAGACCTGCACGAAGCGCACGCCCCGCTCGATGAGCCGGCGCGCGAGGAGCATCTGGTTGCCCTGGGGCGTCCTGCCGTAGGCCAGGCGCATCGCCTCCGGCTCCTTGTTGAGGTCGAACGCGTCCGTCGCGGCCGCCTGCATCTTGAAGGCGATCTCGTAGGACTCGAGCCGCGTCTCCAGAACCTGGTCGTGCTGGAGCTCCCGCGTCTGCATCTCGTTCAGCTTCTCCACGAATTCCATCTGGCGGCGCTGCTCGCCGCTCCCCACGTACGGGTTGCGGATGTTCTGGATCATCTGCTGCACGTTGGCCGCCTGCGTGTTGACGCTCGAGCCCTGGAAGACCCCCGGCAGGAACGCGGACCCGTAGTTCGCCGCCCCGCCCGAGGGCAGGCCGCCGCTGCGCAGCGCGATGAATCCCGGGAGGTTCTGGTTCTCGGTCCCCAGCCCGTACACGACCCACGATCCCATGCTGGGCTTCGTGATCCGGAGCGACCCGGTGTTCATGAACACGGTCGCGACCTCGTGGGCCGGGATGTCCGTGTACATCGAGCGCACGACCGCCATGTCGTCCACGTGCTGGCCGATCCCGGGGAAGAGCTCGCTCACCTCGGTGCCCGACCGCCCCATGGGCGTGAACTTGAACGGCGAGCCCATGGCGACGCCGCTGTCGCCGATCGTCCTGCCGTCCATCTTCACCAGCTCCGGCTTCGGGTCCCAAGTGTCGATGTGCGAGGGGGCCCCCTGGGCGAAGATGTGGATGACGGACTTCGCGGTCGCCTGGAGGGGGGGCGGCCGGGGCGCGAGGGGATTGGCGGCCGCCGAGGCGCCGCTCGCCGCGTCGGGGCCGCAGAGGAGGTCCGCCGGGTCGAGCATCGTCGCGAGCCCCAGGGCGCCAAGGCCCATCCCCACGCGGTTCAGGAATCTCCTGCGGGTCAGGAAATAGTCCTCAATGTTGGTGGACACGCCACAGCATGGACGCTCGTGGGTCATCGGTAGTTTAGACATATAAAATGGCGGGACTGTTGCAATCTAATGACGCAATCAAGAGACGTCCGCCCGGGGCCGGGGTTTCAACGGACATCCAACGATTCCAGTTGATACGCCGCCCCGCCCGGATAGCTTCCTGCCATCCTTTGTTTGGGAGAGCCCGGGGCGCCGGGCTGAGATGGCAGCGCGATCCGCCGCCAAATCCTCGGAACCTGATGCGTCTCACACCGCCGTAGGGAAAACAGGGCCGTCCGCGGCAAGCGGAGGGATCTGTGACCCGACCCGCGAGGTGGGACGCGGCCGCACATAATCCCCCCATGCCACACTCGAACGAAGCCGCACCCGCCGGCCACCGGCTCTTTCCCGCATCGCGCCGCGTCTACATCCCCGGCTCCCGCAGCGACCTGCGCGTCCCGATGCGCGAGATCGCGCTTTCCCCCACCCGGCTGACAAACGGCCCCGACGTCCACAACGAGCCCGTCCGGGTGTACGACACCTCGGGACCCTGGGGCGATCCCGCCTTCCACGCGGACGCCGGGCTGGGCCTGCCCGCGGCGCGCGCCGCGTGGATCGCCGAGCGGGGGGACGTCCAGGAGATCCCGGGGCGCGGGGTGAGGCCCCTGGACGACGGCTACCTCTCCGAGAAGCACCGGGAGCAGGCCGAGAGCGAGGGACGGCGCAACCCGATCAAGTTCTTCGATCGCAGCGCGCGGAAGATCCTGCGGGCAAGGGAGGGCCGGCGCGTCTCGCAGCTCGCGTACGCCCGCAGGGGCATCGTCACCCCCGAGATGGAATTCGTCGCCATCCGCGAGAACGCCAGGCTCCAGAGCGCCGCGGACCTCATGGAGCTCACGGCCGCCGGCCCGCGCAATTCGCTGTGGCGCCAGCACCCCGGGCAGAGCCTGGGCGCCTCCATCCCCGCGGAGATCACCCCGGAGTTCGTCCGCGACGAGGTCGCCCGGGGCCGCGCGATCATCCCCGCCAACATCAACCACCCGGAGCTGGAGCCGATGGTGATCGGCCGCAACTTTCTCGTCAAAATCAACACGAACATCGGCAACTCGGCGGTCGCCTCCTCGATCGACGAGGAGGTCGAGAAGATGCGCTGGTCGGTGAAGTGGGGCGGCGACACGCTCATGGACCTGTCGACGGGAAGGAACATCCACCAGACGCGCGAGTGGATCCTGCGCAACTGCCCGGTGCCCGTGGGGACCGTGCCGATCTACCAGGCGCTCGAGAAGGCGGGCGGCCGGCCGGAGGACCTGACGTGGGAGATCTTCCGCGACACCCTGGTCGAGCAGGCCGAGCAGGGCGTGGATTACTTCACGATACATGCGGGCGTCCGGCTGCGGGCGATCCCCTCCACCGCCCGGAGGATGACGGGGATCGTCAGCCGTGGCGGCTCGATCATGGCCAAGTGGTGCCTCTCCCACCATGAGGAGAACTTCCTCTACACGCGCTGGGACGAGATCTGCGAGATCATGTCGGCCTACGACGTCTCCTTCTCGATCGGCGACGGCCTGCGGCCGGGCTCGATCGCGGACGCGAACGACGAGGCCCAGTTCGCGGAGTTGAGGACCCAGGGCGAGCTCACCGTGCGCGCGTGGGAGCTCGGCGTCCAGGTGATGTGCGAGGGGCCGGGACACGTCCCGATGCACATGATCGCCGAGAACATGGAAAAGCAGCTCGACTGGTGCAAGGAGGCGCCCTTCTACACGCTCGGGCCGCTGACAACCGACATCGCCCCCGGCTATGACCACATCACGAGCGCGATCGGCGCGGCCATGATCGGCTGGCACGGCACGGCCATGCTCTGCTACGTGACGCCCAAGGAGCACCTGGGGCTGCCGGACAGGGATGACGTGCGGGCCGGCGTCATCGCCTACAAGATCGCCGCGCACGCGGCCGACCTCGCGAAGGGCCACCCCGCGGCCCAGTACCGCGACAACGCGCTCTCGAAGGCGCGCTTCGAGTTCCGCTGGGAGGACCAGTTCAACCTCTCGCTGGACCCGGAGAGGGCCCGGGAGTACCACGACGCCACCCTCCCCCAGGACAGCGCGAAGACGGCGCATTTCTGCTCGATGTGCGGGCCGCAGTTCTGCTCGATGAAGATCACCGACGACGTCCGGCGCTACGCGGAGGAGCAGGGCCTCACGACCGAGGCCGCGCTCGAGGCGGGGATGCGCGCGAAGTCCGACGAGTTCCGCGAGCAGGGCGGCGAGATCTACGTCGGCGCCGCCAAATGAGCGCGATCTCGGCCACGCGCGGGATATTCGTGAACGACCGGCCCCACGCGCTGGCCGGCGCCGCCACGCTCATGGCGCTCCTCGGCGAGCTCGGGCTCGCGGAACAGAGGGGCGTCGCGGCGGCCGTGAACGGGGAGGTCGTCCCGAGGGCCGAGTGGCGGTCGCGCGAGCTCGCGGAGCGGGACCGCGTCCTCGTGATCCGCGCAACCCAGGGGGGCTGAGCCGCCGGCCATGCGGATCGTCGTCATCTCCCCCGAATCCAGGGACCCGCGCGAGATCCCCGCGGTGGGTGGATTCCTCGCGGCCGGGCTGCAGCGCTACCACGTGCGCAAGCCCGCGTGGACGGAGCCGGAGCTCGAGGCGTGGATGCGCGGCCTCCCGGCGGAATGGCGCCCGAGGATCGTCCTCCACGGACATCGCGCGCTCGCCGAAAGGCTCGGGCTCGGTGGATGGCACGACGGGGACGCCAGCCCGGACGCGGTATTCGCGCCGGGCGCCGCCAGCCGATCGTGCCACGACCTTCCCTCGCTCCGGCGGCACCTCGGGGCGTATCCCTCGATCCTTTTCGGGCCGGTGTTCCCCTCGCTGACGAAGCCGGGATACGGGCCGGCCGCGGACTTTCCATGGGACAGCCTGAGGACCGTCCTGCGTGAGGCGAGGCGCCGGCGCGCGGCGGGCGACGATGGCTCCGCGAGCGTTTTCGCGATCGGCGGAGTCACGGCCAACAGGCTCGCGCGCTGCCGCGAGCTCGGCTTCGACGGCGCGGCTGTCCTTGGCGCGGTCTGGAACGATTCCGACCCGCTCCGGGCGTTCGGGCGCATCCGCGACGCAGCGGCACGACTGGAGGCCGCCCGCCATGCCGCTTGATCCCCGCAGGTGTTTTCCCGTGATGTGCCTGACCCAGGACGGCGTCGGCATCCCGCATGCCGCGCAGGCCGCGCGCCTGTGCGCCGCCGGGGCGCGCTGGATCCAGCTGAGGATGAAGGGCGCCGCGCGGGCATCGTGGCTGGCCGAGGCCGCCGCCTGCGTGGATGCGTGCCGGCGCCACGGCGCCGTCCTTGTCGTGAACGACAGCGTGGACATCGCGCTCGCGTCGGGCGCCGATGGCGCGCACCTCGGCGGCCCCGACGCCGACTGGGGCGACGCCCGGCGGCGCCTGGGACCGGACAGGATACTCGGCGGGACGGTGAACAACGGCGCCGACGCCCTCCGCGCCGCGGCGGACGGATGCCTGGACTACGCCGGAGTGGGCCCCTTCCGCTTCACCGCGACCAAGCGGAACCTGGCTCCCGTGCTGGGTCCAGGCGGGGTCCGCGCCCTTGTCGCGGAGCTGGGCGCCCTCCCCGCGTGGGTGATCGGGGGAGTCGGGCCGGCGGATCTCCCGGGCCTCCGCGGCGCCGGCGCCGCGGGCGTGGCGGTCTCATCGGCCCTGTACCACGGCGGCCGCGTCGAGGAGAACCTCCGCGCCTTCCTCGACGCATGGAGCCGGCCCGCGGAGCTGCCGGCAGAGCCCGCCCCACGCCCGTGATCCCGAGGCCCCTGGTCATCGCCGGCGCCGAGTTCTCTTCCCGCCTTTTTGTCGGGACGGGGAAGTTCAGCTCGGGGGAGATCATGCGCCGGAGCCTCGAGGCCTCGGGCACGCAGCTCGTTACCGTGGCCCTGAGCCGCGTCCGGACGGGGGGCGAGCCGGACGACATCCTCGGCCACCTGGACACGGGACGCTACCGCCTGCTTCCCAACACCTCGGGCACGCGAAACGCGCGCGAGGCCGTCCTCGCGGCCGAGCTCGCCCGGGAGGCGCTCGGGACCAACTGGCTCAAGCTCGAGATCCATCCGGATCCGAAATACCTCATGCCGGACCCGGTCGAGACGCTCCTGGCGACCGAGCTCCTCGTGAAGCGCGGCTTCATCGTGCTCCCGTACGTCCATGCCGACCCCGTGCTGTGCAAGCGCCTCGAGGAGGCGGGAGCCGCTGCGGTGATGCCGCTCGGCTCCCCGATCGGGAGCAACCTGGGCCTCGAGTCCAGGGCCTTCCTCGAGATCATCATCGCCCAGAGCCGCGTGCCCGTGATCGTCGACGCGGGGCTCGGCGCCCCTTCCCATGCCGCGGCCGCCCTCGAGATGGGCGCCGACGCCGTGCTTGTGAACACGGCGATCGCATCGGCGGCGGACCCCATCGCGATGGCGGAGGCCTTCCGCCTAGGCGTCGAGGCCGGGCGGCTCGCCCGGGAGGCGGGCCTCGCGAGGGCCGAGGCCGGTGACGGTGCGCCCCGCGCGAGCGCGACATCGCCCCTGACGGCTTTCCTCGGGGAGGCGGCCCCGTGAATTTCATCGACCTCTGGCGCCGGCACGAATTCGGGGCCGTTGCGAAAACGATAGCGTCGAAGAGGCCCGCGGACGTCCGGCGCGCGCTGGGCCGGGCCCGGGGCTCGGTCGACCTCGAGGACTTTGCGGCGCTCCTCTCGCCGGCCGCGTCGCCGTTCCTGGAGGACATGGCGCAGGCCTCCCAGCGCCAGACGGTCGAGCGCTTCGGTCGGACGATGAGGCTCTTCGCGCCGCTCTACCTCTCGAACGCGTGCGCCAACGTCTGCACGTACTGCGGGTTCAGCGCGCACAACCGGATCCGGCGCAAGGTGCTTTCCGACCCCGAGATCCTCGCCGAGGCCGGCGCGCTCCGGTCCCGCGGCTTCGACAGCGTGCTGCTCGTGACCGGCGAGACCGGCCGCGTGGGCCGAGACTACCTTTCCAACGCGCTGCGCCTCCTGCGGCCGCACTTCTCGGGCCTCTGGATCGAGGTGCAGCCGCTGCCCGAGGACGACTACGCCGCGCTGGCCGGAGACGGCCTGAGCGCGGTCCTCGTCTACCAGGAGACCTACGACGAGCGGGCCTACCTGAGGCATCACCTGAGCGGGCCGAAGGCGGACATCGCCTGGAGGCTCGGGACCCCCGACCGGCTCGGCCGCGCGGGGATAAAGAGGATCGGGCTTGGCGCGCTCTTCGGCCTGAGCGACTGGCGGGCGGACGCGTGGTTCACCGGGCTCCATCTTCGGCACGTCGAGACGGTCCACTGGCGGACGCGGACCTCCGTGTCGTTTCCCCGGCTGCGCCCCCACGAGGGCGGCGAGGTGCCGGTGACTCCCTTCGGAGAGCGCGACCTTGTCCAGGCCGCGTGCGCCTTCCGGCTGCTCAGCCCGGAGGCCGAGCTCTCGCTCTCCACGCGCGAGAGCGAGGCGTTCCGCAACCGCGCGTTCCGGCTCGGCTTCACCTCGATGAGCGCGGGCTCGCGCACGAACCCGGGCGGCTACGCGAGCGCCCCCGACTCGCTCGAGCAGTTCGAGGTCGACGACGGCCGGAGCCCGCAGGAGGTCGCCGCATTCCTCAGGTCGCAGGGCTACGAGCCCGTCTGGAAGGACTGGGACTCCACGTACGACGGGTTCGCCGGCCCGCGGCGGGCGCGAAGCCCTGGCAACGCGCCGGAGGCGCTGGTCTCCTAGCGGCCGCCCTTCACGATGGCACTCAGCCGCGAGGAAGTCGCCCGGTACCAGCGCCACCTGTCCCTGCCCGGCTTCGGCCCGGCGGCACAGGAAAGGCTCAGGTCGGGGAAGGTGCTCGTCATCGGCGCCGGCGGCCTCGGCTGCCCCGCCCTCCTCTACCTGGCCGCCGCCGGAGTCGGGCGCATCATCATTGTCGACCCCGACCGCGTCGAGGTGTCCAACCTGCAGCGCCAGGTCCTCTACGAGACCTCCGACCAGGGCGCCGGAAAGGCCGAGGCCGCCGCGCGCAGGCTCCGCTCGCTGAACCCCCTGATCCGGATCGACCCGCTGCCGGTCCGCTTCGAGCGGGCAAATGCGCTCGACCTCGTGGGCTCCTGCGACCTTGTCGTCGACGGCTCCGACAATTTCCCGACGAGGTACCTGGTGAACGACGCGTGCGCCATCGCCGGCAAGCCCTTCGTCTATGGCGCGATCCAGGGATTCGACGGCCACGTGAGCGTGTTCAACCTGCGCGGCGGGCCCACCTACCGCTGCCTCTTCCCGGAACCCCCGCCACCCGGCACCGTGCCGAACTGCGCCGAGGCGGGCGTCCTCGGCGCCGTCGCCGGGCTCATCGGCACGGCCCAGGCCTGCGAGGCGATCAAGGTCCTCGCCGGGATCGGCGAGCCGCTCTCGGGCCGGCTCCTCGTCTGGAACATCCTCACGATGGTGCCCTCCATTGTCGCCCTTCGGCGCGACCCGCACGGCCGCCGGATCACGGAGCTTCCCCCGGAGGGTTATGGCGGGGCGTGCGAAGCGCCCGAGCAGCGCGATGAAATCGGCAGCGACGAGCTCCGGCGCAGGCTCGGGGAAGACGCGCCGCTCCAGCTGCTCGACGTACGCGAGGATTGGGAGCGGGCCGGGTGCTCGATCGATCCGTCGGTCCACGTGCCGCTGGGGCGCCTGGAGACCAGCTCGGCACCGGACATCGCGCCGCTCGATCCCGCGGTCCCGACCGTCGTCTATTGCTCCGCCGGCATCCGCAGCCTGCGCGGGATCCAGATACTGCGGGAGAGGCACGGATTCCGCTCGGCAGTGAGCCTGCGGGGCGGCATGAATGCTTGGTTGAAATGAATGCGCCCTTCTGCGTCCTGACGATCGCCGGCTCCGACAGCGGAGGGGGCGCGGGCATCCAGGCGGACATGCGCACGATCCGCTCCGTCGGCGGCCACGCCCTCACCGCGGTCACGGCGGTCACCGCGCAGGACACGAAGCAGATCACCGCATGGCGGCCCGTTTCCGACGCGCTGATCGCCGCCCAGGTCGCCTCGGCGCTCGGGGGATATCCCGTCGCGGCGGTGAAGACGGGGCTCCTGCCCGGGGCCGGCGCGATCCGCGCCGTCGCATCCGCCCTTTCCAGGGTCGCGTCGATTCCGCTGGTCGTCGACCCGGTCCTCTCCTCGTCCAACGGCACGGAGTTTCTTCCGGCCGGCGACATCGAGACGCTCCAGGCCATGCTCTTTCCCCTGGCCTCGCTGATCACCCCGAACTGGCCGGAGGCGGCGGCCCTGTCGGGCCTGCCCGTCCGGACGCACGCGCAGGCCAAGAAGGCCGCGATCCGGATCGCCGACCGGTGCGGCCGTCCGGTCCTGGTCAAGGGTGGCCACGGCCCGGGCAAGACATGGCGGGACTGCCTCGCCATGCCCGACGGCGGCGCGGTCTGGCTCGAGGGGCCGCGCATACTGACGCGCAACACGCATGGGACCGGCTGCGTGCTTTCGGCTGCGATAGCGTCGTGGCTCGGACGCGGCGCAGACGTCGTGTCGGCCGTGAAGCTCGGGCAGTCCTTCCTGCAGCGCGCGCTCCTTCGCGGCCGCGGGCTGGACTGGGGATCCGGCAACGGCCCCGCCTTCTACGGCAAGCGGTAGGTCCCCTCCGGGCCCATCAGCGCCCGGCCGCGGCTTTCGAATCGGCCCGCTCGCCCGGATCCATGAGGTTCGTTTCCATCCATTCGACCATCCGCGCCCACATCGCGGGCAGGTAGACATGCCCGGTATCCGGAAAGATGACGCTCACGAACGCCTTGTCCGCGCCGGCCAGCCGGTAGACCGGGGAAACCCTGGCCTCGAGCGCCCTGACCCCGCCGACCGGCGAGCCGGGGTCGCTGTCGCCGGTCATGAAGAGCATCGGGCGGGGCGCGCCGCAGGCGATCACGGCCTCGGTGTCGAAGTGTCGGAGCATCCCGGGCACGAAGTAGTAGATCCCATGCTCCTTCATCCCTCCCGCCTGGATAAGATCCTGGTATCGCGTCATGCATGCCACGCAGACGGCCGTCTTGAGGCGGTCGTCAAGCGCCATGAGCCACCAGCTGCTCGTGCTTCCCATGCTGATCCCGGTGACGCCGATTCGCGCCGCGTCGACCTCCGGCCGGGAGCAGAGGTAGTCCAGCGCCATGAGGTCGTCGCGCAGGATCATCCCCCAGAGGGTGCGCCCCGCCCAGAGGCTGAACTTTGAGGCGGTCAGTTCCTCGGCGCCCCCCCTTTCCGCGGGCCCGGCGGGTCCGTGGCCGTTGCGCTCGCCGAAGCCGGACGCGTCGATCCCGAGCACGGCGAAGCCCAGCCTCGCAAGCGTCGGCCCGGGAGGCACGGGCGTGGCGTTCGTCTGCAGCATCTCCTCCTTTCCGCTGTCGTACTGCCCGGCGTGCCAGTGGCAGTAGAGGATGGCCGGGACCCTGCGCCCCGCGTTCCTCGGCAGGAAGAGGTAGCCCGGGACCGTCGCTCCCAGCCCGTTCCGAAACGTGAATTTTTCGAGGACATAGCCGTCGTGCTCGGTTCGGGACAGGATCGCCACCTCCGGGATCGGGGGACGCGGCGGGAAATCGCCGAGCAGCGCGCGCAAGGTCGCCCGGATTTCCGATCGCTGGCGCATCCATGCGTCCCACGTCGCCGGCGGGTTCAATTCCGGAACGTCCACGGAGCCCAGCCACTCCTTCACGCTGGTCGTCGGCTCGGGCTCGCTCACCGCCGCAGATGAACAAATCACAAATCCGACGGCAATTGAAATGGCGGCAGGTTTCATGGCGGGGGACGAGGTGCGGCCGGGAGCCCGTCAGCCGAGGGGTGTCCGGGAACGCCTGGGGCTCTGAAGCGAGTCTCGCGGCTGCCCCTTGACTGCGCAAGACCCAGCGGGCGAGGGCCGGGGAATTCCGACTCGCCCGGGCGCCCGCGACCGGCAAGAACGGGAGGCGCCCCAAAGGCGGCGAATCATGAAACGACTCCGCATGGCCTTCTCGATCGCCTGTTCCGCGGGCGCCCTCCATGCCGTCGACAAGGTTCCCGAATTTGAGATCACCGACAGGTACGTGACGAGCCCGACGATGCTGGTCCGCGCGGGGATCGACGGCCAGATAAAGGAGATCTGGTCGGGAATGGACGCGAAGCGGATGCGCCATGTGCCGCTTTTCCTGGAGACTTCCATCCACGGCGAGGTCCGCTCCGGGGACGGATGGCTGGACCTTCGCACGCTCCGGTACCGCCATGACGGCACGAGGCCCGGATACGTGCACCTGCAGTCTGACGACGGCCTGGTGTCGATCGAGGTCACCTCCAGGAAGAACGCCGCCCTGAGCCCGATTTTCATCCGGTACGCCTTCTCGAGGCCCGTGGTCCTTAGGCTGGTCGCCCGTTTCAAGTACCCGGACTTCACGCGGGATTTTCATTCGGATGACGCCGCTGGCTACTCAGAATTCCAAACGGCCTGGCGCGGGGAAAACGCCGTGCTGACGACGACCGGTGGGCCAAGGCTCGTCCTCGCCTCACGGCCCGCCGGCAAGACCCTTGCGATCGACAAGGGCGGCGCGACCACCCAGTTCGAGCCGACCAGGGAGGTCCTCCTCTGCGTCGACGCGACGGACCGCAAGATGGATCCGGCTTCCTCCGGGTCCTACGTCGCCTCCTGGACGAACCTCCTGGGAGGCGTCGGGGACAGCGAGGAGGAACTGGTGCCAGGCCGGGTGACCCTGGAAAGCGACGACGGGAAGCTGGACCGGATGTTTGCGTATTCCATCGACGCCGTCGTCACCGGGCAGTTCGCCTCCGGTGACGTCATCGCCGACGAGTTCTTCTACCGCGACTCCTGGCTACGGGACGGCACCTACTCGATGATCGGGCTCTCGCTTGCGGGAGACACCGGGGCCGTCGACCGCTACTTTGACTTCTGGGACGCCCAGCGCGATTTCTCCGTCGGCGGCGAGAGGGAGGCCCAGCAGCCCGCAATCGCGATCACCGGGATGTGGTTCCATTCCCGTCTCAGGCCGAACGGCTTGGCCTTCCTGGACAAGGCGTGGCCGTACGTTGAGTTTTACGCCGAATACTATGTGAGGCGGATCGAGGCGGAGGGAATGCTCCACGTGGCGGAAGAGTGGATCTGCTTCATCCCGGCCCCCTCGAGCTGGCCGAACGCGGAGATCTACAGCGGGCTGCGCGCCGCGGCGAAGATCGCCGGCGCCCTCGGCCATCCGCTGGAGGCTGGCCGATGGAACAGCGCCGCCGACCGGCTGAAGAAGCAGTTCTCCGAGCAGGCCTACGACGCCGCGAAGGGCCGCATCATCCCGATGGCGGGACCGGCCGGCCAGGTGTTCACGGACCCTGAATACCCCAGGGCGGAGAGCCGCAACGGCCCCCTGCGCGATGACCGGGTCGACGCGGGCATGCTGATCATCGGGCGGCTGGAGGCGTTCGGCAGGGACCAGGGGATCATGGCGGTTGACGATCCCCGCTTCGCCTCGACCCAGGCCGAGATCATCCGGGACCTGGAGAACCCCGACCACTCGATCTTCCGCTTCGGCCCGAATCCCGGAAGCCCCCATGCGCCCCAGGGGGAACCGGACACCTGGCCCATCATCATGTCATGGGCGGCGCAGGACGAATGGCTGCTCGGACGCACCGACCTGGCGTGGAGGTACCTCCTTTCCGGGATCGTGAACAAGCAGGGATATGACGCGGAGGCCTGCTCCTACTATCTGCCCGAGAACTGGGACAGGAAGGGCATCCCGGACAAGCCCCTCATCACCTGGTCGCACGGGGACTTTGTCACGTCGGTGCTGCTGCTTCTCCTCGGAGTCGACCTTGAGCCCGCCGGCGCCGACCTCGGGCTCGCGCCAAGCCTGCCTCCCGGCGTCGAGCATGCGCGGATCGGCAATTTTCATTTCCGGGACTGGCGACTGGACATCGACCTCAGACGCGGGGACGGGCTCCTCGCGGTCAGGGTCAGGCCCGCTGCATGGGCGGCCGATGGCAGGCCGCTCCTGATCCGTGTCCCCTTTGGAAAGATCGTCACACTCCGGCTCGGACAGGAGGCGCGCTTCAGCGTCGATCCCGCGCAGTATTACCTGGCCTTCGGCAGGTCCCGGAATGCGGCCGAGCGCGCCTCGGTGACCTCGACGATCCTTTCCGGCAGGCCGCCCGCGGAGGATCCGCGCACGATGACGCCGTCCGAGCTGGAGGCGCTCCTCTGCAGCCTCGAGGCCAACGACGCCCATTCCGGCAGGTGAAGGCGAGCCGCCGGCCTAGAAGAGACGGGACGGGCCGCCCGAATCCCGATTGCGGCGCCTTGACTCAAGCCCCTGTCCCATAGGAGACTAAGAAAACCAACGTCCATGAAGAGAATCATCAAGATCGGGATGATTTGCCTGACCGTGTCGGTGTTTCCCGGCACGGCCCTTCGGGCGGCCTCCGATCTCACGATTGGGGACATCCTGAAATGGATCGACAAGCACCGGACCGAGCTGACGGCGGAGTGGCACCTGACCGACGGGCCGACGAAATGGCAGCCGGATGACTTCAAGGATTTTTCGGGAACCCAGGACTACTACTGGGACCGCACGATAAAATGGGATGTCACCTCGGAGTGCCCGCGCTTTGCCAGGGGACTGGAGAAGGATGGCGTGACCTATTCCATCACCCGCGCCCTTTCCTCCGTCGGGGAGGTGTCGGACATCAGCGACCAGGAGGCCACCAAGGACAGGAGCCACACGGCAAGGGTGGCTTCCAGCTACACGTGGCGGATAAAGCTTTCGCAGGTCGCGCCGGACCCCGTCGTCATGGATTACAAGGAATACATGCAGCGGATAAATCACGCCGACAAGCGGACCGTCGACGCGGGCACCTATTACTATGTCTGCATCCTGCCAAAGCCGGATGCCGACCCGAACGCGATGATAGAGACGGACGCACAGACCACCGACGACGGCGAGGGCCACGTCACGGCGGACAACGACCTCGTGACCCCCTCAAAGATCGCGAGCATCGCGGCGGTGCGCGACCGGCAGATGGCGGACCGCCTGGCCACCGCGATGGGCCACCTCATCAAGCTGCTACAGAAGGCGAAGCAGCCGAAGGAAGCGTTTTGAGCTGCCGGGCGAGCCCGGGTACCGTTCCCGCGCCGTAGGAGTGTTCGCGTGGGGTTGTCTGCCGTGAATCAAGTCCCCGTCCCCGTCTGCATCCGCCTGGTCCTCCTGCTCTGCGTGGCCTCGTCGTTCCCTCCCCCGGCCGCCGCGGCGCCGGACGCGGGAACGGTGGCGAGCGAAGAGAGTGACGGGCTGCGGGTCAGGTCGGGCTACCTCGACGCAAAGTTCTCCCTGACCCATCCGGCCCTGCTTTTCCTGGGCGTGGACAGCCTGGGCGGCGGCAAGGTTGGGCATGATGTCCTCTCGGCGGACGCGGGGACGACGGTCGCCTATTCCGTCGCGCACAGCGTCACCGGTTCCGGCGCCATCGTGAGCTATTCGGCGGGCGCGCCGTCCCGCTCCGTTCCCGATTGGACGTTCGAGGCCACCGCCAGGGGCCTCCGCCTCACCTCGATATGGACCGCGGCAGGCCATCCCGCTCCCCTCACCCTTTCGTTCGACACCCACCGCTGCTACAGCACGCTTCTCGGAGTCTTCAACGGGAAGGGCGACATCGCCCTTCCCGCCGTGCTGCACCTGCCCGGCTTCGGCACGCTGCGCCTGAGCTGCGGGGGCCTTCCGGATGCCGCCCTGGGGTATGCCTCGGGCGCGGGCTGGATCAAGGTCACCCTCCCGGCCGCGAGCCAATTCAATCGTTCGGTCGAGTACCGCTGGGACGTCACCACCGTCTGCCCCGAGGTGGCGGCCGCCGAGGGCGATCCCCGGCTCGATGGCTTTCGCCGGAACTGGCTCAATATCTTCCAGCTCAATCCGAACCGGCGCCTGCTGTCCAACAACACCAACAGCGACTCCTGCGGCTTCTGCTACTACGAATACGCCGACATCGCGATGCAAACGCCTGCGCTGGCCGGCGACCTCCATGCGCTGGACATGGTGCGCCAGTCGCTCGAGCTCGTCCTGGGGGGCACCAAGACCTACGGCATGCCGGGCTATGGCGATTTTCCCGAGGAGTCGTCGGACACCTTCCCCTCGCTGCTCATCGCGGCCTTCGACTATGCAGAGGGACGCCGCGACCGGCCCTGGCTGCAGCGCAACTACCCGGGCCTCAGGTCCTGGGCGGACAGGATGCTGGCCACGGATCGCGACGGGGACGGCCTCATCAAGTATGTCGCGACCGGCAACTCGGGGTCGTGGCCCGAGGGCTTGCCGAAGGTGCGGCCCTCGAACTGGTGGGACACGATCGGATTCGGCCACGAGGACGCCTACGCCAACGCGCTGGCCTACCGCGCCCTGGGCGGAATGCGCCAGATGGCGGCAGAGCTCGGGCGGACGGACGACGCCGCGCGGTACGGGGCGGCGGAGAGAAAGCTCCACGACGCCTATTTTCCCGCCTTCTTCGATCCCTCGACGGGCGTGATGGCCGGCTGGCGCAGCGCCGACGGCCAGCGGCACGACTATTATTTCCTATTCGTGAGCGGGATCGCCATCGTCTACGGGCTGGTGCCGGAGGACAGGGCGGCCGGGATCATGGACCGTCTCTGGGACGAGATGAAGCGGGTGGGATATTCGAATTTCCGGCTCGGCCTGCCCGGGGACCTGATCCCGATCGCGCGGAAGGACTATGCCCACAAGGACCCGCGCTACGGCGGCGGCCTGAGGGAGGACAACACCGACGCCTTCCAGGTCTACGAGAACGGGGGCGCCTCGGCCTGCTTCGCCTATTTCACCATCGCGGCCCTCGACCGCGTGGGGCGGCACGGCAGGGCGGACCAGATCCTCCTTCCCATCCTCGATGCCTTCGAGAAAAGGGAGTTCGAGGGATCGGGCCCCAACCACCTGACCAACGACTGGAGAAAGTGGGATGGGACCTCCGAGGGCTACGAGGGCTTCCTGGTCGACAACTACTACACCTTGCTGGCCGTGCCGGGGCGGGGCGAACCCCGCTCGCCCGCGCACGAGTGAGCCGGCCCGCGCCTAAGGGATCAGGTAGACCTCGACGAGACCGACCCCGGTGGTCCCGTTGACCCCGCTCAGCTGAAGCGTGTAGCTGCCCGCCGGCAGGGACACGATCATCGCCGCGTCGGCCGATCCCGCCGGGAGGGGGAACGCTCCCGCCTGGGCGAATGCGGCCGAGAGCGCGGCGGTCCCGCCCCAGCCCGAGTTGCTCTGGATCACCGCCCCGGCCGAGTTGAAGAGCTCTATCTGCGGCTGGGCCAGGGCGGCCGGCACGTTGAACGGCGCGGTCCCCAGCGTCGGGCCGATCCCCCGCAGGAGCACCTGGGCCGGCTGCGAGCCCTGGATCACGAAGCCCGCGATGACGATGTCCGCCCCGGTGCCCACGTACGCCCTCGCCGAGATGTTCACGAGGCTCGACGCGGTCGATCCCGGGTCCGCGTCGTAGATCTCCGCCAGGGCCACGCCCTGCCCCGTGTTGACGCCGGAGATCTGCGAGGTGTACGAGCCCGCCGGAAGGTCCTCCTGCACCGCCGCGTCCGCAGAGTTTGCAGGGAGGGCAAAGGCCCCCACCAGCGCGAACTCGCCGGCGAGCGCCGCGCTTCCGCCCCAGGCGGTTCCCGTTACGATGGTCGCGCCGGACGCCGTGTTGATGAGGGTGAGCTGCGGCTGCGCAAGGACGCCCGCCACGTTGAAGGGGGCGGTGCCGAGCGTCGGGCCCACGCCCCTCAGCACCACGCTCTTGCTGGAGCTGCCGGAGATCACGAAGCCCGCGATGAGGATGTCGCCGCCGGTGCCGACGTTCGCCCGGGCCGACAGGTTGACGATCCTCCCCGGGATCGCCGCGCCCACGGTCACCGCGACGGGCGCGCTCGTAACGCTGGCGCCGTCGCTCGTCACGGTCACGGTGTAGCTGCCGCCGTCCGCGGCCGTCGCGGAGGCGACGGCGTAGGTCGAGTCAACGGCGCCCGCGATCGCGGCCCCGTTCAGGTTCCACTGGAAGGTGAGCGCGCCGGGTCCGGTGGCACCCACCGTGAGGGAGAACGGCGAACCGGTGGCGACGGACTGGGCGGACGGCTGCGAGGTGATCGCGAGCGCGGCGGCGATCGCACGGCCGACCCTCTGTGCGTTGAACTGGTACATCGGCCACGCCGATCCCGACGCGCTCGCGCCGATGTCAAAGGCGTAGACCTTGTGGTCGTTGCTCCCGAAATAGAGCGAGGTCCCGGATATGACGGGCGACGAGCGGATGATGTCATCGGCCGCGTAGATGCGGTCCAGGGCGCCCCCCGCGCTGACCGCGTAGACATTGTGGTCGTAGCAGCCGATGTAGACGACGCCGTTCGCGTCGACCGCCGGCGCGCTCGCCCGCACCTGCGTCCCAAGGGGGAACTTCCAGGCGAGCTTCCCCGCGGTCGTGAGCGCGTACAGGTTGCCGTCGTAGCCGCCAAAGTACACGTCGCCGTTCGCCAGCGCCGGCGCCGACGTGATGCTGTTTCCCACCGCATAGCTCCAGAGCATCGCGCCGCCCGGGCTGACCGAGTAGAAATTCCCGCTGAGCGTCCCGAAATAGACGTTTCCCTGGGCGTCGATCGCCGCCGCCGTGTAGATCCCCTCCCCCGCCACCGGAGCCGTGAACAGCCACTTTTGCGCACCCGCCGGAGTGACCGCGTAGAAAAGCCCGCCGTCGGTGCCGATGTAGATCGTGCCGTCGGGCGCGATCGTCGGGGCGGCATACGAGACCCCGGGCACCGCGAACGTCCACTTGAGGGATCCGTCCGGGTTGAGCGCGTAGAGGTTTCCGTCATCCGCGTGGATGTAGAGGGTCCCGTCCGCGGCCAGGGCCGGCGAGGAGGACAGGCCGTTGTCCAGGCCGGAGCTGGCCGAGGGGGTGGGCACCGTGTAGATCCACTTGAGGGACCCATCCGCCGGGTTGAACGCATACACGTTCCCATCCTCGCCGCCCGCATAGATCGTCCCATCGGGGCCGATGGCGGCCGAACTCGTGTCAAAATATCCCCCCGACGTGTAGGACCACTTGACCGAGCCCCCCGGGTTCAGGGCGTAGAACTTGGTGTCGTTGCTCCCGACGTAGACCGTCCCGTCGCTGCCGATCGCGGGGGAGCAGGTGACCGAGTCCCCCGTGACGCCCTGCCACTGCGAGTCGTCGATCGAAAGCGTGAACTCTCCGACGTCACCCGAGGTCTCGCCGTCGACCGTGATCAGGTAGGTCGTGCCCTCCGTCGCGTTGAACGTGCAGAGGCACTGGCTGGCGACGGCGGTCGTCCCGGTCTGGCCGGTGGCCGCGCCCGCGACGACCAGGTTGAGGTTGCCGATCGCCGTGCCGGTGTACACCGCGACGGCGGGATTGAAGTCGTAGCTGTAGCCCGAGACCTGCGCCGTCCCGGTGGCGGGGGCGGTCCAGGAATACCAGAGCGAATGGCCGCCGGCATCGCCGAGGATCGTGGGCTCGCCGCTCTGCCGCGTCGCGTTGGGGTTGGCGTCCAGGATGGAGACGCTCGGGCCCGTCAGGACCCGCGGCGTCGCGATGTTGTCGTAGTCCGGGTCCGTGTTGATCGCCAGGATCGTCTGGCCGCTCTCGCCCATCTCCCCCTGGACGAGGATCTGGTACGTCGTCCCGGCCGTCGCCTCGAACTTGACCTCGCTGTAGGGGACCGAGGTCCCGTTGCCCCCCTCCAGGGGCTCCGTCCCGTAGGTGGCGCTGGTCGCAATGGGGACAAGCGAACCGAGGCCCGTTCCCATGTACACGCCCAGCAGCGTCGAGTAGGTGCTCCCGCCAGTCATATCGCGACCGCCGTCCGTGCCGCTCGTGTCGATCTCGACGCTCGCGTTCTCGGGCGCCGTCCACTGCCACCACAGGGAATGGCCGACAGCGGCGATGCCGTTCGGGATGACCGGCGTCCCCGCCTCGGGCGCCGCGGGCGAATCCACGTTGTTCGACCGCGTGTAGGGATCCAGGCCGACGAGGACGGTCCGGTTCGCGAAGAGGGCGTTGGGTGGCGTGTTCGCGGCGGTGGTGAGCGCCGTCGCAAGGTCCAGCCGGCCGCCCGTCTGGGCTTTTCCCGCAAGGGCCGCCTTCGCGTCCGTGCCGTTGAGCACCCGGTTGATGGTCTCCCGGTAGGTGTCGGCTGGGAACTTCGCCCGCAGGAGCGCCACCGTGCCGGTGACGAACGGCGTCGACATCGAGGTCCCGCTCTCGTAGGCATAGGACGACGTGTTCGAGTTGTAGGTCGAGAGGATGTTCTCGCCGGGCGCGAAGAGCTCGACCGAGCCCGATCCGTAGTTCGTGAAGTAGACCGGCAGGTCGCGGTTGTCCGAGGCGCCGACGCAGATGATGTTGTCGAGCGGGTAGTCCGCCGGAAAGAACGGCGAGATGTCGTTGTTCTCGGCGTTGTTGCCCGCGGCGCACACGAAGATGATGCCCGCCTTGCCCGCCGCCTGGATCGCGTCCATCTCGGCCTGGGAGGCACCCTGGCTCCCGAAGCTCGCGCTGAGCGCGCTCACCTTGTGGGCGATCGCGTATTCGATGCAGGGCAGCTCCGCGGAGGTGGATCCCGAACCCGTCGCGTCGATGAACTTGAGCTCCATCAGCTGCACGGTCCACGCCACGCCGGTCACCCCGAGGCTGTTGTTGCCGACCGCCCCGACAATCCCCGACACGTGCGTCCCGTGGCCCACGTCGTCCGTGGGGGGCCCGCTCATGTTCACGGCGTTGAGCCCGTTGGTGCTGTCCGTCTCGCTGATCGTGCTCGGGTCCTCCGAGGCGTACGACATCGTCGTGTTCGGCGCAAGATTGACCCAGAGGTTGGCCACGAGGTCCTGGTGGGTCAGGAGCGCGCCCGAATCCAGGATGCCGACGATGATGCCCGAGGCGCTGGTGCTCGTGTTCCAGCCGGCCTCGGCGTTGATGTCCGCGCCGGCGATGCCGCCCCCCCCGCCGTTTCCGCCCGTGTTGTTGAGCGCCCACTGGCTGGTGAACTGGGGATCGTTGGGCGTGAGGGCCGTGTGCCGGATGAGGTCAGGCTCCACGTACTCATAGCGGCCGGTGGCCTTCAGCCTCGCGATCGCGGCCGCCACCGTGTCGCCGGCTGCGAGCCCAAGGATCCGCACGTTCCCGAAACGCGGGAACTGCGCCCGGGGCACCAGTCCCTCGCCCCGCTCCACCCCGTCGATCGTCGGAAGCATCTCCGCCTTCGGCTTGGCGAGGACCACCCCGTCCCGGAAGCCCTGCGCCAGCTCCCTGGCCGTCAAGCCGCCCCCCTTCGGGAACGGCAAAGCGCCCGCCCCGCACGCGAATGCCGCCGCGGCCGCCAGCGCGAGCCATTGCCGCGCACGCGCAAGGCGGCGCCGGAAGCCGGTCTGGCGTTGGGCGGGTGGGGTCGGCAAGGGGATCGGTTTCATGACAAGTGACGAGTATCAAGGTGCCATTGTTTCAGGAAAACAGCGCTCCTAATCGATTCGTCCCGCGGGAGGCGTTGGATGCGCGGCCATCACAAGAAAAGGGGCCTCGCCTCCCGCTCAGGTTTCCTGCCTAAGAATCTCCAGCGGAGGATGATCAACGACCCCGCGGCCGGCGATGAAGCCGGTTGCGACCGTGAGGACGGCCACCCCCGCGACGGCCGCCGCGACCTGGCCGATGGACGCGGTCGCCGGAATGTGGAACACGAATCGCGCCAGCAGCGCATTCCCCGCCACCGCGAGGAGGCCGCCGACGACGGCCGCCTGCATCCCCAGCACGGCGTATTCCACCAGCTGGATCAGCGCGACCTGCCTGCGGGTCGCCCCGAGCGTCCGCAGGAGCACCGTCTCGCGAATGCGCTGGTGGCGACCCGTCAGGACCGCGCCCGCGAGGACGACGAGTCCCGTCGCCACGGTGAAGAGCGCCATGAACTGCACCGCGAACGCCACCTTGCTGAAGATCCCGTCGAGCGTCTCGACCACCAGGCCAAGGTCGATCGCGGTCACGTTGGGAAACTGGTCGACGACCGCCCGCTGTACCCGCGCCGAGTCGGCCGGCGAGGCCGTGATCAGCGCCGCGACATAGGTCTTCGGGGCGCCCTCGAGGACGCCCTCCGGAAACACGACAAAGAAATTCGGCTCCATCCGGCGCCACTCGACGGCGCGGATGCTCCCCACGCGGCTGCGCACCGGCAGGCCCTGGACGTCCCAGTCGATCTCGTCGCCGATATGCAGGTGCATCTCGCGGGCGAGCCCCTCCTCCACCGAGACCGGCACGGGCCCGGCGCCGGGATCGGCGCGGCCCACGAACGCGCCCTCCACCACCTTCTCGGTGGAGGAAAGGCGTCCCCGGAAAGTCGACCGGTATTCGCGCCGGAGCGTCCAATCCGGCAGCCCCGCCCCCTTGTTCGCCAGGAGCTTCTCGACCGTCACTCCCCTCACGGACCCGATCCTCATGGTGACGATGGGGGCGCGCTCGACGACCGGCGACCCGGCCGCGGACGCGACACGCTCCATCGGGTCGATCTGGTCGTCCTGGATGTCGAAGAAGATGAGGTTGGGCCGACCGGCCGCGCCCGAGCCCTGGATCTCTCGAAGCAGGGTCGTCCGGACGAGAAAAAGGGTGAGGACCAGGAAGGTGCCAAGCCCGAGCGACAGAAGCAGGAGGACCGTCCGGTTGTTCGGCCGGTGGAGGTTGGCGAAGCCCTGGCGCACGACATAGGGAAGGCCCCTCGGTACGAACCTGCGGGCCGCCCACGCGACCGCATGCGCGAGGCCCAGGAGGACCCCGAATCCGAGGCCCAGCATCCCGGCGAATCCGAGGCCCACGGAAATCTTGCCCGTCTGCCATACGGCGAATCCGGCGATGGCGGCGGCGATCGAGGCGATGATCGCGAGCCTCCAGGGGTCCGGCGCCATGCCCACCCTCTCGGCGACCGCCGAGCGAAGGGCCGCGAGCGGCGGGATCCGCCTCACGGAAAGGAGCGGAAGGAGGGAAAAAAGCAGGCAGATCACGACCCCCGCCCCCGTCCCCCGAAGCAGCGCGGGCCAGGACACGAAGAAATCCACGCTGATCGGCAGCATTCCCCGGACGAGGGCGGGAAGGCCCTTCTGGACCGCCACGCCGAGCGCGCCGCCCGCGCATGCTCCCGCCAGCCCCAGCGCAAGTCCCTGGGCCATGTACACGGCGAAGCTCTGACGCGCGCTCGCCCCCAGGCAACGCAGGACGGCGACCGTCGCAATCTTCTCGCGGACGTAGGCGTGAAGCGCGCTTGAGACCCCGATCCCCCCGAGTACAAGCGCCACGAACCCCACGAGGCTCAGGAAACCGTCCAGGTTGGCCAGCGCGCGCCCAAGGTTGCGCTTGCGCTCCTCCACCGTCTCGAACGAGAGGCGAATCGCGGGGAATCGCTCCTTCATCTCGCGAATCACCCCGTCGGGATCGCGGCCGGCCGGCAGCCTGACCATGGCACGGTAACGGGCGAGCGCCTCCCTTCCGGCAAGGCCCGTCGCGGCAAGCGACGCCATCGGGATGTAGGCGCGGGGCGCCATCATGGCGACCCCCGGGGATTCGCCCGGGACTTTCCTGACCGCGCCGATGACGGTGAAGAGCGTCGTGCCGAGCTTCACCCGGTCGCCGACCCGCAGGCCGAACTGGGCGAGCAGTGTCGGCTCGAGGATGACGACGTTGCCGCCCGCCCGCAGGCGGCCCGGGGCGCCCGCCGGATCGGTCTCAAACGCCCCGTAGAAGGGAAAGCCGCCCTCGACCGCATGGACCTGGACAAGCCGGAGGCGGTTCGCCTCCGGGAACGTCATCATCGAGGAGAACATCTGCTCGCGCGAGACTTCGCCGCCGAGCGACCCCAGGTAGTCCGTCACGGGGGCGCCCAGGGGGGCGGGCGCCGTCACGAACAGGTCCGCCCCGAGCAGGCCCTTGGCCTCCGCCTGGATCGCCTGCCGCACGTTCGCGCTGAACGAGCCGATCGAGACCAGGGCCGCGATCCCGAGCACGACCGAGAGCGAGTACAGGAAAAGGCGGCGGCGTGAGGCGCGGGAATCGCGCCAGGCCATCTTGAGGATGAAATTCATTCCTCAGGCGGCACCAGGGGTACGCTCGTCGGACGCCACCGCCCCGTTCCTCAGGCGCAGGATCCGCTGGCAGCGGCCGGCGAGCTCGAAGTTGTGGGTCACCAGGACAAGCGTCGTGCCGCGCTCGCGGTTGAGCCCGAAGATGAGCTCCACCATCGAGCCGGCGGTGTCGCCGTCCAGGTTGCCGGTGGGCTCGTCGCAAAACAGGATCTTCGGCCGGTTGATGAACGCCCGCGCGAGCGCGATGCGCTGCTGCTCGCCGCCCGAGAGCTGGACCGGGTAGTGGTCCGCGCGCGCGGCCAGGCCGACGCGCTCGAGCAGCTCCCTCCCCTGCGGCTCGCAGCCGCGCTCGCCGCGGAGCTCCAGCGGAACGAGCACGTTTTCGAGCGCGGTCAGGGTCGGGATCAGCTGGAAGTTCTGGAAGACGAACCCGACACTCTCGTTGCGGACCCGGGCGCGCTCGTCCTCGTCCAGCGAGTCGAGCCGCTCGCCCGCGAGATCGATCGAGCCTCCCGTCGCGCGGTCAAGGCCGGCGCACAGCCCGAGGAGGGTGGTCTTTCCGCTGCCGCTCGGCCCCACGATCGCCATGCTGGCGCCGGCCTCCAGCTCGAAGCTCGCCTCGTGGAGGACGGTCAGCGGGCCGGCCGCGGTCCCGTAGGTCTTGGTCAGGCGCTCGACGCGGAGCATCGCTTGGATGGACATGGCGGATACGAAATACTCAGGTCAAAGCGAGGCCAGAGCAAACAGGCGGCTCGAAAATCGGGGAAAGCCGGGTTAATGTCGCCCATCCGGACTGGAAAGACCATGGCAGCACCCATCATAGGACGGTTGAGTAGGCCCATCGCCCTGTGGGTTCTCATGGCGGTTGTCACGGGCTCGGCGTCCGCAGCGCGAGCGTCAGCAGGCACGCCCGACGAGCACACGATCGTGTTCTTTGGAGACAGCCTGACGGCGGGCTACGGCCTCGCCGATCCCGACACCCAGTCCTACCCCGCCCAGATCCAGATGAAGATCGATGCCGAGCGCCTGCCGTGGCATGTGGTCAACGCCGGGCTGAGCGGCGAGACGAGCGCCGGCGGCCTGCGGCGGATCGACTGGGTCCTTCGCCAAGGCGTGGACGTGTTTGTCCTGGAGCTGGGGGCGAACGACGGCCTGCGCGGAACGGCGACGGAGACGACACGGGCAAACCTGCAGTCGATCATCGACCGCGTGCGATCGAGGTACCCGGCGGCGCGGATTGTCCTGGCCGGCATGAGGATGCCGCAGAGCATGGGCCAGGACTATGCGGGCGCGTTTCGCGCGATTTACCCGGCGCTTGCCCAGAAAAACGGGATCACCCTCGTCCCCTTCCTCCTGGAGGGCGTCGCCGGGAAGCCCGAGCTCAACCAGCTTGACGGGGTCCATCCGACCCCTTCGGGAGCCGCCCTGGTTGCCAACGAGGTATGGAAGGCGATCGAGCCTCTCCTGAAGAGCGGACCCTAGGGCATCGAAGAACCCCTGGCCGGCGGCCTTCGCCACCACGCGTGAATGGTGCCCGGCCAGACGGGAACGCCGCGCACGCCCGGCGCGAATTGGGCCTTGCCGTCAGAATCCCGTCGTCCCACGGTCCCTGAAGGATGATACGGCTGAGAACGGTCGCGATATGCCTCACGGCTTCCGCCGGCATGGGCGGAGATGCGTTCGCGCAGACGTTTTTTTGGACCGGGGACGGCGCCGGCCCCAGTTTCAACAACCCGGCGAACTGGCAGGGCGGCGCGGCCCCGACCGTCAACGCGCTCCTTGCTTTCAACGCGGACATTGCAACGGGTGCGAACGGGATGGCCATGACCCTGAACCAGAATTTCGCCGCCAACGGCCTCGATGTCGAGGGCGGGGTTTCGGCCGGGGACACCATCGTCATCAACCAGTCGCTGGTTGCCGCCTTCACCCTGACGCTGAACGCCTACGGGATCACCGTCAACACGACCTCCAACCCGAACCCCAGCACGCTGACGATCAATGTCCCGGTCGAGCTTTCAACGAGCCAGACCTGGCAGATCGTCGGCTCCGATCTCACCTCCAATGGCGCGATCTCCCAGATCATCCCGGGGATCTCGCTCGAGCTGCTGGGCACGGGCACCCTCAACGCGTTCACCCTGAATTCCGGCGCCAGCACGTTCTCCGGCGGCCTGTTTCTCTCCGGCGCGGCCACGGTCCTCTATCTCGGGGCAAGCAGCACGGGACCCGCCGGAAACCCGACGAGCGGGCCGGTGGGCACGGGGACGCTCACGCTCGGGAATGGGACCTCGCTCACGCTGGTGACGAATGCCGCGACCACGCTCGCGAACAACATCACCATCGGCACCCCGGGCATCACGAGCACCGCGACGATCGCGGGGCTCGGTAGCGGGACGCTCACCCTCACCGGCGACATCAGCAATGCCATCAGCGGCACGGGAAAGATCCAGGACGTGGGCTTGGGTCCGATAAACCTCGAGGGGAACAACACCTATTCGGGCGGGACGCTGATCGCCAACACGACGGCCATTTTCGGAACGAACACGGCGTTCGGTTTCGGACCCGTGACGGGCAGCGCGGCCTTGATCAATTTCAACGGCGCCAACCCGACCCTCACGAGCCCGACATTCACGGGCAACTCGACGGTGAATTTCACGGTTGAGGGCGGCGACCCCACGCTCAACGCCCTCACCCTGACGAATTCCACCCTGAACATCGCCGTCGAATCGTACGCGTCGATCGTCGACATGGTCAGCGATTCGCCGGGTTCAACGAATGTCATCAATATCGGCTACGAGTTCTCCGATCCCACCACCTATGTGAACCTCCGGGTCGACTCGCCGACCAACTACTACGGGACCATCGCCGACGGAGGCAGCCTGATCATTTCCGGGAGCCCCGACGGGACGCTGGACCTCTACGGCGCCAACACGTATTCGGGCGGAACATCGATAGCCTCCTTCGGCGTTGCCGTCGCGGACAACAACACCGCGTTCGGAAGCGGCCCCATCACCGTGAACAATGGCGCCGCCCTGGGGGTCGCATCAGGAATCACGATCACCAACATGCTGAGCCTCGCGGACGGCTCCGCGATTGAAGGCTACGGCACGTTTGCGACCCCGACCGAGGTCCTTACCATCGAGAATGGCTCGACACTCTCGGGGGGAAAGGGGTCGCTGGCCCCGGCATCCGCCGTGCCCGTGGTCGGCACGCTCACGTTTGGGGCGAATGCCTCCCTGGTGTTCGCGGGGGGAGGCATCCTTCAATTCTCGATCATGAATGCCGCGGGATCAGTCGGAACCGGGTACAGCACGATCAATGCGCCCGGCAGCAATCTCAACATAACGGCAACTCCCGGCTCCCCGACGACCGAGTTCACAATCCAGCTCGTCTCGGTCAGCCCATCGACGATGCAGCAGGGGGTCGCGACCTTCAACACCACGCTGCCGTATTCCTGGACGCTGCTCTCGGCGGGAACGATCACCGGGTTTACCGGCTCGGACCAGTTCAACATCGACGACACGACCTTCTTTCAGAATTCGGTCGGCGGCGGCACGTTCTCGGTGTCCGACGTGGGAAACAACTTGGTGCTCAGTTTCACGCCCGTCCCGGAGCCAGCGACATGGGCCCTGATGGCGACCGGATTGTGCGCGCTGTGCGCTGCCGCGTGGCGGCGACGGAGCCGACCGGCGCACATCTGCAACTGAACCGGCGGGGCCGGACTGATCGCATGATGGATCCAGCACCTGCGGAATCCTTTCCCGCGAAGCCAAGCGGCGTATAGCCAGTCATTCGCGATTGGCGATCGATGGCCGCTGGGTTCTTCCGGAGCAATTCGACCTTGCCGTCGAAAATCGACTGCCTCAATCCTTTGGAATGATCCGCCTGAAATGGGCCGCCATGGGTCTTACGGCCTGCGCCTTTGTCGGGGGCACTGCGTTTTCGCAGGTGGTCGGGGACTGGACGGGCAATGGCACCACGAATTTCAACGATGGCGCGAGCTGGTATCAGGGCATCGTCCCGAACGGAACCATCGTGATGCGGTTTTCGCCGGATTTCTCGACGGGCCCCTCCGGGAACAACATGTCCATGAATATCTCGGGCAGCACCCTGGGCATCGACGTCGAGTCGGGGGCGGTGAGCGGCGCGGGCAACATCTCGATCACCGGCGCGAACATCCTGACGCTCGGCGCGTCCGGCATCTCCATGAACCAGGTGAACGACACGAGCTTCTCCATAGCGGACATCACGACCCCGCTTGAGCTCTCGGCGAATCAGACCTGGGCCATAACCAACGCCGACCTCACCGTCTCCAACGCGATCACCGAGGTCAGCGCCGGGACGACGCTCGCGATCGCGGGATCGGGCTCGATCAATGTCATGCTGACCTCCGGCAACAGCACCTATTCCGGGGGGACCACGTTCACCGGCGGCGCGGGTGCCGTGCTCGTCATCGGCGCGAGCAGCACGGGAGCCGGCGGGGCCCCGACCCGGGGACCGGTCGGCACGGGGACGCTCACGCTTGGAAGCGGCGTCGATCTCACCACGTCGGCCGCCGGCACCTACACGCTTGCCAACGACATCACCGTCAACGCCGGCACCGAGACCATCCAGGGGGGGCCGGGCGGCGGCATCATCCTCACCGGCACCATCAGCGGCCCGGGGACGATCCAGGCCCCGATCTCGGGCAATGGCACGATCACCCTTGACGGCGCCAACACCTATACGGGCGGGACGATCCTCGACTATTCGAACGCGACGATCGGAAACGACCGGGGGCTGGGGACGGGCCCCGTGTCGACGTTCGGCAACACGATCACCTTCAGCAGCAACATGCCGGGCTTCGGGGTCCACAGCTTCAACTTCGACCAGTCGATCGTGGATTTCACCATGGGAGGAGGCGAGCCCACCCTCGACAATCTCACCATATACAGCTCCACGCTCAATTTCGCGGGGGCCTCGCTCATCAGCATCACCGACATGACGAGCGACGCGTCGGGTTCGACGAATGTCATTAACCTAGGCAACACCTCTGTGCTGGGCCTCAGGATCGACGGCCCCGTCAGCTATTATGGGACGATCACCGGCACGAACAGCGACATAACCGTCACGACGGGGAGCACGGCGGCCCTGGACCTGTTCGGCGCCAACACCTACAATCACGGGACGACGATCGACAGCAATGTCCTTGTCATCGCGGACAACAATTCCGCATTGGGCAGCGGATCGATCTCATTGAATGGCGGAGGGGCGTCCCTCGGGATTGGAACGGGCGTCACCATCACCAACTCCATAGGCACGTTCAGCTCGGGCTCGAATATCGAGGGCTATGGCAGCCTTGCGCCTTCAAGCGCCTCTTTCCTGACCGTGAGCCACGCCTCGGTGATCGTCGGGGGCAAGGGCGACCTTCCGGCCGGGGGCTTCGCGAGCTCGAGCGTGCCCGGGACGCTGACATTCGGGGCCAACACCACCCTCATCCTGGGGAACAGCGGCGTCATGCAGTTCTCGATCATGAATGCCACGGGGACCGCGGGGGTGGACTACAGCACCATCAGCGCCCCCGGCAGCACCGTGAGCATCTCGGCGCTCGCCACCACGCCCTTCACGATCCAGCTCGTTTCGGTCAACCCGTCGTCGGGCCAGGTGGGGATGGCAAACTTCAACGACACCCTCTCGTATTCGTGGACGCTGCTCTCGGCCTTCTCGATCTCGGGGTTCGCCGCCAATGAGTTCACGGTGGACGACACGACGGACTTCCAGAATGCGACCGGCGGCGGCACGTTCTCCCTTTCCGAGGTCGGCGGGAACACGCTGAAGCTCACGTTCACGCCGGTGCCGGAGCCGGCGACGTGGGCCCTGATGGCGGCCGGCTTGTGCGCGCTGGGCGCCGCGGTGCGCCGCCACCGCAGTTGATTTCGCGCGCGTTCCGCCTCGCCGGCATAGGCCTCCTGCTTGCCTCGGGGTGCGCCCGGCGCGATACGCCCCAGGCCGCGGCCGTCCGCGCACAGACGCTCCTCTTGGGAAACGGGGCGGAGCCCGAGGACCTCGATCCTCAGGGCGTCACCGCCTACACGGACCAGAACATCCTCCTCGCGCTGTTCGAGGGCCTGACCGCAATTGACGAGAAATCATCGCAGGCCGTCCCGGCTGCGGCGGAGTCATGGGAGGTGTCGGCGGACGGGCTCGCGTGGACATTCCACCTCAGGGAGGGCCTGCGCTGGTCCAACGGCGAGCGGCTGACCGCGGACGACTTTGTGCGGTCATGGCGGCGGATGCTCCTGCCGGCGTTCGCCGCCGAGTACGCGTACCTCCTCTACCCGATCCGGAACGCCGAGGGCTTCAACCAGGGCCGCGTCTCCGATCCCTCCGCCCTGGGAATCGCCGCGCCCGACCCGAGGACGGTGCGGATCGAGCTCGCGCGCCCCATTCCCTACATGCCCGTGCTGGTCGCGCTGCCGCCCTGGTACCCGGTGAATCCCAGGGTGCTCGAGCGCTTCGGGGCGACGGCAAAGCGCGGAACCGCCTGGACGCGCCCCGGGAACCTCGTCGGCAACGGAGCCTTCACGCTCGAGGAGTGGATGCCCAATTCCCGGATCGTGGTCGCCAGGAACGAGAACTACTGGAACGCCGGCGCGGTGACGCTGCGCCAGATCGTCTTCTTCCCCACCGAGAGCCCGGACACCGAGGAGAGGGACTTCCGCGCCGGCCAGCTCCACGTGACGTACAGCCTGCCGATCTCGAAGATCGCGGCGTACCGGCGCGACGCGCCGGACCGGCTGAGGGTGGACCCCTTCCTCCAGACCTACTTCCTGCGCTTCAACGTCAGGCGCGCGCCCTTCGACGACCCGAGGATCCGCAGGGCGCTCTCCCTCGCGATCGACCGCGACGCCATCGCCCGGAGCGTCCTCTCGTCCGGCAATCCCCCCGCGCACTCGTTCACCCCGCCCGACTGCGGCGGCTACACGGCCAGGGCGCGCGTCGACCGGGATGTCGCCCTCGCGCGCAGCCTCCTCGAGGAGGCCGGCCATCCCGGTGGAAAGGAGATGCCCCCGATCGAGGTCCAGGTGAGGAATGACGGCGTCCAGCCGGCCGTGATGGAGGCCATCCAGGCGATGTGGTCCAGGGACCTCGGGGTCCACGTCACCCTGGCGACTCTGGAGCAGAAGACATGGCTCCAGAATCAGCAGACCCTCGACTACGCGGCCTCGACCGCGGGCTGGGCGGGGGACTTCCTCGACCCGGTGACCTTTCTCGACCTGTTCGTGACGGGCGGCGGGAACAACTGGACCGGATGGGGCGACGGCGCCTATGACCAGCTCATCCAGGACGCGGCGGCCCAGTCCGACCCCAGGGCACGGCTCGAGCTGTTCCAGAAGGCCGAGTCGGTCCTGCTCGAGCAGGCGCCGGTGGCGCCCCTCTATTACGGCGCGCACGCCTACCTGATCCAGCCGTCCGTCAAGGGGTGGACCCCCGCCCTCCTCGGCTATCACCGGTATGCGTTTGTCCGGCTCGGGGACTGACGTATCGGGTTGTCGCCGGCGAATGCCCCGCCTAGGCTCCCGGCAGATGCGGTACGCCCTCGCCCCGTTCCTCCTCCTCGCGGCCTTCGCCGCGCGCGCCCCGGCGGCCGACCTGAGCTTCGTCCGGGTGTGGCCCCAGTGGCACAGCGCCGACTCGTTCCAGAGCTTCTACGAGTACGACACGGGGCGCGAGCTGGTCGGCAAATGGATCGTGATGCGCAGCCAGCCGGACGAGCGAAGCGGCCTGTATTTTCTCGTCAGGGTCAAGAACCCCGGGACGATGGTGCACGGGGCGACCTTTGTCGTCCGGGTGATCACCCCCGACGCCACGGAGACCAAGGTCTTCAGCTTCCCGTCCGACGTGAAGGGGGGCAGCTGGCTCTACGAGATCGGGCTCACGGGCAAGGACTGGGCCGCCGAGCATATCCATCCCGTCGCATGGGACGTCGAGCTGCAGTCCGGCGACGGCGCGGTGCTCGCCAGGAAGACGAGCTTTCTCTGGGAGAAGCCCAACCGCTGACCGGGCTCCCAGGCCCGATGATCGACCCCAACAACGTCACAAACCCGGCCCGCACGGCGGCCGAGCTCGAGGAGTTCCTGCTCTTCTGCGTGGTGGTGGCGGGCAAGAACGCGGACCAGCAGTCGCTCAAGCTCGAGCGGTTCCTCGGGGGCCGCAGGCCCTTCGCCTTCATCCGCGCCAGCGACCGGGACGGGACGCTCGACGGGCGGCTCAGGGACGTGCGCCTGGGAAAGTACTCGCTCCTCGGCCGGAGCTTCCGCGAGCTCGCCCGCTCGGGGGCCGACCTCGGCTCGTGCGGGTGGGAGGCGCTGACCCGGTTCCCCGGCATCGGGATAAAGACCGCCAAGTTCTTCATCCTCCACTCGCGCGCGAGAGAGATGCACGGGGTCCTGGACACCCACGTCCTCGGCTGGATGCGCGACCACTGGTCCCCCGCGGGCCCGCGCCCCGCGGCGGTACCCCGCCATTCCCCGCAGGACCCGGGCCACTACCGCTTCTGGGAAACCGTGTACTTCGGGATGGTGACGGCCCGGCACCACCGGGGCGCCCATGGCGCGGCCGTCGACTGGGCGCGCTTCGACCTCGAACTCTGGAAGGAGCGGCGCGGCGGCGTCCCCGCCCCCCCGGCCTGACTAGCCGCGCTGGATGAGCTCGACCTCGTAGCCCTCCGGGGCGTCGATGAAGGCGATGATCGAGCCGGAACCGGTGCGCGTCGGGCCGTCGCTCAGCTTGAAGCCCTTCTTCGCGAGCTGCGCGGCGAACGCGGCCATGTCCTCCACCTCGAACGCGAGGTGCATGAGGTCGGGCTGGACCTCCACCGCCGGGCTGTTCGGCAGCTGGCAGAGCTCGATCTCCTCGTCGCTGTTGGGCGTGCGGATGAACGCCAGCAGCGCGCCCCGGGGTGACGTGTGCCGCCGGCCGACCTTGAGGCCAAGGGCTTCCTCGTAGAATTTCACGGTGCGTTCCAGATCGTTCACGCGCATCCGGGTGTGGAGGAGTTTCTTGACCATCCCCGCAGGCTAGCGCCTTCGAAACCCGTTCGCAAGCGCGGCCCGGCGCCCCGCCGGGCCGGGTTTGCGGGCGGCGGCGGGTTCCAAATGGACATTTTGGCCAAACCCGCGCACGCTGGGGTCGAATCCCCCCATGAAAACCCCCGCCGCCCCCGCGCTCGCAATCCTCCTCGCCGCGTCCCCCCTGCTCTCCGCGCCCGACCCCAGCTGGCTCGACCACGACCGTGACCGCCCGCAGCCCGCGGTCGTCGATCCCGGCACGTTCAGCTCGCAGGAGCAGCCGGGTCGGCCGCCCTCAGACGCGACCGTGCTCTTCAACGGGAGCGACATCTCGCAGTGGGCGTCGATGGACGGCAGCCCGACGAAATGGGTCGTGAAGGACGGGGTGTTCCAGTGCGTGCCGGGCAGCGGCTACGCCCGCACGCTCGAGTCGTTCGGCGACTGCCAGCTCCACGTCGAGTGGGCGTCACCCACCCCCCCGCACGGGAACAGCCAGGGCCGGGGCAACAGCGGCGTCTTCTTCGGCTTTGACCGCTACGAGTGCCAGGTGCTCGACTCGTTCGAGAACAGGACCTACGCGGACGGCTCCGCGGCGGCGATCTACGGACAGTATCCCCCCCTCGTGAACGTCACGCGCCCTCCGGGCCAGTGGCAGACCTATGACATCCTCTGGACGGCGCCCCGCTTTGACGCGAACGGAAAGCTCGTCTCAAAGGCCCGGGAGACCGTGTTCCACAACGGCGTGCTCGTGCAGAACAACGTGGAGCTCACCGGCCCCACCTCCTGGCTGGAGCGGGCCCCGTACAAGGCGCACCCGGAGCGCCTGCCGATCGCGCTCCAGGACCACGGCAATCCCGTCCGGTTCCGGAACATCTGGGTGAGGGAGCTGGCCACGTACCGCCACAAGGAGTTCATGCTGCCCGACTCCGTCCTCGACGGGTACGTGGGCGACTATCCGCGGGGCGGCAGGGACGTCATCCATGTGGCCAGGGCCGCCGACGGCCTGCTCACGTTCAACTTCGGGGGCGCCGACTTCGTCATGCACGCCGAGTCGCCGACGAGGTTCTACGCCCTTACGACCGACGTGCAGGGGGAGTTCACGGACAAGGACGGCAAGAAGGAGCTCAGGGTGACCGTGGGCGACTGACCCGCGGCGGCGGCTAGAACATGCAGGCGATCTCGAGCCGGAAAAGCACCGGCGCCGCCAGCTGGTCGCCGGTGAAATGCTGGTAGACGGGCAGCTCGATGTCCGTGTAGACCCTTACCGGGTGCATGCTGAGCTCGATTCCGGGGGAGAGAAGGACGCGCTCGAAGCCGGAGGCCACGGGATAGCTGGCATTGTTCCCCGTGTCGCTTTCGCGCAAGGAGATCTTCGCCTGCGCTATGGGTGAGATCAGCACCCGGCCGATCGACCAGCCGTTGTAATAAATCCCCAGGGCGGCGTCGAATTCCGTTCCGGGGCGGTACTGGACCTGGGTCAGCACCGGAATGGCCAGAAGGCCCTGAAGGAACCCGGACCAGCCGTAGTCCGTCGCCACGTTGAACCGACGGAAGCCGCCCAGCAGGAGGTCGGTGCTGCCGGTTCCTATCTGGCTGTCCCGGTCGACGTCCCCGTACGCGTTGTTGTTTGTGTAGCTGCCGGTCGGAAGCTTGACGCCGAACGTCAGCCCGCTGGAAAGGTCGGGCGAAAATCCGGTGTAGATCCCCTGGATCCGGATGTCGCCGATGCCGCTGAAATTGAGCGCGACAATGTCGTTGCCGGTGGCGCCCCCGGTCGTCTCGAAGTAACGCCTCTCATAGGGCAGTTCGAGCCTGATCCCCCATGCGCGGTTGAACATGTCCTGGTATCCGAGCGTGAACCAGCTGGTCCTGATATCCTTGTCCCCGTTGTCCGCGGCCGGGGCCTCCGAGCTCCCGCTCCAGTTGTGGTCCTGGTCCTGGTAGTCATAGTCGAGGAATGCCATGGCCCCCGACCCGTCGGGAAACATCGCGGCCGTGCCGACCTCGTAGATGCCGCAGCCGCAGGCGCAGGCCCGCGCGGCGCTCGGCGTCATTGCCAGGGCAAGCAGGGACGCGGCGAACGCGACGCGCGTCCGGCGCCCGCCGAGAAGGCGGCCGGTCGCGTCGGTTTCGGCTGCCGGTCGAGTTGAAGCCGGACCAAGCCGGCGATTTGGGGATGAGTTCATTGCGCGGAAATAATTGCGGTGGTGCAAGCGGTTCGAGCCCTGGCGCGGCTGCGCGGGCCCGGAAAACGTCGGCGCGGAAACGCCGACTCGAGACGTTGCGAGCGCCCCTCCCCCATTCGCATGGGGAGGGCGCGAGGCTGCCTAGGCGTCGCCAGCCTTCGGCGGAGGCACCGGCACGTCGCCGCTGCGCTCCGGGGCGAGGGCTGACCGCACGCCGGGCCATGTCCGCTGTGCGGACAGGGCGACAAAGGGCGCGCCACGATCGAGGATGAGGACGATCTTTTCCGCGCCCGCGGACGGCACCCCGGGCCCGTGCCTCTCCGACGCCTCACGCGCCTTGCCGACGGCCCTGCAGATCTGGCAGGGCTTGCCGGGGTCGAATGTCTCCCGGGCCGCCGACGCGAGGGACTCGGTCCTGGCGTAGCCCGCGAACATCCGTGTCCACGCGACCGTCTGGGCGATGTCCAGCACCGCCCCGCTGGCGCAGAGCCACGCGCAGAGCAGGGAGACCGCCGACAGCCGCCGGAACATCCCGCCGAGCCTGCGAAAAACGGCCGGGCGCGCAAGCCTTCACGCTCTGGACAACGGCCGGGCAATGCTGCATCGTGCCCCTTTCAGGCAACCGGGGGCACCCCCGGGGACAGCCGCCCCAGAACCCCGCGCCACCGAGACCACGACCATGGAGGAAACACTTGTCACCCGCCGCGAGGCCATCGCGAGGACCGCGATGGCCGGGCTCCTCCTGCCGATGATGGGGGCCGCCCGCGCGGTGGCGGCGGGAGCCGAGGCACCGGCCGCCCGACCCCCGGCGGAGCCGCGCCTGACCCTGGGGCTCGCGGGGTATTCGCTGAGGAAGCTCCCGATCGACGCGGCCGTCGCCGCGCTCCAGGAGATGCAGATCGGGTCGACGTCGGTCTTCAGGGTCCATGTCCCCATCCTGCTCAGCACCCCGGAGGTGTGCCGCGACGCGGCCCAGAAATTCAGGAGCGCGGGGATCGCGATCGCGGGCACGGGCGTCGTCACGCTGAGGAACGACGAGGGCGTCATGCGCAGGGCGTTCGAATGCGGGCGCGCCGCGGGCCTGTCGATGATGACCGCGAGCTATGCGGAGCCGCCCGACCGGGACACGTTCCTGCTGACGGAGCGCTTCGTCCGGGAGTACGACATCACGCTCGCCTTCCACAACCACGGGCCGGAGGACAAGATCTTTCCGTCCCCGTTCGACGCATGGGCCGCCGTGCAGCCCTATGACAGGCGCCTGGGCCTGTGCATCGACGTGGGACATTCGGCGCGGGCCGGGGTCGACCCGGTCGAGGCGATCCTCAAGTGCCGCAGCCGGCTCTATGACGTCCACATGAAGGACACGCTCGCGGGAGCCGGCGACAAGAAGGACAGGCCCGTGGGGCTGGGATTCGGCCGGCTGGACATCCGGTCCATCATGGCCGCGCTCCTCCAGGTCGGCTACCGTTTCCAGGTCGGGCTCGAGGACGAGGTGGATTCGGCCGACCCCATCCCCGGCATCGCCCAGTCGTTCGGGTACATGCGCGGCATCCTTGCCGCGCTTCCCGCCGGCCCCACAGCCACCTGAAACCGATCCGGCACATCCTGGGATGCGTCCTGCTCGCCGCCCTGCCGCCCGCGGCCCGGGCGCAGGAGCCGGGCGCGACCGCCCTCACCGCCGCCGAGACAAGCGCCGGCTGGAAGCTCCTCTGGGACGGCAGGACGACCCAGGGCTGGCGGAGCGCCCGGGGGCCGGACTTCCCGGCGAAGGGGTGGCGGATGAGCGACGGCGTCCTCACGGTGCTCCCGGCCGGCGCCGGCGGGGACATCATCACCGTCGATGAATACTCCGACTTCGAGCTCCTGTGCGACTTCAGGATGACGCCCGGCTGCAACAGCGGCATCAAGATCTTCGTGGACTCCGAGAGCAACCAGGGGCCCGGCGGGGCGTCGATCGGGCAGGAATACCAGATCCTGGACGACGAGACGAACCCCGACGCGAAGCTCGGCAGGGACGGCAACCGCACGCTGGGTTCGCTCTACGACCTCTACCCGCCGCTCCCCGGCAAGAGGCCCAGCCCGATGGGAGAATGGAACACGGCCCGGATCGTCTCGCGGGGCCCGCGCGTCGAGCACTGGCTGAACGGCCGGCTGATCCTGGCGTACACGCGGTTCACACCCGAGTTCCGGCAAAGGGTCCTGGAGAGCAAATTCAGGAAATGGCCGGGTTTCGGCGAGCTCCGCAAGGGCCACATCCTCCTGCAGGACCACGGCGACGAGGTGTCCTTCCGAAACATAAAGATACGCATCCTCACGCCGGACGCCGCGCCGGCACCGAATTGAACCCCGAGCAGACCAACACCCATGAACACGCCAACCGACCGCCGAGAATTCATAAAGACGGGCGCAGCCGCCGGCCTGGGCCTCGGCCTCGCGGCCGCGCTTCCCACCTGGCTCAGGGCCGACGCCCCGACGAGCCCGGCCGCCCGCACGCGGCTGGCCGTCATCGGGACGAACAACCGGGGCCTGGACCACATCCAGATGCTCGGGGGGATAGACGAGGCGGAGATCGCCTACATCTGCGACGTGGAGGACGGGGCGCTGGCCAAGGGAATGGCGGAGGCCGGCAAGGCGGCGCCGGGCTCGCAGCCGAAGGCCATCAAGGATTTCCGCAGGGCGCTCGACGACAAGTCCGTCGACGCCATCACGATCGCGGCGCCCGACCACTGGCACACCCCGATGTCGATCCTGGCGCTGGCGGCGGGAAAACATGTCTACGTGGAGAAGCCGTGCAGCCAGAACCCCCACGAAGGCGAGGTCCTGCTGGCGGCGATCGCAAGGTACGGCCGCCTGGTCCAGATGGGAAACCAGCGGCGCTCCTTTCCCAACATGCAGGTCGCGATCAAGGAAATCCGCGGGGGGGTGATCGGCAGGGCCTATTACGCCAAGGGCTGGTATGACAACAACCGCCTGAGCATCGGCCATGGCACGGTTGTTCCCGTCCCGCCCACCCTCGACTATGAATTGTGGCAGGGACCGGCGCCGCGCCGGCCCTACCGGAGCAATGTCATTCCGTACAACTGGCACTGGTTCTGGCACTGGGGAACCGGGGAGGCGCTCAACAACGGCACCCATGAGATCGACGTCTGCCGATGGGCGCTGGGCGTCGACTTCGCCACGAAGGTGACGTCCACGGGGGGCCGCTTCCAGTTCAAGGACGACTGGGAGACCCCGGACACGCAGGTGATCGGCTGGGACTATGCCGGCGAAAAATCGATCTCCTGGGAGGGGCGCAGCTGCAACGGGTTCAGGACCGAGGGTCTCTCGCGCGGCGCGTATGTCTACGGGACCGAGGGGACCGCCCTCCTGGAAGGAAACAACTACACCGTGTTCGACGGCAAGAACAGGAAGGTCAAGTCCTCGGCCGAGGCCGAGGAGGGCGACGCCACGAACACCCGGAGCGCCAATGGGATCCGCCTCGACCGGATGCACATGCAGAACTTCATCGACGCGATCCGGACAGGGTCGCCGCTGAGCTCCCCCATCGCCGAGGGACACAAGAGCGTCGCGATGCTTCACCTGGGCAACATTTCCCAGAGGGTGGGACGCGCCCTCGACTGCAATCCCGCGGACGGGCACATCTTCCATGACGAGGAGGCGATGAAGCTCTGGCGGCGCGACTACGAGCCGGGCTGGGAACCGGGCGCCTGAAGATGGAGCGCCCCTTCCCACCGCAGGTGGCGCGCAGGCTGCCCCGCCCTTGAGAGCCTGGAACATCCTCCTGGCGGCCCTCATGATTCCCACCGCGATGGCCGTCGCCTCGGGCGCGGCCGGGGACTTTCATGACTGGGCCCGGACCCCGCCCATGGGCTGGAACAGCTGGGACTGCTTCGCCACCACGGTGACTGAGGCGCAGACGCGCGCCGAGGCCGACTTCATGGCGGACCAGCTCGCCCCGCACGGCTGGCGGTACGTCGTCGTCGACATCCAGTGGTACGAGCCGGGCGCGACCGGCTACGGCTACCACGCCGACGCCCGGCTCACCCTCGACACGTTCGGGCGGCTGGTGCCGGCTCCCAACAAGTTCCCGAGCTCGGGTGGCGGCCGCGGCTTCACGCCGCTCGCCGACTACGTCCACGGAAAGGGCCTCCGGTTCGGAATCCACCTCATGCGCGGCATCCCCCGCCAGGCGGTCGAGGGGAACCTGCCGATCGAAGGAACCCCTTACCGGGCGTCCGCCATCGCCGACCGCGTCCGCGTCTGCCCCTGGAACAGCGACATGTACGGGGTCGACATGTCAAAGCCGGGCGCCCAGGAATACTACGACTCGGTCTTCCGGCTGATCGCCTCGTGGGGGGTCGATTTCGTCAAGGTCGACGACATCTCACGGCCCTACGTCCGAAACGAGCCGGAGATCGAGGCGGTCCGCCGGGCGATCGACCGCTCGGGCCGCGCCATGGTGCTCAGCCTCTCGCCGGGCGAGACCGACATCCGCGCCGCGGCACACGTCGTGGAGCACGCCAACATGTGGCGGATCTCGGACGACTTCTGGGACCACTGGTCGCTGCTCGACGCGCAGTTCGAGCGGCTGAACCAGTGGTCCCGCTGGCGCCGCCCCGGGGCGTGGCCCGACGCCGACATGATCCCGATAGGCACGATCGAGATGGGTCGCGGGACCTGGTTCACGCACGAGGAGGAGGTCACCCTGATGACCCTCTGGTGCATCGCCCGCTCCCCGCTGATGATCGGCGCCGACCTCACGAAGCTGGACCCGCGGACCCTCGCGCTGCTCACCAACGACGAGGTGCTCGCCGTGAATCAGGCCAGCTCCGGCAACCGCCAGCTCTTCCGCAACGCGGACGGCGGCATCGCGTGGATCGCGGACGCGGCCGACGGCCACGGCAAATACGTGGCGCTCTTCAATGCCCGCGACCCCTGGGTCCTGGGCGATTCCAGACGGCTGTGGCAAAGCGAGTCCGTTTCAATGCGGACTCCCGGGCAGGCCGTGTCCTTCGAGGTGCCCGTCGCGGGCCTGCAGACGATCGTGCTGGCGGCCGACGACCGGAGCTCCCCCCGCTTCTGGTGGCCCTCGATCTTCCGCGAGATCCGCTGGGTCTACGCCGACGGCCGCGAGGTCCGCGCCGACCGCGAGTACGGCAGCCACGGGGAGCGCGTCAGCGGCCTGGCCGTGCCCGCCGGCGCGACCGCGATCCGGGGGGAGGCGCGGCTCGACGATGCCGCCCGCGAGAACGCGAAGGGCGAGGGCATGGTCTTCTCCGCCTACGGCTACACGGCCGGCGACCTCGGCGCCACGACGCAGCGTGTCCCGCTGGAACTGGTCCAGCTCGGCATCGGCGGGAACGCACGCATCCGGGACCTCTGGGGCCGCCGCGACCTTGGCGATTTTTCCGGCACCTTCGCTCCCGACATAGAGTGGCACGGCGCCCGCCTCTACCGCGTCGCGGCGGCGGCGCCGTAGGCGCCGGCCCTCCCGCGGGCGGGCATCGGCCCGGGCCCCGCCCATTTGTCCCCGGGGTGCTTCCCGGGCGATCGCCGCCCGCTACTGGACGCTGATCGTCGCCGACACCGCCAGGCATTCGATGTCGATCTGCAGGACGGCGCCCGGGATGACCGCGAAATCGATCACGTCGCCCTGCGCGACCGCGGCCACGAAGTCGAACGAGGTGACGGCCGCCCCCCCGCCGGCGCCGATGATGGGCGGCGTCACGACCGACCTCCCGTTGATGAGGACGGTCCCGCTGGCGCCCCCGCCGGGCCGAAGATCCTGGAATGATCCCACGACGTGCACGTTCCCGGTGTAGTCGCTTGTCCAGCGCCGCACCGCGGCGACGCCGCCCAGGCCGTTGAGCCCGATCGCGGCATGCTGCGTCGCCTCGGCTATCGCCAGCAGGGCGTACCTGCCGCTCCAGGCGTTCGACGCAAAGATCGTGGCGGCCTCGAATCTCGTGGTGCTCCCCCCGGCGTAGTCCCCGTAGGACCAGCCTCCCTGCCCCTGTGTGCCGGAGAAGTCCCGGGCGGAGTCCGCCAGCACCGTGCCGCTCGCAAGGGGCGTCGCCGCGGAGGCGGAACCCGATCCCGCGTCGGTCGGGCTCGAGGCCGCCGCCGCGCCGTTGGCCAATATCTGCACCGAGAAACTGGTCGCGTCGTAGTTCATGTTTGCCGCCGGCCCCACGTCGACCACGAAGTCGACCGTGCTCCCCACGCTGACGGTTTCATAGAGGTCAAAGGACTCCGACGCGGGGTTGGCCGCCCCGATGAGCTCGCGGGCGAGCGCCGGCTTGCCGTCCAGTAGGATGGCGACTCCGACGCCGTCGCCCTGGCTCGTGCCCTGGAAGTCGCCGACGAGGTGAACGAGGCCCGAGACGGCGCTGGTCCAGCGCCGCACGACGCCAACGGGGCTCGAGCCGTCCAGCGAGGGGTGCATGTCGGATGCGGTCACCGACAGGTACGAGAAATCGGCCGTCCAGTAGTAGCTCCATTCGTCCGAGGTGTACGTCGGCATCTCGGTAAAAGGGCCCGCTCCGTCGACATAGCCGTAGGTCCAGCCCCGGTAGCCCTGCACCCCGGCGAAATCCGCGGCGGAGGAGGTCAGGATGACCTCGTCGGAGGGCGACGGGGCCGGGACCCCCGTGACGCTTCCCTCCACGAATATCGGGGCGTCGGAAAGCGTGTAGCGCCCGGAGGTGCCCAGGGAGTTCCCCAGTATGTCGACGGCCTTCGTCACGCCGCCGAGGTCGACCGACCGGCTGGAGATGGACCACAGGATGCGGACCTGCCTTCCCGTCGTTCCCTGGAAGAGCATCGAGTAGACGTTGTCGGGGGTCGTCTCCTTCCTCACGAAGGGGGCGCCGCCCAGCTCGCTGATCAGCGTGCCCATGGCAAACGCCGCGGACTTCGGCGTCCCGTCGGAATCGTACAGGCCCATCGGCTCGTCGAAATCGTCGTGCAGGAGGTACCAGTACGCCTTCTCGACGCCCGCCGAGAGGAGGAGCGCGTAGACGCGCGTCACGTACTTTGCCAGCGTGGCGTCGTCGACCAGGAGCGGGGTCGCCTGCTCCTCCCAGCCGATCTCCGTCACCCAGATCGGCTTGGACTGCCCATTGTTGCTGTTCTTCACCAGGGCCTGAAGCGAGGCGACGTCGTTCTCGATCCCCTCGGGGGGCGTGTCATAGCGGTACGGGTGGATGGACAGCGCGTCCATGTAGGGCAGCGCGCCGTCCGCCACCAGCTGCTGCCAGTACGGGATCGGCGTGCCGGACGTCGAGCCGCCGAGGACGGTGACGTCCGGGCGCGCCGCCTTGATCGCGGAGTAGGCCTTCTTGAGCATGGCCGCATAGGTCCCTGCGCGGTCGTTCGTGGCGGGTCCCGTGCAGAACGAGCCGTTGTATTCGTTCCATATCTCCACGGCCTCTATCTGCGGACCGTAGTGTCCGAGCACGGCGACGCAGTACCGGGCATAGGCGGCAATCCCCGCCGCGGTGTAGGGGGTGTTCCCGCCGTCGTAGAGGGGGTTGGCAAAATCCAGGATAACGAGCGGCGAGATGCCGTCCCGCTTGAGCCTGGCCATATAGGCGTCGAACGCCGCCGGAAACAAGTAGACGCCGGGGGACGTCTCAACCTGGGCCCAGTAGATCTCGTCGCGCACGCCGCTGATCGAGATGCCCCCCGCGGTGTCGGCCCAGCTCGTGTCCCAGCCCTGGGCGAAGTGCGTCATCACCCCGATGCTCGCGTCGGCGGCCCCCCCCTGGGACGAGGCCATCAGCAGGGCCACGCCCGCCGCCGGGCCTTTGCCAAAGAGGTGCATGAGGGACAGATCGCCCATCGCGTGCCGACTTCAACGCATTGTTCTCGCCGCGCCGGGATTTGATACATTTTTATCATGGGCGGTTGCAAAATGCATGACTGTATCTCAGTTATGGATACAACCGGCCCGGAACGCCGCCCGGCGCACTCCCGGGGTCAGCGGGCCTGCGCCGGGCCCGCCACCGGGTCGTAGGCGTCCCAAAGCTTGTTCCTGAACTTGTGCCCGGGATCCACCCGCTCCTTGAGGGCCACGAACTCCCCCACCCTCGGGTAGGCCCTCCGGAACTGCTCCGGCGTGGCGAGGATCTGGTAAGGAAGATAATAGCTCCCGCCGGCCGATGCCGCGGCGTCGATGAGCTCGCGCGTCCAGGCGCGCACCTCGTCCCTGTCCGCCGCCGAGGTGCCCTGCTTGTAGTAGAGGACGAAGGCGAAACACTCCCACCGGGCCCACGCCATCAGCGTGCCGGGATCCCTGGGCGCGTGCCGGATGGAGATGTTCATCACGTTCACGCGGTGCCGCCTGAGGATATCCGCCATCTTCGGGTGAAACTCGTCAAAGCGGCCCACGGGCACGAAATATTCCTGGAGGACATACGTGTCGGTCTTCCGCGAGCCGGGCTCCAGCTCGGCGACGTCGTAGCTCGCCTCGTGGTTGCGCCATACCACCGGCGACCACAGGTAGATGATGGGATCGATCACGTGCTGCCGGAGCCACTTCCCGAACGGGAATTCCGAGATGATCCAGATGAGCTGCCGGTCGAGCCAGTAGCCTTCGTGCCGCCCGATCAGGCGTTCCTTGACCGTCACCGGCCTGTCCGTCCGGCTCCACGTGACCGCCCGGACGGTGTCATACCCCGGCGGATAGATGTCCCCGTTGTGGAACACGGCATCCGGGGAATTCCTGACGTGGCGGAAGAAGTAGTCCCTGTAGCGGCCGATCGGCATGACCTCGTCGCTCCGCGCGACCTTCACGTTGTCGGTGAGCTTGAGCGTGGCCTCGGCTATCACGCCGATGCCGCCGTAGCCGCCTATCGCCCCGTAGAAGATGTCGCTGTTCGATGTCGGCGTCGCATCGACGACGCTCCCGTCGGCGAGGACCACCTTGATCGCCTTCACCGAAAGGACCAGGGGGCCCGCGTTCACGTAGCGGCCGTGGCAGTTCACGCTGAGGGCCCCTCCGATGGTGAAGTTGGAGTACGTCTGCATGATGCTCACCGACAGGTTGTAGGGATCGATCTTCTCCTGGATATCCCTCCAGGTGGCGCCTGCCTGGACCGTGATCGTCTTCTTCTGCGGGTCGAACGCCACGACCTTGTTGAAGCCCCGCATGTCGATGTGCAGGCTTCCCTCGGTGGCGATCTGGCCGCCCTGGCTTTTGCGGGCGCCGCCGATCGAGACGGCCCCGCCCGCGCCTTTCACGGCGGCGCATATCTCGTCGATCGACGTGGGCGCAACGACGCTGCTGACGACGATGGGGTTGAGCTCCGTGACATCGTTGATCACCTCGTCCGCCGCCAGGGCGAGCGGCACGCAGAGCAAGAGCGAGAACGCGGCGGCCCTGCTCATGTGGGCCATGGGAAAGGGGGTAAGCCTGGCATCTGGCGCGAATCCGAGGAAGATCGGCGGCCGTCAAAAGGCGACAACAACTGTACCGAACGGAGGCCCCGCGAGCCCGCGGCATGCCGATCGCGGGAATTGCGGTAGGGAGGCTCTCCCTGCTAGTGTCCCGGCCCAGGATTGAAAACCCCTCCCCTCATCCTTCTCGACCCCCACCCGCGACGCGTGGACTCTATTTTCGACCGGCCGACAAAGGAGCGGCTGGAAAAGCTGGGGCGGGTGATCTGGCACGACGGATCGCCGGCGCCGGCAGGGCACATCGACAGGTTCCTGCCCGAGGCAGCCGCCATCATCGGCCAGACCGACCTAAACCGGGAGCGATTGGACCGTGCGCCGAATCTGAAGGTGGTGTTCAACGTCGAGAGCAATTTCCTGCCCAACATCGACTATGCCGAGTGCGACCGCCGGGGAATCCCGGTGCTTTCCACCGCCCCGGTTTTCGCGAAGCCCGTCGCGGAAATGGCGCTTTGCATGGCCCTTTCGCTGGCTCGGCGCGTTCACCAGGCCGATGCCTCGATACGGGCCGGGACCGAGACGCTCTACGGCGAGGGCGACAACCATGACTCGATCCTCCTGCACGGAAGGCCCTTCGCCCTCGTCGGCTGCGGGAATGTCGGACGGGCGCTCCTGCCGCTCCTCCGGCCCTTCGGCGGCGAGATCCTGGTCTGCGATCCATGGATTCCCCCGGGCGTCCTCGTTGAAATGGGGGTGATCCCAGCCGCGCTGGACGAGTGCTTCGCCCGCGCAGCCGTGGTGTTCCTGCTGGCGGCGACGACCACGGAGAATGCCGGACAGATCGGCCGGCTCCAATTCGAGACCATAAGGAAGGGTGGCATCGTGGTGCTGGCGAGCCGCGCCGGCATCGTCAAATTCGACGAGCTGCTGGATGCGGCGGAATCGGGACACATTCGCGCCGGCATCGACGTCTGGCCCGAGGAGCCCATCCCCGCAAACCATCGGGCACGCAAGACCCCGAATACGCTCCTGCAGGCGCATCGGGCCGGCAACATCCCTGAGATATGGCCCTGGATGGGACAATTCGTCGTGGACGATCTTGAGAGCGTTCTACGCGGCATGCCGCCGCAACGATGCCAGCGGGCCATGCTGGAGACAGTCATTAAGCTTCGCAGCAAGCCAATCAGCTGACCAATACCCGACCCAAAAAATGTCGCCTTTTCTTCAAATACTTGGGGGACTATGTGCGTCGGAATGATGAAGGACGCGTAAGAGATCGGAAACACGAGCTCTTGTGCTTCTTGATGTCATCTCCGTTCACGGGCCTATAGCTCAACGGTTAGAGCAGAGGACTCATAATCCTTTGGTTCAGGGTTCGAATCCCTGTGGGCCCACCAAACCCTCCGATGCGCCGGGGCGTGGTGGGCTGTCGAATGGGATCTGCCCCGTGCCGCTCGCCGTTCTTGCCCCGGATTCCCTGCATGCCGGATGCTCTTCGGTCTTGCCTCGGCCTGTTCGAGGCTGCCAGACTCGAGCCCATGTTCCGCTTCAGC